>RCNC010001658.1_pt1 | contig 15071 bp, 13 predicted proteins | sample 2041301 | NCBI WGS metagenome assembly RCNC01 (sample SAMN09708231, study PRJNA481090) | Marine sediment metagenome, whole genome shotgun sequencing project. | biome: marine sediment; feature: ocean; material: sediment; isolation source: Sewage treatment plant 13A marine sediment (STP13A) ... | reverse complement strand
GGCAGGGGAACGGCCCCTCCATGCTCCACCAGGGCTGCGGCCTCGGGGGGCAGGGTCAGCCGGGGCAGGCCCAGCTCCAGCGCTTCAAGGGGGATCACTCTGGTGAGAAGTTTCTCGCGGCGGCCCTGGTCCTCAAGGTCCCCCTGGGGCACGGCCTGGATCAGTGAAAAGGGCTCGGCCGAGGTACGTCGCAGTTCATCCAGCAGCGCTCCACAGCCCAGAGCCTCGCCCAGGTCGTGGACCAGTGAGCGGATGTAGGTCCCGGGGCTGCAACGCACCTGGAATGAGACCAGGGGCAGCGCGAGGGAGGTGAGGTCAAAGCGGTGGATGGTGACCTGCCGCGGTTTCCGTTCAACCTCGATCCCCTGGCGGGCCAGGCGGTAGAGCCGCTGGCCATTCACCTGCACGGCCGAATACATGGGCGGTATCTGGTCGATCTCGCCGCGGAGACGATCCAGGTGCGGGTCGAGGGTTTCGCGGTCCAGCCCGGCCGGCAGTTCCCGTTCGCTGAGGATGGTACCGGTGCGGTCCAGGGTGTCGCTGGTGGCTCCCAGGCGGATCACCCCTTCGTAGGTTTTTCCGCCGCCGGTGAGAAAGCGGGCCAGGCGGGTGGCCTTGCCGAGGCAGATGGGCAGGACGCCGGTGGCAAAGGGGTCGAGGGTGCCCAGGTGGCCGGCTTTTTTTTCACCCAGGGCGCGACGGGTCAGGTCCACCACCCGGCGGGAGGTCGGGCCCTCCTCTTTGTCCACCACCAGGATGCCGCTGATCATTATTCTTCGTCTCTGGCCAGCGCGTCACGCAGCGCGCCGGTCACAACGGTGATGGCGGTGCCCAGAGGGCCGGCCGTACTCAGTCCGGCGGCCCGGACGTGGCCGCCGCCGCCAAAGCCTGCGGCCACCCGTGCCACATCCACCAGCCGCTTGGAGCGGAGCGATACGCGGAACGAGCCGTCCGGTTGCTCGCGGAAGAGGGCCGCCGCTTCCAGTTTCCCGATGGTCATGGGCAGGTTCACCAACCCCTCCACGTCCTCGGGGGCGGCGCCGGTTTCCCGCAGGTCAGCCTGGCTCACCGCCACCCAGCTGAAGCGGCCGCCGGGGTCGATTTCCAGGGTGGAGAGGACCCGGCCCATCAGCCGCAGCCGGGCCGTGGAGTGATTCTCGAAGATCTTCGCGGCCACCTCGGCGGGCTGGACTCCCAGGGCCACCAGTTTGCCGCAGATGGCCAGGGCGTCCGGGCTGGTGTTGGAAAAACGAAAGCTCCCGGTGTCGGTGAGGATGGCGGTGTAGAGGTTCACCGCCGCGTCCAGCGGAAGTTGGCTGGCGCCGGTGAGCTGCCGGGCCACGTGGTAGATCATCTCCCCCACCGAGGAGAACCCGGGGTCGACCCAGTTCAGCTGGCCGTAGTTGTCGTTCTGCTGGTGGTGGTCGATGTTCACCACCACGTCGCCGCTGATCCCGCTGATGCCGGTCCGCTCCAGGTTGCCGCACTCCAGGGCCACCACCAGTGGAAAGCGCTCCTCGCAGGTTGCCGCCACCTCGATCTTATCGGCTCCCGGCAGCCAGGCGTAGCGGGGGGGGGCCGGGCCCGCGGCCAGCAGGGTCACCTTGTCGGCGTGGGATTCGAGGATCTGTCCCAGGGCCAGCTGGGTGCCGATGGCGTCACCGTCGGGATTCTTGTGGCTCACCACCAGCACCGATCCGGCCCCGCGCATCAGGTCCGCGGCTTCCGCAGCGAGTATGGCCGTCTTCCCGTCCACCTACCCGTCCTCCCGCGGTTCATCCAGCCCCTCACCGCCCTCTTCATCCTCCGACTCTTTTTCTGCCGGCTGGATGTCCAACTCCTGGAGACGCGATTCGATGTGCGCGCCGAAGGCCAGGGACTCGTCGAAGAAAAAAGCGATGGCGGGAGTGTATTTCAGGTCAAGTGTGCGGCCGATGTGGCCGCGGATCACACCACTGGCGCTGCGCAGGCCGATCAATGCCGTTTCCACCCGCTCCTCGTCGCCGATGGTGCTGAAGTAGACCCTGGCGTGCTTCAGGTCGGGGCTCATCTTCACTCCGGTGATGGTGAGAAACCCCAGCCGCGGGTCCTTGAGCTTGCGCAGGAGGATGGTGCTTATTTCGGCCTGGATCAGGTCGGCCACTTTTTGCTGTCGTCTGGTTCCCATGAGTTCTACGCCTTAGAAGAAATCCACCTCGAAATCAAGCAGCTGGGCGTCCGGCGACCGTTCCGCCATCCGCAGCACCGCCTGAAAGGTGGAGTCGAGAAGTGCCTTGTCGGTGGAAACCGAGGTGAGGCCGATGCGGGCCCGCTTCCAGACGTCCTGGAACTCCACCTCGGCCACGGCCACATTGTGCTTGTTGCGCAACTTCTCCTTGATGCTGCGCAGGAACATCCGCTTCTGCTTCAGGGATGAGCAGCCGGGAAGGAGGAAGTCGAGCGTGCAGACACCGATGATCATGGCCGGATTCCCCAGGGACCGGCCCCGGCCGGGGGCGCCTTACAGGGCGCCTCCCGCCTATAACTGGGGCTGGATCCGTTCCAGGGTAAAGACCTGGATCACGTCACCGATCTTGATGTCGTTGTAGTTTTCGATGCCGATACCGCACTCGAAACCTGACTTGACCTCGGTGGCGTCGTCTTTGAAACGCTTCAGCGAGCTGATTTTGCCCTCGTGAATCACCACGTTGTCCCGCAGCAGCCGGATGCTGTTCTTCCGCTGAACCAGTCCGTCGGAGACGAAGCAGCCGGCGATGGTGCCCGCTTTGGGAACGCGGAAGGTGTCGCGCACCTCCACGTGGCCGAGAACCTTTTCCTTGTATTCCGGGTCGAGCAGGCCGGCCATGGCCTGGTGGATCTCCTCGGTGACCTTGTAGACCACGTTGTGCAGGCGGATGTCCACATTCTCCCGCTCGGCCAGTTCCGTGGCTCCCCGTTCGGGGCGGACGTTGAAGCCGATGATGATCGCGTTGGAGGCGGTGGCCAGCAGCACGTCGTTTTCGGTGACCGCGCCCACACCGGAGTGGATGGTCCGGGTCTTGATCTCCTTGGCCTCCAGCTTGGACAGCGCGTCGTGGAGCACTTCCACCGACCCCTGCACATCGGCCTTGATGATCACCGGCAGCTCTTTCACCACACCGGTTTCGATCTGCTGGAAGAGCTGATCCAGGGTCAGCCGCGGGGTGTCACCGGCCAGCGCACTGGCCCGCAGCCTCGACTTGCGGAAGGTGGAGATCTTGCTTGCCTTGACCACATCTTCCACCACCTGGAATGAGTCACCGGCATCAGGGACGCCCTGCAGGCCGATGATCTGCACCGGGTGGGAGGGCGGCACCAGGTCCACCTTATTTCCCTGGTCGTCGAACATTGCCCGAACCTTGCCCTGGTAGGCTCCGGCGATACAGTGGTCGCCCACTTTCACCGAGCCGTCCTGCACCAGCACAGTGGCCACCGGGCCACGGCCGCGGTCGAGGTTCGCTTCCAGCACCACGCCGGTGCCCGAACGGTCCTCGCTGGCCTTGTGCTCGGTCATTTCGGTGACCAGCAGGATCATATCCAGCAGGTCGCTGATGCCCGTGCCCTCCTTGGCCGAGATATCCACGGTCACCGTGTCGCCGCCGAGGTCCTCGGTGAGGATCTCGTGCGCCATCAGTTGCTGCTTGACCTGCATCGGGTTGGTGCCCGGCTTGTCGATCTTGTTCACCGCCACCAGGATCGGCACCTCGGCCGCCTTGGCGTGGTTGATGGCTTCGATGGTCTGGGGCATCACGCCGTCGTCGGCGGCCACCACCAGGATGACAAGGTCGGTGACATCGGCACCGCGGGCACGCATTCTGGTGAACGCTTCGTGGCCCGGGGTGTCGAGGAAGATAATCGCCTTGTCTCCCACCGGTACGTGGTAGGCACCGATGTGCTGAGTGATGCCGCCGGCCTCGCCGCCAATGACGTTTGTCTTGCGGATGGCGTCGAGCAGCGAGGTCTTGCCGTGATCGACGTGGCCCATCACGGTGACCACCGGGTGGCGAACGATGCTCGTCACCGCATCGGTCTCGTTCTTCAACGACTCCATCATCAGGTCTTCCTCGAAGGAGACCACTTCCGCCGCAACCCCGAAGCTCTCGGCGATCGTCACCGCCACTTCGGGATCGATGGACTGGTTGAGGGAAACCATCAGCCCCTGCTGCATCAGTTTCTCCATCACGTCCTTGAGCCTGATCCCCATCTTGGAGGCCAGTTCCTTGACGTTCACCGCCTCGGTAATTCTGATTTCATTGACCGTGGGTGTGGTGGGTGCGGCAGCCCGCGGCTTCATCGGGGCCATTTCCTGGGGGGAGAGGCGCCGGCGCCGCTTGTCCTTGGTCCGCCGCCGCCGGGTACCGGGCGTGCCGCCGGGCTGGGGCCGTCCGCCGCGACCGTACATCCCGCCACCGGGCTGGGGCCGTCCGCCACCGGACTGGGGCCGTCCACCGCCATGCTGGGGCCGTCCGCCGCCGGACTGGGGCCGTCCGCCGCCGGACTGGGGCCGTCCACCGCCGGACTGGGGCCGTCCGCCGCCGGACTGGGGCCGTCCACCGCCGGACTGGGGCCGTCCACCGCCGGACTGGGGCCGTCCGCCGCCGGACTGGGGCCGTCCACCGCCGGACTGGGGCCGTTCACCTCCATGCTGGGGCCGTCCGCCGCGAGGCGGTCCTCCGGCAGGAGGCCTGCCTGCCGGAGGTCTCGATGCAGGTGGCCGGGGCGCACGGTCCTGCGGCTTGGCCGCCGGGACGGTCTTCTCCGCAGCCTTTGCCGGTTCGGCCGGCTCTGTCGCCGCGGGAGCGGCTGCGGCCGCCGGAGTCGCTTTGTCCTTCTCAGGCTCCGTAGCGGCCGTCTTTTTTGCCGGGGCCTTTTTAGCGGCCGGAGTTTTCTTTACCGGTGCGGCAGCTTTTTTCGCCGGGGCCTTTTTCTTCGCCACGGTTTTCGTCGCTGCTGCGCCGTCCTTCTTGCCTTCGGCCTTCCCCTTCAGACTGGTGATCACCTTGGCCGCGGTCTCTTCGTCGAGACTTTTCATCTGGGACTTGACTTCGATCCCCATTCCGCGCAGCTGCTGCATAATCTCCTTGGAAGTGAGACCGTTTTCCCTGGCAACAATGTATATTCGTTTATTTGCCATGGAGTCCCTCCTCAAACATACCCGTTCAGGTCACCCGGGAAAATATCTGCGTTCCAATTTTAAAGTTCCCGGTCTTCAGCACCGGGTTCCGTTTCTTCTTCGTCCGCCGTTTCCCCGTCCCCGGAGGTTTCGGAAACAGCCTCGACATCCGCGGCCTCGGCTTCGGGGGCCGCTGCCGGTTCCTCTTCGACAGCCTCTGTTTCGGTGGCGGTCTCCTCGGCCGTCTCTTCGGCCGGGGTGGTCTCTTCCTCTTCCTCCACCGGATCATCGTCGAAGAACTCTTCGAATTCAGCCTCTTCCTCGGCCAGCTTCTCGGCCAGGAAGAGGTCGATCTGCTCCTGCATCGAGGCGTTGGCGTCGTAGAGGATCTTCTCCGCCGTTTTCGGCCCGATGCCCGGGACATCGAGGAGATCCTCGAGGGTCGATGAGCAGACCTGGCCCAGGGTCACGTATTCGTGCTCGTTGAGGTTTTCCAGGGCCTTGCCGCTCACCAGCCCCAGCTCTTCCAGGGTGGACCGGCCGATTTTGGCCCGCTCCATTTCAATTTCGACGTCGCGGCGTTTTTCTTCCTCGCTTTTGATGTCGATCCGCCAGCCGAGGAGCTTGGCCGCCAGGCGCACGTTCTGGCCCCTCTTGCCGATGGCCAGGGAGAGCTGGTCTTCATTGACCACCACTTCGAGGATTTTCTCCACATCGTCGATGATGTGAACCCGGTTGACCTTGGCCGGGTTCAGGGCGTTCATGGCAAATGTGGTGGTCTCGGGGGAATACTGCACGATGTCGATCTTCTCCCCGTGAAGCTCGCGGATGATCGACTGCACCCGCACCCCCTTCATTCCCACGCAGGCCCCCACCGGGTCAACGTCCGATTCTTTGGAAATCACGGCCACCTTGGCCCGTTCGCCCGGTTCCCGCACCGCTTCCACGATGCTGATGGTGCCGTCATAGATCTCCGGGACCTCCATCTCGAACAGATGCTTGAGCAATATGGGGCTGGTGCGCGAGGCCACCACCTGGGGCCCCTTGGTCAGACGGTTCACCTCCACGATCACCGCCCGGATGCGGTCATCCTGGCGGTAGTTCTCGTGCCGCGCCTGTTCCTTCCTCGGACAGACCGCCTCGGTTTTTCCCAGGTCGATAATCAGGTCGCCCTTCTCGAACCGCTTGATCAGGCCGGTGACCACTTCGCCGATCCGCTCGGAGTACTCAGTGTAGATGATGTCCCGCTCCGCCTCGCGAACCTTCTGGTAGATCACCTGTTTGGCCGCCTGGGCGGCGATGCGGCCCAGGCCCTCGGTGGTCTTGGGGATGTCCACCACCCCGTCCATCTCGACGTTCTCGTCGATTTCCAGCGCCTCTTCCAGGGTGATTTCGAGATCGGGGTCCTCGACGTTCTCCACGATGGCCTTCCGGGCGAAAACCGACATCTGACCGGTGGTGCGGTCCAGGTGGGACATCAGTTCTTCATTGGTGCGGAAGTATTTCTTCGAGGCCATCACGATGGCCTCCTCAAGCGCGGCGATGATGATCTCGGTCTCGATCCCCTTTTCCCGCCCCACCTGCTCAACTACTTTTAAGAGTTCACCGTTCATGTGCGTCCAGGTCCCACGTTCGCCGACCAGCCGGGACGGCGTTATCGAAACTCCACCTCGAGTTTCGCTTTGGCAATGCTCTCCAGCGGGATGCGCCAGGTGCTCTTGCTTCCCTCGAGCGTCAGCTCGCGTTCGCCCACCTCCTGAATCCGTCCCAGGAAGCGTTTGCGGTCGTCGAGCACTTCAGTTGTGTTGAGCCTGACCAGCCGCCCCATGTTGCGCTCGAAATCGCGTCTGGTGCAGAGCGGCCTGTTCAAACCGGGGGAAGATACCTCCAGTATATACGAATCAGGGATGAAGTCCTCCACCTCCAGGGCCAGGTCCAGCCGCTCACTCAGCGACTGACAGTGGGCCAGTGTGATACCTTCATCCCGGTGGACGAATATCCTCAGATAGGTCTGGCGCCCCTCACGGGTAAACCTGACCTCCACCGGCTCGAGATCCGAGCCGCGGACCAGTTCTTCCACCAGGCGGTGGACACGCTGTTCCATCTCCTGTCGAGCCTCCACCGCGCCGCCTCCCAAGTCGCCACCAATAAAAAAAGCGGGCAGGAGCCCACTTGACGAACAGTGGAATTGCAGTAAAGCTATCATGGAATTGAAAACAGATCAACCTCTTGGTATCCATTAAGATGCACGTCGGAGAGACGGGGTTGATCGGCGTAAGGAGCCCCATACAATGAGTTCCGAGAAGAAGCTCGAGCGGCTGCAGTCGATCCTGGGCGAGATGGGTTCGGCGGTGGTGGCCTTCAGCGGTGGGGTGGACAGTACTTTCCTGGCCCACCAGGCCCACCAGGTGCTGGGCGGGCGGAGTCTCTGCGTGACCATCCGCAGCTCGATTCACCCGGCGTTCGAGATGGAGGAGGCGGCTGAGTTGGTGGGATCTGTGGGGCTTCGGCACCGGTTCATCGATGCCGACGTGATGGCGGTGCCCGACATCAGCTCCAACAGCCCGGAACGCTGTTACCACTGCAAGCACACGCTTTTCTCCATGATCTCTTCGCTGGCCGCCACCGAGGGCCTGGCCTGGGTGGCCGACGGGAGCAATGTGGACGATGACAACGATTACCGACCGGGAATGCGGGCGCTGGCCGAACTGGAAATCCGCTCTCCGCTGCGTGAAGCGGGGCTGACCAAGGCGGAGATCCGTGAACTGTCGCGGCGCTTTGACCTGCCCACCTGGGACAAGCCGGCTTACGCCTGTCTGGCCACCCGTATCCCCTACGGCCAGTCCCTCACCCCCCGGGCCCTGCGGATGGTGGAGCAGGGGGAGGCGGCCCTGCGGGACATGGGCTTCCGGCGGTTTCGCCTGCGGCACCACGACGACACGGCACGGATCGAGATTGCCCCGGAAGAGCTGGGCCTGGCCCTCGCCCCCGCGGTGGCGGCGGAGATGGTGGCACGGATCAAACCGCTGGGCTACACCTATGTTTCCCTCGACCTGGAGGGGTATCGTACGGGAAGCCTCAACGAAGCGCTGGGAACCTCGCCTGAACTCCGCTAGCGTCGTTGGCGGCCTCCTCGAATTGCTCACATGCAGAAGAGCATGCTGCGCATTCTCGTCAGCCGCCGCCTCGCCAGCGAACCACAGTCGAGGTTCCCTTGCCACCGGCGGTACAAAACGAGAGCGCCGTCGGCCGGCGCACTCGATGCTGTGGCTCACTGGTTGCCGCTACTTCTTTTTCGCGCTTGATTTCCCTGTCCTGGCAGTGGTTTTCGCTTTGGCCTTGGTCTTTTTCTGGGCCTGCTCCTGCTGCAGCTTGAAGCTGAGGAAGTCATCGACCTCCTTCTGTGCCTTTCGCGACAGGGTGGAGAAGCAGTTGAAGTACTGGTGGTCGAGGGAGTCCAGCGAGAACCCGTCGGGCTCGATTCCGGGGGCCACTTTGAGCCGGGCGAGAATCTTGCCCAGGACTTCGAGGTCCACATCGGTCTTGTCGCCTTCCAGTTTCTCCAGGGAGCGGCTCACCACCCCCACTTCCTTGGCCAGGGCGGAAATGCTGATATCACGGCTTTTGCGGCATTCGCGCAGCTTGGCCCCCAGCCCCTGGTTCACCGGCGGCGGTGCGGAGCTCTTGTCCAGGTAGGCATAGGTGCTCTCGAAAATCGGGATGGCCGAGGCCACCGTCAGTTCCATCCGCGAGTGGTCGAACTGCCATGAATCCACGGCGGTGTTGAAGAGCATGGTCAGCAGGTGACGGCCGGGCAGGTTGTACTCCCGTTTCAGTTTCTCTTCGATCAGGGCGTGAGTGTCCTCGGTTTCACCGGTGATATCACCGTATTTCTGGAGGAACTCCGCGCTGGATTCGGGCTCCATGTCGGAGGACAGCAATTCCTCCTTGAGCTGAAACACCTCGCTGTCGATCGACTTCTTCAACTCGGAGTCGATGAAGATGGTTTCCAGGGTCCGGATCACCAGGGTGTGGACGATAAGCCGTTCCTGAAAGCCGAACTCCTGGGTGCCCAGTTCCCGTTCGGTCTCCTTCCGGTTCTTGCACTTGGAGAGGATCAGCCCGCGGAGATTGGGGTAGCGCGGTGAAGGCGGTTCGAAGTATTTCCGCGCATCGCCCTGGGCCCGGTGCAGCGCGGCCCAGCGGATATATTCCTCGACGTTGTCCTCAAGCTCGATGGCCAGGCGTTTGGCGATGGGCACCGTGGGCACCTTGCGGCCGGTTTCGATCTGGCTGATATACACGGGATCGATGCCAACCAGATTTGCCAACTGGTACTGGCGGAGGGCCTTGGCCTTTCGTTTGGCGCGGATACGTTCGGCGAACCGGGTGTCGATTTTCTTCATGTGTTTACTCCCGGGGGACGTTCAATTCTGTCCCGTGCAAGTCCTCGAGCCGCGTGAGTGCGGCCGATCCTGGGAAACGTGGGGGTGGACTTTTATGTACTGCCCTGTATGACTGAAATGTAATCTTTTCCATATGCGTTGTCAAGAAAATAATTAAACGATTTATTTCTATTATTTTATATATATATGGGTATATTTTTCACGGGGAGGCGGTCCGATAAAAAAAAAGGGCGACCCGGATGGCCGCCCTTTTCATGTAACCTGCTGACCAGAGGTCAGATGGAGGTTTCGAGCTTCTTGCCAGGTTTGAACTTGGCGACCTTCTTGGCCTTGATCTTGATCACTTCGCCGGTCTGCGGGTTTCTGCCCTTTCTGGCCTTCCTCTTGCTGGTGGAGAAGGTACCGAAGCCAACCAGGGTCACTTTCTGGTTCTTCTTCAGCGATTTGGTGATGCCCTCGAGCAGGGAATTCAAGGCACTGTTGGCCGCGGTCTTGGAAATGTCCGCATCCTTGGCCATCTTGGTGATCAGTTCAGACTTGTTCATGCGTCCGCACTCCTTCTGGAAAGTCTCTGTTACTGTGCTTAGTGGATATGGTCAGGCGATTTATATCAAAGCCGGCATGGAGTGTCAAGGATCATTTCGCTGTAACCCGCGTCCGCACTGGGTTTGCCGAATATCACCATTGTGAATGCAGTAGCTACGGGTATTCTGGGGCGGATGGAATGGTAAGACTATTGGAATGAGTGGCATGGATGCGTTCCATGTGGGTGAAAAAATGACACCAACAGACCGTTCCCCGGGTGTGGATCCTTTCCGGAATTGAAGTTTCAAGAGTTTTCTCGTTTTTTTTTCTCTGGTTCCGGGGCTCACAACTGTGCGGTCCGGTAAATACGGAGTTTCGGAGCACCCTGGCGGCCCTGCCGTTCCTTGACTTTGGCTCCGGTGGATACCTATAATCGCCTGCCTCTAACTATGTGCGTCTGAAAAGCTTTCAGGCACGATCGACGGTAGCGGGGCGGTCGGGCAACCGGATGAGGAGTGTACAGGGGATGCAGGAAAGCCGGCTCACCGTTATTGGGGAATTGCGCGGGCTGCTGGAATACAGGGAACTGGTGCGCAACCTGGTGGTCCGCGACCTGAAAATCAAGTACAAGGGTTCGGTGCTCGGTTTTCTGTGGTCCCTGATCAATACCCTGATCATGCTGATGGTCTACTGGTTCGTTTTTACCGTTGTTTTCCATGTGGACATGGAAAACTTCCCCGTATACTTTATTCTTGGCTACCTGCCCTGGAATTTCTTCGTTATTTCGTTGATGACCGCCTGCGGCTCAATAGTCGATAATGCCGGCCTGATCAAAAAAGTGTACTTTCCCCGGCTGATCATTCCCCTGGCCATCGTGCTCTCCAGCTTTGTCCAGTTTCTACTGACGTTTGTCGTGCTGTTGCCGGCCCTGTGGTATTTTGACATCCGGCCCACCTACTCGCTCATTGCGCTTCCCGGGGTGATGATCCTCCACATATTGTTCACCTCCGGTTTCTGTTTTCTGGTATCCACTATTTATGTCTACTTCCGGGACACCAAGCATTTCCTCGAGATTCTGGTCACCATCTGGTTCTGGGCCACACCCATCGTCTATCCCATCAGCAAGGTGACCGATTCCAATGCGCCCCAGGCACTGAAGAACCTCTTGCTCTATAATCCGATGACCCAGTTCATCAATGCATACCGGGACGTGCTGTTCGATCCTTCGTTCCCCTCGCTGAGGCGCTGGCTCGCCCTGGGCGCGGTGACACTGGTCACCCTGGTCATCGGATTCTATGTCTTCCACCGGCAACAGCCGAAGTTTGCGGAAACGCTCTGACGGAGGGCGCGGCCTGATGAAAGCGGAAGCGGTGATCACCGGCAAAGACCTGTCGAAGAAATTCACCATCCACCATCTGAAGACCACCAACCTCAAGGAGCGGCTCCTGGGGATGGTTCACCGCAAGAATTACACCCGGGAGACCTTCTGGGCCCTCAGGGATGTTGATTTCGAGGTGGCCCGGGGCGAGACCCTGGGGCTGATCGGTCCCAACGGTTCGGGGAAAAGCACCCTGCTCCAGCTGATCGCCCGGATCATCCTCCCCGATCAGGGAAAGGTGACCATCGACGGCCGGGTGGCCGCCCTGCTGGAGCTGGGGGCCGGGTTCAACCCCGACCTCAGCGGCCGGGAGAACATCTTCCTCAACAGTTCGATCCTCGGTTTCGGCCGGCGGGAGATCGAAGCGAAGCTCGACGACATCATCGCCTTTTCCGAACTGGAGCGTTTCATCGACACCCCGGTGCGCAATTACTCCACCGGGATGTACGCCCGTCTCGGCTTCTCCATCGCCGTCCACGTGGATCCCGACATCCTGCTGGTGGACGAGGTGCTGGCGGTGGGGGACGAGGCTTTTGCCAGCAAGTGCGCGGACAAGTTCGACCTCTTCCGGCAGAAGAAGAAAACCATCGTCATCGTCTCCCATGATCTCGATTCGGTTGAACGGCTCTGCGACCGGGCCCTGCTGCTGCACAAGGGGGAGGTGGTCACCCTGGGCAAGCCCCGTGATGCGATCATCGACTACCACCGGCTGGTGGCCCGGATTCAACGCACCCAGGAGAAAGAGGAGCGCGCCCGGCGCAAGCGGCAGCTGGAGGCGGAGCAGCCGTCTGCCGCAGCCGGAGAGGACGGCGGCGGGGAAGAGGCGGATGCGTTTGAGGCGGAGATGGAGCGGGTGAGTTTCTCCGAAGACCGAACCCGCTGGGGCACCGGGGAGGTGAGCATCACCGGGGTGACCTTCCACAACGAGCGCGACGAGGAGGAGAGCGACTTTCGCACCGGGGAGAGGCTGGTGGCCCGGATTCACTACCGGGCCGAGGCACGGGTGTCGGAGCCGGTGTTCGGGGTGGCGCTCTTCGATCGCAACGGCGTGCAGATCAACGGGCCGAACAGCTACTTCTGCGACTACCGCATCGACCGCATCGGGCCGGGGGTCGGGCACATGGACTACGTGGTGGAAAACCTGCCCCTGCTGCCCGGGAAATATCTCTTCTCGGCGGCGGTCTACCGCAAGGATCTGCGAACGCCTTTTGACCACCGGGAACGGAGCTACTCCTTCCGGGTGATCGAGGGCCAGGTGCGGGAACGTCTGGGCCTGGTGCAGTTGGAGAACAGCTGGTCCATCCACCATGGAGACGAGTGATGGTTGAGGAACTGACCGTCCTCCCCTTCGATATCTACCAGCGCTACCGGGTGATCGCTGATCTGGCCGAGACCTGCTTCGAGCGTTTTCCCGGCACCGAAGGGGACGGTGTGCTGGACGTGGGCGGCTATCCCGGGCACCTGGCCGCCTTCCTCCCGCAGCGGCAGGTCACCTTCTGCGACCTGATCGAGGGGGAGATCGCCCACTCGCCCTATGTGCGCGGCTCCGCCACCGCGCTGCCCTTCCCCGACAACGCCTTCCCGGTGGTCAGTTGCTGTGACGTTCTCGAACATGTCCCGCCGGCCGGCCGGCGGCGCGTCCTCGATGAGCTGCTCCGGGTGGCCTCGCTGGCCGTGGTGCTGGCCGGACCGTTTGACGACCCCGGGGTGGCCGAAGCGGAAAAAATCGTCTCCGATTATTACCAGTCGCTGTGGCACGAGGAGCACCCATGGTTGTCCGAGCACCTGGCTCTGGGGCTGCCCGGAGCGGAGGAGGTCACCGGCTGGGCCGCTGAACGGGGCCTGCCGTCCTGCTCCCTGCCCAACGGCTATCTGCACCACTGGACGCTGATGATGTTCGCCAACCACCTGACCCTCTCCCTGCCCGGGTTCCCCGAGATGTACCAGCATTTCAACAAGTATTACAACCGCTACTTCTATCCCGAGTCGAACCGGGAGCCATCCTACCGCCGGGTGATCTACATCCAGAAAGCCCCGGGAGACCTTCCCCGGGACCTGCCGCTGGCCCTGCCCCCGCGGGACGGTGGCCAGGAGGATATCCGCGACATCCACCGCCTGCTGCAGGTATTTTTCCGCTGCCTCTCCGACCGGGCGCAGGGGCATCACCGCTATGCCCTTGAGCAGGCGAAAAAACTGGAGCATGCGCTGGCCGGAGAAGAAGGGCCCCTGGTGAAGGAATTGCGTGAGAAGGAGACCCGCTACGAGGAAGCCCTGACCGACCACCGGCGGGCCATCACCCTGGCCCGTGACGAGATATCGGCCAAGCAGGCGCGCATCGAGCGCCTCGAGGAAGCCCTCTCCCACCGGGAAGCCGAAGCTGGCGAGTTGCGCCGTCTGGCCGGGGAGCGGGAAGCACTGCTCCGGCAGGTGGAGGCCAGCCTGTCCCACCGTTTCACCCGGGCCCTGCGGCGTCTGCTGGGCCGGGAGGGCGGGTGATGACCACGGTCTCGGTCATCGTGGTCAATTACAACGCAGGGGAGCTGCTGGACCGCTGCCTCGACTCGCTGGCGACCCGGCTGGCCGAGCCGGAGGCCGAGGTGATTCTGGTGGACAACGCCTCCACCGACGGTTCTGCGCAGCGGGCCGCCCAGCAGCACCCGGAGATCACCCACATCCCTGCCGGCGCCAACCTCGGTTTTGCCGGCGGGGTCCGGCGGGGTGTGGCCCAGGCCGTGGGGCCAATCCTCTTTCTGCTCAACCCGGACGCCGAGATCTATCCCGACACCCTGGGAAAACTGGTGTCGGGACTGGATGAAGACCCCCGGCTGGCGGTGGCCGGCTGCAAGATCTACGATCCGGACCGCTCGACCCTGCAGCATGCCGGGGCCATCCTCCACCCGTCACTGATCACCTCCCACCGGGGCCGTGGCGAGACGGACGAGGGGCAGTATGACCAGCCGGCGGATGCGGACTACGTCACCGGGGCGGCGCTGGCCGTCCGGCGGGAGGTGTGGGACGAGCTGGGAGGTCTGGATCCGGGCTACCGGCCGGGCTACTACGAAGAGACCGAACTCTGTCTGCGGGCACGGCGGCGGGGTTACCGGGTCGCCGTGCTGCCGGCGGCCCGGGCCGTGCACCACGAGTCGGCTTCCACGGGGAAGCTCAGCGCCCGGTTTTTCTATTTCTACCACCGCAACCGGCTCCGCTTCCTCATCCGAAATTTCGGCCTCCGGCACTGGCTTTTTTCTTTTGCCCCCGCAGAATGTCGCTGGCTCCTTGGCTCCATGCCCGCCGAACAGCGGCTGCCGGTAATCAAGGCCTACCTGGTGAACCTGCTCCGCTTTCCCCTGACCCTGCTGGGACACTGAATCGAACTCGCCTGAAAACGCGGTGAAACTTGACATTTTCGGTACCGATCTTTATTGCAAATAACACGTGTTGTACTAACGGCGAATCTCTCTCCGTTGCACAATGTTCACTCGCGTCACAAACACAATTAGTTCAAGGATTCTGTGTGGAAACGCTTTGCTGTACCCACAATATCCGTCTCTTGTGACAACAGTCCATTTCGGGCCGGGTATTCTGGGCCCTGGCCCTGGTGACAAGGAGGTCTCTCATCGGGCAAACGGCT
>RCNC010004068.1_pt1 | contig 15081 bp, 13 predicted proteins | sample 2041301 | NCBI WGS metagenome assembly RCNC01 (sample SAMN09708231, study PRJNA481090) | Marine sediment metagenome, whole genome shotgun sequencing project. | biome: marine sediment; feature: ocean; material: sediment; isolation source: Sewage treatment plant 13A marine sediment (STP13A) ... | reverse complement strand
ATTAATGTCATCGCCATAGTCCGCCCAGGATAAACAGACCGATATGTCAACAAATCATCGTGAAGCCCCATAAAATGCCGCAGTACGTGCGGCAAAAAGCTGCGCTGCGTCTCCTTAGCTGAAGGCTGTCGCCGAATTCTTCAATACACCGACACCTTTGTCCCGAGCGCGCGTAGGTTATGACAATCGGCAAAACAGCCTGCACTTCATTTCCCTCGGTTCGCAGCGGACAACAAATTCTGCAACATCCCACAAATGCTGCCTTTTGGCGCATAGTATTCCGACCTATAGTGCCGCCAAATACCAAAAACCTTGAAGGCTGAGCATGGCAAAGAAATCCGCCGAGCGGAAAAACTTCAACATCGTGGTCATCGGCCAATCCGGTCGACTGCAGTATGAAGCGCTTCTGTTTGCCGCTTCGCTACGGCACAGCTCGCCAGATTTTGCCGGTCGCTTGTTTGTCGCCGAACCACAACCAAATGCGTTGTGGACCGGTGATCCGCGCATAAGACCGGCAGACGTTCGCGAGGCGCTGGAGGTTTACGGTGCGGAAATCCTGCCGTTTGAAAACAAGTATTTCGGGCAATCTTATGCTTACGGAAATAAAATCGAAGCGCTGCTGGCATTGCCAAAAGGTGAGCCATTTGTGTTTTTTGATACCGATACGCTGATCACAGGGGACCTCACAACGGTTCCTTTCGACTTTAGTCGCCCGACGGCTTCCCTGCGCCGGACCGGCACCTGGCCTCAGATCGAATTATACGGCCCCGGCTATACCGATATCTGGAAATCGCTATATGACAAGTTTGGTCTGGATTTTGAAAGTTCGCTGGATATCAGCCAGCCGGATGAGTTTTGGGAGAGATACCTTTATTTTAATGCCGGGTTCTTTTTTTATGAATGCCCTCATGTATTTGGACAAAAATTCCTCGACATCACGCGGGGCATCCGGGACGATCCTCCTCCGGAACTGGTGTGTCAGGAGATGGATCCTTGGCTGGATCAGGTCGCCCTGCCCTTGGTGATACACGCGCTTGGCGGTGGCCGGGATACGTTACCCAGCGGATTGCTGGATGGATCAATCAGTTGTCATTACCGTGTCTTCCCGCTGCTTTACGCACGCGAGAACGATCATGTGATTGAGGTGCTGGAATCAGTCACCGCGCCCAACAAACTGAAGAAGGTGCTTAAGGCCTATGAGCCGATCAAACGGATAGTCTATCAAGGACGCGGCAAGAAAGTCCGCGCCTTGTTTGATCAGGAAAATCTGCCACGCCGCGAACAGGCGATCCGCAATAAAATCAAGTCACAGGGCTTCTGGATGCGCTGACACGCGCCGTTTCCCGAATGCTCTGGGACGCCAAGATCTCGATTACTTGCCAGACAATCAAAAAGAATGCGCCGCGAGGCGCGCAATCGGATCAGGAACCGGCTGCACGCAGTTGTGAGTACAGCGCCCTTGGCCTAAACCTGTGCCAAATCAGTTTGTCCAGTGGAGGACCCCAAATATGACCGACGGCCCAAAATACGGCTTTGACACCCTGCAAATACACGCCGGCGCGCGCCCTGACCCGGCCACTGGCGCCCGGCAAACGCCGATCTATCAAACCACAGCCTATGTATTTCGGGACGCCGATCACGCCGCCGCGCTGTTTAATCTGCAAGAGGTCGGCTATATCTACTCGCGCCTCACCAATCCAACCGTAGCCGTCCTTCAGGAACGCATTGCAACGCTTGAGGGTGGTGTTGGCGGGGTTTGCTGTTCCTCCGGCCACGCCGCACAGCTGATGGCTCTTTTTCCGTTGATGTTACCCGGCATGAACGTTGTGGTCTCAACCCGTCTTTATGGCGGTAGCATTACCCAGTTCAGCCAGACCATCAAACGTTTTGGCTGGGGCGCAACCTTTGTCGATTTCGACGACACCGACGCTGTAAAAGCCGCGATTGATGACAACACACGCGCCATATTTTGTGAATCAATTGCCAACCCCGGCGGCTACATCACCGACTTGCCCGCCATTGCCAAGATTGCTGATGGTGCCGGCATTCCGCTGATCGTGGACAACACGTCGGCCACACCCTACCTGTGCCGTCCCATCGAACTCGGCGCGACCTTGGTGGTCCATTCAACGACAAAATACCTGACAGGCAACGGAACGGTGACAGGTGGCTGCGTCGTGGATTCCGGAAAATTCGACTGGTCCGCGAATGATAAGTTCCCGTCCCTCAGCCAACCGGAACCCGCCTATCACGGTCTGAAATTTCAAGAAACCTTTGGCCCGCTTGCGTTTACCTTCCACGGTATCGCAATTGGCTTGCGCGATCTGGGCATGACCATGAACCCACAGGCCGCGCATTACACGCTGATGGGCACCGAAACGTTGAGCTTGCGCATGCAGCGTCACGTTGAGAATGCGGAAAAAGTCTCGGCGTGGCTTGAGGCGGACCCGCGTGTGGACTTCGTTACTTATGCCGGTCTTAAGTCTTCACCTTACAATAAACGCGTCAAAACCATTTGCCCAAAAGGGGCTGGAGGTTTGTTCACCTTCGCGATGAAGGGCGGATATGACGCTTGTATCAAACTGGTCAATGCGCTCGAGATATTCAGCCATGTGGCCAATCTTGGCGATACTAGGTCGCTGGTCATACACTCTGCTTCGACAACACACCGGCAACTGACAGCAGAGCAACAAGAGGCTGCCGGAGCCGGTCCAAATGTGGTGCGCATTTCGATCGGAATCGAAGATGCCGATGACTTGATCGCCGATCTGGATCAGGCCCTGAGCAAAGCCTCCAGCTAGCCAAACCACTGCCGGGCGGCGCGAATCTGCCACCGCCCGGCAGGTCAGATCAGCCTATTCCAATATCAAAAACACCATGGTGACAGAGGCTGAAACCGTCACCTCACCCGCAGCGATCGGGGCCCCGCCGTCGCGCATTGCAGACATTTCCATCATGACCGGACGGCCACCGCCGCCATTCTCGGAAATCGATTGAACCGGTCCTAGGGTCACACCAGCGGCCTGCGCAAACAAAGCCGCGCGTTCCATTGCATCTGCCACAGCCAACCCTCGGGCCTCATCCTTCAGTGGTTTCGGTTCCTGCAAAGACAACTGCAGCCCATTGAAGTGATTTGCGCCCTCAGAAATCACATCGTCAAGGATCGAACCAAGCGCAGCCATATCACGGAGTCGAACTGTCACCGCGTTTGACGCAGAAAATCCAGTGATCCGAGGCGGTTGGCCAGTGGACGAATTGCGATTATCCCACACCGGGTTCAACGAAAATCGCGATGTCTGCAGGTCACGCGGCTCGATCCCCATCGCGCTCAGCCGTTCAAGGACACGCGCTACATCCTGCGACGTGGCAGTCATCGCCACCTTTGCCTCTTTGGCCTCGTGGGTCACACCGAGGCTGATAACCGCCATATCCGGCACGGCGTCAACTTGTCCTTCGCCCGTGACCGTGATCACCCGCGGCACCGTCTCAGCCCATGTGGGATTTCCTAGTCCGAGGACCACTAGAACCGCCAGTAACATTCTACGCTGCATCATTTTCTCCTTTGATTACACCGAACATTGACCTCTATGACGCAGCCCGCAAGAGTATCCTTGGTCAATCATTGGTGAAATTATGTCTTTTTCTTCCCCTCGGCAAAGACCTGCTCTAAAATGCACCCAATGCGCAGGGACCTCCCTACGCTTTATGGGCGGATGGTAAGACCTAAAATGAAACCAATGTTCGCGCTTTCCTTGTCGTTTGAAGGCATTCAGCTGCTGCACCGCGGCGCTGGCGGATGGCGTTTGGTCGGCGGCCTTGGGCTAGACACACCGGACCTTAGCAGCGATCTTGCAGCCCTCCGCAAGACCGCCAGTTTGATTGAGCCGGGCGGTGTGCGATGCAAAATCATCGTCCCGAATGATCAGTTAAAATACCTGTCGGTGAGCCATGACGCCGCCAACACCAAAGACGTGCACGCGGCGGCGCGTGGCGCGTTGAAAGATGCAACACCTTATGAAGTCAAGGATCTGGCTTTCGACGTGTCACAAGATGGCGATGTGCTGCACATCGCGGCCGTGGCCTATGAGACTCTGGCAGAGGCAGAAGCTTTTGCCGTAGAGCATGAATTTCACCCCCTATGTTTTACCGCAATTCCAGGCGACGCCGGTTTTCTTGGGGCACCCGATTTTGGCCTGACCGAACACGCAAGGACTTTGCTTGAGCCGGGTGAAGTGCTGGAACCGGATGGCATCGCAGTTGTCGTCGTGGGGGCTGTTGAGATACCCGCTGGGCCGGTTGTCGATGTCGATACAGCTACGCCGGTCATCGCCCCCTCTGATGCAAAAGAAGAGTGGAGCAAGCCGGAACCACAGGAACTTTCTGACGGCACCGAAACAGATGAGACCCCCAAACTTGAAGCACCTGAACCTGAGACGGGCCCACCTTTCGAACACTATCCGATTGCGGCCGCTCCGGTTACCGAACAAGCATTTCAGGACCCGCCCGCTGTACCCGCATTTGCAAGCATCCGCGCCGCACGCCAGGAACCCGCGCAGATAGATCCCGCCGCCCCCACGCTGAGTGGTGTGACACGAGACGGCGGCAAAGTCTCGGCCCCCAACATCCCAATGCCCGGGGCGTCTGCGGCCCCTGACCCCGCGCCATCCTTGCTCAATGGCGAGGCAAAGATAGCGGGCAAGACCGAGACGGGCCCAGACAAGGACCTTGCGCCGACATTGGCTGAGCGTCCGGCCTTGGACATGGACGGCGCGCCCGGCGCCCACGCCAGTCTGCCGCCTGAAAAGCTCGCTGATTTCCTGAAGCGCCGTACACCTGACCGTCTGCCACCCGCACCACCGTTGGAAACTGACGAAGCTGAGAGCCTGACGGTACTTGGCACGCCGACCTCTGACCACACCCGTGGCAAACCGAGAATTCTTGGGTTCATTCTGACGGGTTTGCTTTTGCTGGCGCTGGCCGGCGTCGCCACCTGGGCCTCAATCTTTTTGGACAACGGTGTTGCGGAATTATCCTGTCATTGCAGCCCAGCCAGATGTGGCATTACCCGAGGATACACCACTTCTAGACGAACCCGACATTGCGTCCCTCGATACATCAGACACAGATCTATCGGACACAGATGCAGCTGTTCTGGACGCATTGCGGGAAGCCGTGCCACCAGAGGCGTTGACGACTGAAAGCACTGAAGCGCGTTACGCCGTGTCGGGTATCTGGCAGACGGCACCGCAGGTGCCAGTGGCACCGGGATTGATTGACTTGGACGATCTTTACATTGCTTCAATAGACGCGGTCGCGGTGACGCATGACGCAATTGCCCTGCCCTCTGTGACCACGTTACTGACGGACACAGGACCAGCCCCGGTGTCATCGCCTGCTGCATTGGGGACTCTTTTTGCCCTTGATGACGCCGGGTTGGTCATTCCGAATACTACAGGTGCCTTGGCGCCGAGCGGAATTACCGTCTATTCGGGCCGCCCCGCAGTCATTCCTCCATCCGTGCCTGCGCGACAGCGGCCTCAAACTGAAACCGAAAACCTATATCAGACCCGCCTGTCAAAACTGAGACCGGTTGATCTTGTGGAACAGAACGAACGCAGTCGACTTGGTGGCCTGACCCGAAATGAACTGGCCGGAGTGCGTCCCCGCATGCGCCCGAAGGTGGCAAAGGTCGAAGAAGAACGAGATCTGACGCCGACTGCCCAAGCCGTCGCGAAATCGCGCAAACCTAAGGCGCGCCCGAAAGATCTGGTGCGGATCGTGAAGCGCACTAAAAAGACATCTCCTGAAGCCGCCAAGGTGGCATCTGCTGTTACTGTCGCGCCAGCCAGCGTTGCCCCAAAAATCCCAACCAGCGCATCAGTCTCAAAACAGGCGACTGTCAGGAATGCGATCAACCTCAACCGGGTCAATCTGATCGGAGTTTATGGCAAACCTTCCAGCCGCCGAGCGCTGGTGCGATTGTCCAGCGGGCGCTATCAAAAGGTAAAAGTGGGCGACCGCATAGATGGAGGGCGTATTTCTGCCATCGGCGACGCCGAGTTAAGTTACGTCAAAGGCGGTCGCTCGGTGGTGTTGAAAATGCCCAAGGGATAAGATCAACCGCGGCCGCCAGCGTCACGCCAAACAGCGTTTATCCTGCCAATTCTCCGCTGTTGATCTGCTCTTGCTCTATACTCTCGAACAAAGCTTTGAAGTTGCCTTCGCCAAACCCATCGTCGCCTTTGCGTTGGATGAACTCGAAAAAAATCGGACCGATGACGGTTTTTGAGAATATCTGCAGCAATATCTTGGTCTCACCGCCGTCAACGACACCTTCGCCATCAATCAAGATGCCATGTTTCTTCATCCGCTCAATTGGTTCATCATGGCCCTCGACCCGGGTCTTGCTCAGATTGTAATAGGTGTCAGGCGGCCCTGGCATGAATTTCAGGCCGCGTGAGGCGATCTCATCTGTCGCATCATAAAGTGCGTCGGTCCCTACAGCGATATGCTGTATACCTTCTCCTTTATACTTCTTCAGATAGGCCACAATCTGGCCAGTCTCGCCGCGATCCTCATTAATCGGAATCCGAATACGGCCACAGGGTGAGGTGAGGGCGCGGCTTAGCAGACCAGAGAACTTGCCTTCGATGTCAAAGAAGCGAATTTCGCGGAAATTGAACAGATCACTATAGAATCGGAACCATTTGTCCATATTTCCTTTATGTACATTGTGGGTCAGGTGATCGAGGTAGAAGAACCCCACGCCTTTGGGTTTGGATTGCTCCAGCCACTCATATTCATCGTTATAGGGGCTTGTGTCGTAATATTGATCCACAAAATAGAGCAATGATCCACCGATGCCGTAGATGGCTGGCACGTCCAGTGCTTTGCCCGTACCCTCATACGGCACGCCCCCTTTAGCCACCGCGTGATCAAAGGCCTGTTGCGCATCCACAACCCTCCACCCCATTGAGGGCGCGCAAGGGCCATGCTCTTGTACAAATTGAGCCGCAAAACTGTCTGGATCAGAATTCAGGATGTAGGTGATATCGCCTTGTTGCCACAATTCGATGTCCTTGGTCTTGTGGCGGGCGGTTTTGGCGTATCCCATTTTGGCAAACAGCGCGCGCAATTCTTCCGGGTTCGGATGGGCAAATTCGACAAACTCAAAGCCGTCTGTACCGGCCGGATTATCGTCACTGACTTGTGATTTAGGTGCGTTATGCGGAAATGGGCCCATTTCAGTGCCTCCTGACGGGTATGATCTGATCGCGTGCCTAAGATAACCCATTTAAAAGTAGAAATGTGCGCAAAATTATCCCCATATCGGAGATTGCCTGCGCAATTCTCGCATGGTATCATTTTTCCATGCCAATTACGCGCAACAGAAGGCGACATAATGCTTGACCACACTGACACGCGCCTTCTGACCGCTTTGCAAAAAGATGCACACCTTACAGCGTCCGAACTCAGCGACTTGCTGAACCTGTCCGCCAGCCAGACAGGCCGCCGACGCCAACGGCTTGAGGCAGATGGATATATCAAAGGCTATGCCGCTCGACTGGATCCTTCAAAATTAGGACTGACGGTTCAGGGCTTTGTTCAGGTTCATCTCAGCCAACATGGCCCCGAGCAGAGCCGCTCTTTTGCCCGCCTGATCAACCAGCGACCAGAGATCATAAGCGCCTGGACGCTTACCGGCGATGCAGATTACCTCTTACGGGTCTATTGTACCGATCTTTCTGCCCTGAACACCTTGATTCACGACGTTCTTTTGCCGCACCCTGCAGTAGGTCGCGTGCACAGCCAGATCGTGATGGATCAATTCAAAAGTGACGGCCCGCTGCCGACGTAAGCCGTTCTGGCTTTTTCTAAGGATCCACAATGGAATCGTTCCTCTATCAGGCCTCCATATATCTCGCCGCCGCGGTTATTGCGGTGCCCATTGCTGCACGGTTGGGATTGGGGTCAGTCCTGGGATATCTTGCTGCGGGTATTCTGATTGGGCCGGTCTTTGGATTTGTCGGTTCGGAAACCGAGAATTTGCGCCACGTTGCTGAATTTGGCGTGGTGATGATGCTGTTCCTGATCGGGCTTGAACTGGAACCAAAGGCAATGTGGGATATGCGCCACCGCCTGATTGGGCTGGGGGGGCTGCAGGTGGTCCTCAGCACGCTAGCCCTGATGGGGCTGGCGTTGGCGATGCGTCAGCCGTGGAGCGTCGCGCTGGCCGTCGGGTTGACGTTGTCGTTATCATCCACCGCGATTGTCCTGCAGACACTGTCAGAAAAAGGCTTAATGCAGACCAAAGGGGGCCGATCCGCGTTTTCTGTGCTGTTGACGCAGGATATCTCGGTGATCCCGATTTTGGCTTTCTTGCCCTTGCTGGCCCTGTCTCTGCCCTTCGGTGGCATCGTTTTATCTGCAGATGGTTCTTTGACCAGGCAAGGGGTCCAGAATGATGGGCATGGCGAAGTTGGCTTCTCTCTTGTTGCAGGCCTGCCGGGCTGGGGCGTTACGTTGGTCACCCTTGCTGCTGTCGGGACCATCATTCTGGCCGGGGTCTATTTAACCCGTCCGGTTTTCCGATTCATCCACGCCTCACATCTGCGCGAAATGTATACGGCGCTGGCTCTGCTGATAGTTGTCGGCATTTCCTTCCTGATGATTTTGGTCGGCCTGTCGCCAGCGCTGGGTGCATTTCTCGCCGGAGTGGTTCTGGCCAACTCCGAGTTCCGCCATGAACTGGAAAGCGATTTGCAGCCGTTCAAAGGCCTTTTGTTGGGACTGTTCTTCATCACCGTCGGGGCCGGGATCAATTTCAAGCTTCTCTATTCCGATATCGGATCGATTGTTGGCCTTGCCTTTCTGGTGATCCTCATCAAGGGCGTGATCCTTTACATTCTTGGTCGCGCCTTCAAATTAAAAGGGCGAGATCAGTGGCTGTTCACACTGTCGCTGGCGCAAGCAGGTGAATTTGGTTTTGTTTTGCTGTCGTTTTCGGTTCAGCAGAACGTGATCCCACCCGGCGTTGCCTCCAAGCTTTTGCTGATCATCGCCTTGACCATGCTGATCACACCATTGCTGTTCATCCTCTACGACATTCTCTCAAAACGCATGCGAGAAACCACGCGGACAGTTGTTGATGATGAAATTGACGAAAAAGGCACCGTGATCATTGCGGGAATTGGTCGTTTTGGTCAGATCGTGAACCGTCTTGTACAATCTAGTGGATTCAGCACTGTGGTTCTGGATCACGACATGGAAACCATCCAGTTGATGCGCCGATTTGGCTACAAGGGCTTTTTAGGAGATCCCACCCGCCCCGAGTTGCTGCGCGCCGCAGGGCTGGACGAAGCCGCCGTTCTTGTTGTGGCGCTTGATGATCCAGAGGCCGCCGTACAATTGGTCACCTATGCCAAGCGGCAGCGCCCCGACATCCACATCGTTGCCCGTGCAAAGGACCGGAGCCAAGTCTTCCGGCTTTATCAGGCAGGCGCAGACGACATCGTGCGTGAAATGTTTGATAGCTCGCTCAGGGCCGGGCGTTATGTGTTGGAAAACGTCGGCTTGTCAGAATTTGAGGCCTCAGAGGCTGAAGAGACTTTTTATGCGCACGACAGATACGCCGTCAAAGAGCTAGCTGAACTCTGGCGCTCGGATATTCCATCCAGCGAGAACACAGCTTACATTGCCCGCGCCAAAGAACTCGAAAAGGAGTTGGAAATTGCGCTGCTAAACCGGGCGCAGGGGGACGACCAGAAATCCGCCTAGATCATCCGTCCGTAACCCCGGCTTCGGAAAAGGTGGACATGCCACTGTGGCACGCAATTGCCGCCTGTAACACGCCGATGGCCAGCGCTGCGCCGGACGCTTCGCCCAATCGCAGACCCAGTGACAGAATCGGGTCTTTGCCAAGTTTTTCAAGCAACCTGGGGTGCGCGCCCTCCGCACTTTGATGCCCGGCAACGGCATGATCCAGGGCACCTGGTTCTACAGACTGCAAACATGCCGCCGCAGCACAGCAAATAAATCCATCAAGGATCACTGGAATACGCAAATCACGCGCCCGTGCAATTGCGCCAGCCATTGCTGCCAGTTCACGTCCGCCAAGGCAGCGCAGGATATCGAGCCCGTCACCCGCGGCAGCGTGGCGTGCAACACCCTCTGCCACAACGCGACATTTGTTCTCAAATGTCGGGCCCTCAACTCCGGTCCCCCGTCCTGTCCATCCGGTCGCATCACCGCCAAAAAGGGCAGCACAAATTGCCGCGGCGGAGGTTGTGTTGCCAATCCCCATTTCGCCCGCGACTAACAGGTCAGCCTCTGGATCAACAGAGGCCCAGCCCGCACTGATGGCGGCAGCACATGCGACGTCTGTCATCGCCGGCCCCTTGGTAAAGTCGCCTGTCGGCTGATCCAAAGACAACGCGTGGACGTCCAGACGTGCGCCAAAGGTTTTGCAAAGCTGATTGATCGCGGCACCGCCGTGCTGAAAATTCATCACCATCTGCTCCGTCACTTCCGCCGGAAATGACGACACGCCTTGCGCAGCCACACCGTGATTGCCGGCAAAAACAACAACCTGAGGCGCGATCAGCGCAGGTTCGGCAACACCACGCCAGCCAGCGTACCAGATCGCAAGATCTTCCAAACGGCCCAACGCGCCGGGAGGTTTGGTCAATTGTCCGTTGCGCGCTTGTGCGTCAGCCATGGCCGCTGCATCCGGTTGCGGGGCGTCTTTCAGCGCTGTGCGAAATTCGTCGAATGTGGCAAAGGCAGCGGTCATAAAACCCTCATTGCATATGTTTTGTCATGCGTGTTTAACCGATGACCTGTGGCCTGCAAGCAAAGAAAGACCTGATTAAATGCGCGAAAACGAGACCGATGGCAGGTTCCGAAAGATCGACATTGCCCTTGCTCTGTCGTTGCTGAGCCGCCTGCCGGTCGAAGCCTTCGTCAGTATCGCGCAAAAGGCGTGGGAGCGGCAGGCAAAAGCGGTCTGGGCGTTTCCGCTGGTTGGCCTCCTGGTTGGAACAATTGCCGGGCTGGCTGGATGGCTCGCTCTCATTATCGGACTGCCCGCCCCGATCGCGGCGGGTATCGCGCTTGCTGTCATGATTGCCATAACCGGTGCGATGCACGAGGACGGGCTGGCTGATTGTGCCGACGGGTTTTGGGGTGGAAACTCGCCTGCGAGACGGCTCGAAATCATGAAAGACAGCCATATCGGCGCATATGGCACGTTGGCGCTCTTGCTGGTCACTGGTTTGCGCTGGCTTGGATATGGATTGATTGTTGGCCAAGGAGCGGGCCCGTTTATTGCGGTTGCGGCACTCTCGCGCAGCATTATCCCCGCAGTGATGGTCGCGCTTCCGCACGCGCGTGGCGATGGGCTTTCGCAATCTGTCGGAAGGCCGTCCCGAGAAACTGCGGCAATTTCCGCAATGATCGGTCTGGTGATTGCGCTTTTCATGCTGGGTTGGAGCGCGGTCCCTGCAGCTGTCGCAGCTGCCACCGCCGGAGTTTGCGTCGGGACACTCGCCCGCGCCAAAATCGGAGGTCAGACCGGAGATGTTTTGGGTGCGGTTCAGCAAATTTCCGAAATAGCGATCATTCTGGTCTTGATCTCGTAGGCGACTGAACGGAACAAAAAAAGGCCGCGCATTGCAGCACGGCCAATTCATGTCATTTTCAGAAGAAGGTTTTAAGCGGCAACCCGGGAGATCAGCACATCGCCGACTTGTTTGGCCGCTGCAATCTCATCGCCACCGCTGACTGCCGCAACTTCGCGTGTCAGCCGCTCTAGTGCAGCTTCGTACAGCTGACGTTCCGAATAGCTTTGCTCGCGCTGATCATCGGTACGGTGCAGATCGCGCACGACCTCCGCAATCGCAATCAAATCGCCAGAGTTAATTTTCTGTTCATATTCCTGCGCCCGGCGAGACCACATGGCACGTTTGACCTTGGCCTTGCCTCTCAGGGTTTTCATGGCATGTGTGATCACGTCAGGCGAGCTGAGCGCGCGCATGCCAAAGGCGGTTGCCTTGTTGGTGGGAACCCGCAATGTCATCTTGTCTTTTTCAAACGAAACAACAAACATCTCAAGCGTGAGGCCTGCTACTTCCTGCTCTTCAATCGAGATGATCTGGCCCACACCATGCGCCGGATAGACGACAAACTCATTGGGGCGAAAATCAAGCTTTCTGGTCTTAGTCATTCAATGTTCCTTGCATGTGCAACCTTTGCCATATCTACTGCCGACAAAAAATCAGGCACGGGTCCAGAAAATGGCCCATGTCTGTAGATCAGCCGAAAATTAGTCCATCCCAGAGCCACCGCCGAAGCGATGGTATTAGGTCAGTGTCCTCATTTGTAACCACAACATAACACAAACAACGACTTTTTCAAAGTGTAGCAGATCCGACGTTACGTAAATCTTACAGTTTTAGGGGCTCAACGGTCCAAATCACCGCAACAATTGCTGGATCTAACCCCACTATGGCGATTCTGTTACCCGCCTTCGCCCGCAGCTTCCGAGAAGTATTTCTCGAGTTTTCCAGTCTCACCGTCACGTTCTTCTGCATCTGGCAGCTGGTCTTTCTTGGTTATGATCACCGGCCACATCTCAGAATATTTTCGGTTGAATTCGACCCATTTTTCCATGTCCGGTTCGGTATCGGGGCGGATCGCATCAGCCGGGCATTCCGGTTCACATACACCGCAATCGATGCATTCGTCGGGATGAATCACCAGCATGTTCTCGCCTTCGTAAAAGCAGTCCACAGGGCACACCTCGACGCAGTCGGTGTACTTGCAGGCGATGCAACTGTCGTTGACGATATAGGTCATGTCCGGTCTTCTTTTACTCAGGTATAGCGGCTAGCTAATTCAGCAAGCGCCATCAATCAAGGTTCCGCGCGCGAGAAAGATCAGTTTGGCGGCGGTCACGTTTGGTTGGCCGCCCTTTTCCTTCAAATCGAGGATTGGGCGCAACGATGTCCTTTTCCTGAGCCGGGTCACGGGGCAACGGTGGGTCCAGATCGGTATAGAGCGATTGTGCTTCTGGCGCCGGGCCACGCCGCAGACCCAACGCATCAATCCGGATCACCCGAATGTCATCCCCCTGCGCAAATGTTAACACATCCGCAGGCCCCACCATCTGAGCCGCTTTTCCCGCCTTGATGCTGTTGACCCGCACATGACCTGAAATCACGGTTTTTGCCGCAAGTGTACGCGTTTTGAAAAACCGGGCTTGCCATAGCCACTTGTCCAGACGCTGTTTTCCCGTCGCCTCTGCCCCCAACTAGGTTTTATCCTTCAGTCCCATGAGAGCAGCGGCAAAAGGATTGTCGGGGTCGATCTGCTTTTCCGGCTTGGGCGGTCGAGCCTGATACTTCTGGGCCCCCTTGTCTTGCCCCTGTGCTTTGCCCTGATCGCGGCGCTGTCCGCCCTTCTTGCTCGGTGGCTTGGCTTTGCCGCGAGTGTTGCCATCGCGCTGTCCGCCATGGGTCCGGGCAGGACGATTACCACCCCATTTGAAGGTGTAGAAGACCTCGATCTCAGGCTCTGCTTTGATGTGCTCCGTTCCGTCTGATGCAGACGGCATCTCAATTGCTGCATCCGCAACGACGTCGCCCGGCGTCTCAACGTGATTCTCTGCTGGTGCGTCAGCAGGGTCTTCAGAGGGCACCGTTGGCGGAGTTTGATCTGGTTCAGAACTGGCAGCGTCTTGAGAGACCTCTGCCTCTGCTCCTACTGCGACTGCGTCAGCGGCTTTGACTTTCGCACGCTCGCCTTTGACGGCGCTGTATCCAAGCCCGGTCATCAAATCCGAAAATTGCTCGAGCGTCATACCGGTAATGGAAAGCATATCCGCTTTGGCTTCAAAACCACCACGGCTGTCTTCGGTACGCAGCATGTCCGCCAGCCGCTCCAGCATATCGATCCGAATCGCACGGGTGGCTCCAGCACGATAGCCGCACATCGCATGATAGCCCTGAGGCGCGGCATCATCCACTGGAACAGTGACCAGACCGGGCGGCGGTGCTTCGGGAAATTCCTGAAGATTGCGGGCCAGTGACCACAGCACGAGTCGCAGCCGGGTTGGCGCCGGCTTGAGCAGCAAAGGCATAAATATCGTAAACTGACCAAAGCGAATACCGTGTTTGCGCAGCGCCCCACGCGCGTCCTGGTCCAGCGCCTTGACTTCGTCAGCCACATCACCCCGTGTCAGAATGCCCAGCGCTTCAACCATGCGAAACGCAAAGCCGCGGGCCTGTCCGGTCAACTCTTCATCGCGTGAAAGCAGCAACAGTGGCTCAAACAAAGCCGCGATCTTGCGGTCAATGAAATGCTGCAATCGCCGCTGCACTTTTTGGGCAACATCCGCGCCAGCGGCGTCATCCACAAACACTTCGACCTGCGGCTTAAGCGGATCCGCACCTTTGACCAGCTTGCCAACCGCATGGCTGCCCCACATCAGGCCGCCCTGTTCGGTAAAGTCGATTTCTGTATCAGGTGCATTGTAAAACCGGTCGGCACGCAGATGAAACTGCGGCGCAAGCGCCTGTAATGACGCAGCTTTCAACGTCTTGGCCTCTGTGCCGGCAGCACTTTTGTCCGGGGAAAACCGGAACCCTTCTAACCGTCCGACGAATTCGCCTTCGACAGTTACGTCACCTTTGTCGTTCACATCGGCCAAGAGGGCCTCCTTTTGGTTGAGTCGGCGCAACAAAACCGAAGTGCGCCGATCCACGAATCTTTGGGTCAGGCGCTCGTGTAGCGCATCTGACAGTCTGTCTTCTACAGCGCGTGCCGTTGCGCGCCAATGACTTTCATCACGAGTCCAACCCTTGCGCTGTGCGACATATGTCCATGTGCGGATAAAAGCCAGTCTTTTAGACAGGGCATCAATATCACCATCTGTTCGATCAATCCGTTGAATTTGTTGCGCCAACCAATCATCCGGCAGACCACCGGACTGGTGCAGGTAGGCAAAAATAGCTTCTAGCAGGCTCGCATGTTCGGCATGGCTGATTCCGCGAAAATCGGGAATGCGGCAGACATCCCAGAGCA
>RCNC010001657.1_pt1 | contig 15081 bp, 14 predicted proteins | sample 2041301 | NCBI WGS metagenome assembly RCNC01 (sample SAMN09708231, study PRJNA481090) | Marine sediment metagenome, whole genome shotgun sequencing project. | biome: marine sediment; feature: ocean; material: sediment; isolation source: Sewage treatment plant 13A marine sediment (STP13A) ... | reverse complement strand
CTGGTTGATGGCATCGGTGACATCGGCGGGTAGATCCAGGTCCACCGATTCCTGGTTCCAGAAAGCGGTGACGTAGGCTCCTCTACCCTTTTCCCCTGTCCATTCCATCCGGGCCAGAACGTCCCCGAATCCGTAGGGAGAAGACCCTTGGCCCAGGAGGGGAGTGCCCAGGTCGTGGATCATTCTGGATGCGACCAGAAACCCGGTGGATTGACTGATAGGACCTTCGACCAATATGCGCCCGGTCATGAGGTCCATGGCCGCGCTCCCTCGAATCTCATCTTTCCTCGGGGTCCGGCCCCGGAGGTCCAGGATATAGGACAGGCCTCCATCGAACTGGGCTGGAGCTCCTCCCAGGAAGAGGGTGGCTCCCCCCAGGGCACGGCGGTCGAAGCTCTCCACAATGCCCGCCATATGAAAGGGAGTGTAGACGGGAGCCCCATCCAGGAGAACCAGCTTGAGATCAGCTGAAGACCCCCGCATGAGGAGCACATCCTGGGGATCGGAAGGATCCTGGCCGGGAAGGCTCCGGACGACCTGGGCCAGGCCTCCCTCCACCATACCCGGTGTTCCCTCCAATGCCCGAATGGCCAGTTCCCCCAGTTCGGAGGGGGGAGGGCCGTCTCCGGGTTCCAGGGGCCTGAGGGGTTCGGCCTGGACGAGGAGGGTCGGGAGAACAATGGGGTCCCAGCTGAGAGAAAGATCCAGGAGTACCGCGCCCCCCACTGGAACCTGAACCGAGGCTGAAACCGGATTGTACCCGACGTGGATGGCCTTGACCCGCCAGGATCCAGGCGGGAGCCCTTCGAGCTTGTAGTTTCCCCGGGAGTCGGCGGTTACAATGAAATATTGCGATCCCGAAAGAAAGGAGACGATGGCATTGGGAAGAGGTGAGACCTGGGATCCCTGCTGGCCCAGGACGGTTCCGTGGATCACACCATCCGCGGGTGGAGTGGTGGCCGGTCGGATCTGAGCCTGCCCCGCCCGTGGGGCCAGGTAAAGTCCCAGGAACAGGACAACAAAGAGGAGTCGGCGGGTCATGGTTTTCCTACACCGATTGCTGGCCGGTCGTTCACCGACGAGAGGAGTCGAAGACGATTTGGTCCGGGGTACTCTCCTTCACCAGGCCCACGATTTCAACGTCCTCCCCGGTCTTCCGAAGAAGCACTTTTCCGTCCAGCCTCAGGAGAATGTTCCCCGGGCCTCTAGGCAGCTCCACCCTGACAGCCCCCGGTGGCCCCGCCACCTCAAGGCGAGCGTCGAGAAGGGTGAAACGGGTCCCCTCACCAGCGTAGACCCAAGCTTCGGTTCCATCGATCCAGAGCACCTGGAGTTCAGCTTCGAGAGGTAGATCCTGAAGCGAGATCTCCACCCCCTGTTCCAGGACCGGGAGCCCGGCACCGGTTTCCGGGATGCTTCCCTGTAGGGACTCGGTGCGCTGGCCCTCGGCCTCATCCACCCCTGTTACGGGAATGGTGGGGGTGGCTGGACGTACGATCTCCCATCCTCGAACCACCCAGCGGCGCACGGGGGATCCGGGAAGGGCCGATACGGCGGCACCGGTCAGAAGGAGAGCGATTGATGCGGCCCGGGGCAGGGGAGTCAAAAACCTCCGGATAGGCCCTCGTCCGGAGCGTTGTTTCTTCCGGAACCGGTCCTTCGCTTCCTTAAGGGAAGGGTGGGTGTCCAGAAGTCCGAGGGCATCTGATACGGCTCGGGAGGAGGCCCGGAGGATTTCCTCCTCTGCCCGGCACTCCTTGCAGCCCTCCAGATGCACCTTTGTCTCCGCGGCTTCTTTTTGTCCGGCCTCACCATCGATGAAGGCCTGTATACGACCATTATCGGGATGTCCCATTCCCTCTATCCTGTTTTAACAGTTCTGTGGAGAATCGCTGGAGGGCCCGGGCGAGGATCGTCCCCACCGATCGGTGGGAAACCCCCCCCACCTCAGCTATTTCTCGGTAACTGAATCCCTCCTGCCGAAGGAGGAGCATCTTCCGGTCTCGTTCAGGCAGGACCTCGAGGGCCCTCCTGACCCGGGCGATCTCCTCGACCCTTTCCAGGTCCTGGTCCGGACCCGGTGTGTTCTCCGTCAGGGGAAACCCGGAGAGGATTCTTCGTTGTGTCTCCCGGGTCCGGCCCCTGTCCCTGACCAAGTTCGTAGCCACCATGAAGAGCCAGGACCGAAGACTCGCCTCCGTTCCCACCGCTTTCCGGTCCAGGAGGCGAAAGAACGCTTCCTGGGCTACGTCCTCGGCTTGATCCGGGTCTCCCGTCAACCGGTTGCAGTACCGGAAGAGAGATGGATACACGGAATCAAAAAGTGCTTCGAATTTCAAAGGGCCCTTGGGCGTTTGGCTGACGGTGCCCCGGCCACCCCCGTCCGTTCCGAGGCCTAGTGCATTCAGAACGATCGGGGCTGGCCGGATGTGACATCCACTCGTAGTGGAATGAGAAAACGACCCCGGAAGCCGGAGCTTCCGGGGTCGTGGACATACCCCTGCTTAAAGGACTCGGAAAGCCCCTTCCGAGTCTTCCTTAGTCAACTTTATGGATGTCGAAACATACCCGCCAATTGGACATGTTCTCCGGATCCGCGGAACCCTCATCCACCGGCTCGTAGAGCCCGAGCCATTGGGACGGGTCGCCGGTGAACTCCCTGCGATAATGCTCCAGCATGTCATTGGCGGACAGCTGATCCAACTCTTCACCCGTAAGCTCAACCACAAGCTCGTCCCCGGGGACGCCATCGAAGAGAACCTTGTTCAGCTTCTCAAGGCGGTTCCATCCGGGTTTGTCAGAGATGGCGTAGTAACCTTCCTCCGGGAAGCGTTGTTCGTCTACCTTCCCGCCACTCGCAACCTTGGACCGGAAGACGAACTCCCCAGTCTCCTTAAAGAAGGGCTCCAGATTGTCCAAGATCTGGATCCACCGGAGTACCACCTGGATCCGTTGGCCTGCCTCTCCCGTCATGGTATTAAGCTCCTCAAAAGTTCATAGGGATTCCGCTGCCGAAAGGTTAGGCTCCCGCAGCCTTTTTGTCCAGTTCCCTTATGCTTGAAAGGGTTGAACAATCGGAGGGTTCCTCAGCCACCTTCTTCGATCAGATCCTCTCCGACGACAGCTATCCAGTCTCCCTCCGGGCTTAGAGCGATCCGAGAAATGGCCAGGATACCTGCAGAGCTCAGGTCCGCCATTTCCTCCCAATCCTCCGATTCGTCCAGGACCCATCGGAACAGCTTGGACCCCTGTCCCATGATGAGTGTTCCATTCGGCGTCCAGGCGTAGAACTCATTCTCTTCCAGGAGAGGCGCAATTGGGGAAGCTTCATCTGTTTCAGGGTCGAATTCGGTAATCCATCCAGGCCCCGGTTCCCCCAGCTGCACAAAGGACACGGTTTCCCGGCCTGGAATCCGGTGGAGGGACCGGCCGATGTTCTCGGCGACGATCCGACCCGTACCCTCGGAGACGGACGCCATCTGGAGGGTGGCGGGAGATCCCAGAACAAAGAGGGCAAGCCGATCCTCATCCAACCAGGCGTGGTAGCCCACAGGCTGGATATTGGGAAGGAGAACCTCCGGATTGGTGCCTCCAGACTCGAAGGTCCAGAGTCGCTGAGCGGAATCCACCTCTACCCGAATCGCCGAAAAACGGGCTAAAGAGGGAGTCACGGTGGCGGAATACTCACTCTCAGCCGTGGATCGGGTGACGTTCTTGTTCTCCATCGAACGGAGGTCGAAGCTCCAGATGTCCGCCTGCCCGAGGGAATCGATGGCGGTGTAGAGGATGGATCTCTCACCCGGGGGAAAGTGGGGTTGGTTGTCGTAGCCGCTTCGCGTGGTCACGCGAACCACCGAACTCAGATCGACAGCCGAACTGTTCCCCGTCAGCTTGAAGGCCCAGATGTCCGTCCCGGGGCTGGCTTGGCCAGAAGCCGCCAGGGGACAGATGAGGAGGGAGAGGGCGACTACTCCCAGAATCCATGGAATCGGACCATTCTGCCAACGGTTCATCTTTTCTCTTCCTCAATCCCGGAGAGTGGCTCAATCCCGGAGAGTGGCTTTCATTCGGAGTGGGTCGATGACCAGGTCCAGCGCATCGTTGATGTCCCGAGTCACCACGTCGGCGGCCTGAAGGAGATCCGCTGCCGATCCCTCAGGCCCCAGGACCGCGATCCCGATCCCCGCCACATCCATCATGGGGATATCGTTTCTTCCGTTTCCTACCGCAATGACTTCGTCGGGTCCCATCCCGGCGACGATCCCAGCCTTTTCCCTTCCATCGGCAATGATCCGCACCGCCACGGGGAGGTCCGCCATCTCCCTCTGCACGGTTCCGAAAGTATCTGCGGTCAGAACGGTGATCTGGAGGTCACCAGCCAATCGTTGTAGCCGCTCCCCCACTCCTGGGATGAGGATGCCTCCATGGGAGAGAGTACCCGTGAAATCCAGGACCAGGTGGCCGAAGATTGTGGGACCGGCGGGAATCTCGATGGATACTGGGCTCATGATGGTATCATCCCATTTGCCGGGTGGAAACGCTGTGTGATGTCATGGCCGGGGATCATCGAAGGCAAATTGGGCCTGGCCCTTAAGGGGGTCAACCGCCTACCAACTTCGCCACCCCCTCCGCTATCCGGGATTCCAGAATGTGGGTGGAGGTACAGGGGACCCGAGCGTTGCTGGTTCCTTCCGGATTGGTGCCCATGGCTTGGATGGTGGTCTCGACGACGCTCTTTCCATCGGGCGTGGGGGCTACCTGAGAATGGAAGTTCATTCGGATGCGGTAACGATCGGCGTTAGGGCCCGTCATGCCGCTTCCGCAGCGAAGGTATCGGGAGAGTCGTTCGTCCCCCAGTCGCCGGGAAATCTGAAAGTCCGGATTGTTCAGGGCGAATGCCGCCGGGTCGGTTCCCGATACTTCAATACCTAGATCGGCGACGACCTGAATCAGCGCTTCCCAAGCTTTTTCCGGGGGAGCATCAACATCGAAGCCGACCTTCACGACGTCGGGTTTGACATTGGTCACTCGTCCATCCTTGAAGTCATCCCCCACGGCCGCACCGGCTCTGGGTGCGGGCGTTTGCATCGGCTGCCCGGGGGACTGAGTGGCGGGGGCGCAGGCGGTAAGGAAGATCAGGAGGGTGGCGGAAAGGCGGAGCATTGCGGACCCCTTTCAATCTGGGCCAAAGGACCTGACACACCTGGGGGGTGATTCAAAGAGAAATCTCCGAAGCCCCGTATTACGGTAGGGAAGCCAGATCAAAAAAGTTCCCCGGCGTCCAAAGTTTCTTGCGTTGCGGTCCCTGGACCCCGAGAATTCTTGTCATGCCCCCAAAGACCGATGAACCACGGTTTTCCGAAGAAGAATTCGCCCTGATCCTTCGTCGAGCGATCGAGCTGGATGCCGGTTCGGCGGCGGTTCCCCACACCCCGCCTCCGAAAATGCCCCCCGGAGGGCTGACGCTTTCCGAGATCAGAGGGATCGCCGTCGAGGTCGGGATCGATCCTGGGAGAGTGCTGGAGGCCGTCGATTCTCTCGCTACGCCCGAATGGGGTACCCTTGCCCGTTTGTTTGGGGGACCGCCGAAAATGCTGGTCGAACGGTCCATTGGCTGCCGCCCTGGCCCGGAGGAGATGTCTTGCATTCTCGATCTTGTTCGCCGGTTGACGGAGACTCAGGGTGAGTCCCACGAAGTCCTGGGGGGAGTGGAGTGGAAGAATGACAGCAAGGTTGCTCCTTTAGTAGTGAGGGTTTCTCCTGAGGGCGACGGTGCCAAGGTCACCGCCTCCGTGGAAAGAGGTAAGGAGGCCTTTCTGAGTCACTACATTCCCATCATGGTGAGCCTGGGGATAGCCGGAATCACCGTGGGGATCGTCGAACCCGCAGCAGGGCTGGCGATTGCCGGGACGGTGGCCGGCGGAGCGGCGGTGGGATATGGATTGGCCCGGACCATTTGGACCCGGGGTACCCGCCGGTGGCAAAGCCTCCTCGATCGCCTGACCTCGGGTGCGGTGGCAGAGTCCAGGGCCGCACTGGAACCACCCAGAACCCCAATTGATTCACCTGGACCCGAAGGCGAACCTTTCCCCTCCTGAATCCGTAGGGTGAAGGGCAAAGATCCACGTTTATAGGAGGAACCATGACCGAGGAATTCAGTTCGGCCGAGGAACAGGCCCCGGAGGAAGAAGCACAGGAAGAACAGGAAGAACAGGAAGCTCAGGAATCCCACGGCCGGGAGCGTTACAAGGTCGCAGGGGAGAAGCTTCTCTCGAAGGTGAAAGAACTCCTTCAGCAGGGCAATATCCGCCGGATAACGATTAAGAACGACGAGGATAGAACCCTCATCGAAATCCCACTGACGATCGGTGTCGTGGGGGCCGCTATCTTCCCGGTCTGGGCCGCAGTGGGAGCGATCGCAGCGCTGGTGACGGACTGTTCCATCGAGGTGGAGAGGCACGAGGTGGACGACGCCTGACGAACGGCCTGACACCAATCATTTTCGAACGGTTTCGGCTCGGTAGCGGAGCCGAAAGGGCGGGGGCCCCGGGTCCCCCGCCCTTTCTATGGCCCCCCAAGGCCACGAAGGCCGATTCCAATTGGACTCCCGACACATCATATTAAAAGTCTGTCCTAAAGTTTGGTTTCGGGAACGAACAAGGAGATAAGGCCCGTGCAGACGGTGCTACAGCTCTTGAACATTCTATTGCCGTTGGGATACCTCCTGGCGGCATTGGCCTATTTGGTGGTGTTCCTCGAGTCACCGGAATGGGCCAAAATCTGGGCGACCCGCATCACTGCGTCGGTGGCTGGGTGCCATTTGGCATACCTGATACTGGCTACGATGGCCTTTCAACATGTTCCTGTGGCGAACGCCTGGGAGGGCTTCACCTTCATCGCCTTTGCCATGGTTCTGGTCTACCTGGCTCTCGAGTGGCGGTGGAAGGACAAGATGACCGGGATCTTTCTTCTGGTTCCCGTGTTGTTTTTCCAGGTCTTTTCCAGCGCATTCATCGTTCATTCCCGAGAAGTGGATGAGATCCTTCGCTCTCCTCTTTTTTCTATGCATGTCACCTCAGCCCTTCTGGGGTACGTGGCTCTTTCGGTGGCGGCTGTGTACGGGACCATGTATGCCCTCCTTTACCGTGAGTTGAAGGGTCACCGGGTGGGGCTGATCTTCCGTCGACTTCCGAATCTCGAGACCCTCTCCAGGCTGAACCAGGGAGCGGTCATCTTCGGCTGGGTCGCTCTTACCTTGGCCATGGTTCTAGGAACCATCTGGGCCCGGGATTTGACGTCCAGCGGGTGGCTCGAGGGCACGTTCTACACCGACCCCAAATTCCTCCTCACGTTGGCACTCTGGCTCCTCTACAGCCTGACGCTGGGAGGGCGATATCTGCTCCGCTGGCCCAACCGTCAGGTCGCGTACCTATCGGTCTTGGCCTTCATTCTCATGCTGGGCTCTTCACTCGCGGTGAATCTGATTCTTCCTTCCTTCCACCAGTTTTCCTGACCCGATGGATCTCATCGTCCTGGGGGTGAACCACAAAACGGCCTCGGCTGATGTCCGAGACCAGGTACAGGTCCATCCCGAGGAGATGGAGACTCTTTATTCGAGGCTCCGGCAACACCCCGGCGTTATCAGGGAGGTCGTGGCCCTCTCCACCTGCAATCGAACCGAATTCTACGCCTTTGCCGGTGATCGATCCGAGGCCGATGGCCTCCTCAGGGAAACCATCGATGAGTTGAAGGGAGTCCCCTACCTGAGCAACGGGAAGTACACCTATTCCTGGTCAGGCCGGGAGACCGTTCGGCATCTCTTCCACGTCGCTTCGGGCATCGACTCCCTCATGGTCGGCGAGTCCCAGATTATCGGGCAGGTTCGTGATGCCTTCGATGTAGCTGACAACAACCGGACCGTGGGGGCCTTGCTCACCCGCCTGTTTAACTCCGCACTACATGTGGGGAAACGGGCAAGAAACGAAACGGAGATCGGAAGGGGTACCGTTTCCGTCGCCCATGCTGCGGTGGAGATGGCCCAGAAGATCGTGGATCGGCTGGAGCGGTATCCGGTCCTTGTTTTGGGGGCTGGAGACACTGGAGCGTTGGTGGCCCGCCACTTCGCCGACGCTGGGCCGGACTCTCTCACCGTCGTAAACCGGACCTTCGAGCGAGCTCAGGAACTGGCCTCGGAGTTGGGCGGAAGGGCTCGACCCTGGGAGGAACTGGATGGTGCCCTGATAGAGGCCAAGGTGATCGTGGCCGCTACCGCTTCCAGGGAGCCCATCATCGATGCCCGGAGGATGTCACGAGTCCTGAAGCGGTCGTCCCGAGGGCCCAAGGTCCTGGTGGATATTTCCAACCCCAGGAACATCCATCCCGGGGTCGGAGATCTCGACCACGTCTTCCTCTACGACCTGGATGCTCTGGAGAGCATCGCCGACCAGAATAAGGCCCGGCGGCGCAAGGAGATTCCCAAAGTCCAGGGGATCATCGTTGAGGAGGTGGACCGGTTCATCTCCTGGTATGAGTCCCTGGACATGGTTCCGGTAATCCGGGCCCTCCGGGGGCGGTTTCAGGAGATCGCCGACAAGGAATTGGAGCGCCAGGTCAAGAACTTCGGGTCCGCCGACCAGGAAGCCCTGAAAGAGTACACCCGGGCCCTTCTTAACAAACTTTTGCATCAGCCGACCACCCGCATCAGAAAAGTGGAAACCTCCAGCCAGCACGGAATCCACAAGCTGGTGGCGATCCAGGAACTCTTCGAGCTCGATCTGGAGTCGTTCCAGGAGGGTCGGCCCGAGGAAGCCCCCTCCGGAGAGCCTGAGGGAAAAGGGGAAGGGAAGTCAGAAGATGGGGAAGACCAAGGGAGGTGAGGGTGCAGCTGAAGCGTTTGAGAATCGGAACCAGAGCCTCGGCTCTGGCCCGGTGGCAAGCCGAGCATGTCGCGGCCGCTATCCGAGGGATTCCCGGGGCTCCTGACCCTGAGTTGGTCCTCATCAAGACCGAGGGGGACGCCATTCAGGACATCCCTCTTTACAAGCTTCAGGGTAAGGCCTTTTTCACCAAAGAAATCGAGGAAGCTCTCCTCCGTGATCGTATCGACGTCGCGGTCCATAGTCTGAAGGATCTGGCTACGACTTTTCCTGCGGACCTTGCCCTTTCTGCAGTGATGGAGCGTGAAGATCCCCGGGACGCGCTTCTATTCGGACCCTCCTGCAGCCTTGAGAGCTTGGGTGGCCTGGCGGCTTCGGGAGGCGGTGGGGCTTCGGGTGCTCCGGAATCCCTCCCTCGTGGGGCCCGGGTCGGGACCAGCAGCCTGCGCCGCCGGGCTCTCCTGGCCAGATGGCGCCCCGATCTGCAGTTGATGGATCTGCGGGGGAACGTGCCGACCCGGATCGAGAAGTTGGATCGAGGGGATTACGATGCCATCGTCCTGGCCGCCGCTGGGGTGAAGCGCCTGGGACTGGGTGACCGCATCTCGGCAGTCCTTCCCTTCGACTACTTCCTTCCGGCGGTATCCCAGGGGGCCGTGGGCGTTCAGGTAAGGGCTGATGATCTGGAAACCCGAAGATGGACCGATGCCCTGAATCATCCTCCTACCAGGGCGGCCACCTCATGTGAACGGGCCCTTCTCAGGCGTGTCGAGGGCGGATGCCAGGTGCCTGTGGGGGCCTACGCGGATATTGAGGCGAACGTGCTGAGGCTTCGTGGGGTAGTCTGCTCACTGGATGGCACCGTTGGGGTCGAGGGAGAGGTGAGTGGAGTGCCGGAAGAAGGAGAGGCACTGGGTGTGGCGCTGGCGGAGGATCTCTTGGCTCGGGGCGGAGAGACAATCCTGGATGGGATCAGAAGGGGAATACATGGGGACTAAGAGTCCACTGGAGGGGCGGGGGGTTGCGGTCACCAGGGGCGAGCAGGGGGAAGGGCCCCTCAGCCGGCTCCTCGGTGAAAAAGGCGCCCACGTTCTGGATTGGGGGAGTGTGGGCTTTGCTCCTCCGGAGGACGTCTGCCCTCTTCTGGGAGCTTTGGCCCGGGTTTCGGATTACGACTGGATCTGTTTTTCCTCCCCCCGGGCTGTGGACGCGGTGGTTTCCCGGAAACCGGATTTGCCGGATGGGGTGAAGGTCGCCGCGGTCGGGCCCTCGACATCCCTTTCCCTTTCGGAGGCCGGGTGGGCCGTCCATCGACTCCCGGAGGCGGGAAATGGGGAGGGCCTTGTCGAAGCTTTTCGGAAGGCTGGCGATGCGGAGGGGGCGAGGGTCTTTTTCCCCGCCAGCGAGATCGCCCGGGATGTGATTCCCGAGGGTCTTGCTGGGTTGGGGGCCGAGGTCGACCGAATCACAGCCTACCGGATGGTTACACTTCCCGTTGACGTGGCCGGCTGCCGGGCCTCGGTGGAGGGGGGGGAGGTCCATGTGGTGACTTTCGCCAGCCCCTCCGCGATGGAGGCTTTTAGGAACCAGATCGAGGAGGATCTCTTCAACGCACTTAGAGAAGAGATCCCGGCCGCCACCATGGGGCCCACCACCGCTTCTGCTCTCGAAGAGGTGGGGTGGAAGAAGGTCGCCGTTGCCCGAACCCCCACACTCGAGGGTTTGGTGGCGGCGGCTGAAGAAGCTGTCTCTTAGAAGAAACTCAAATCAAACGAATCGACCGAAAGGTATTTCAACATGCCATTCCCAACCCAGCGTCCCCGTCGCCTTCGAAAGAATGAGAACTGGCGTCGCCTGGTCCGGGAGACCCACCTCTCCGTGGATGACCTCATCATGCCCCTTTTTGTGGTCCCTGGTGAGGGCGTCAGAAACCCCATCTCCAGTATGCCCGGGGTGTCCCAACTATCCGTGGACGAGGTGGTGAAGGAGGCCGCGGAGATTCGGGATCTGGGAATCCCGGCCGTGATTCTCTTCGGGGTCCCGGACGACGAGGACAAAGATCCGGAGGGTTCGGAGGCCTACAATCCTGAAGGGCTGGTTCCAAAGTCGATTCGGGCCATAAAAAGCGAGGTCCCTGATCTTCTTCTCTGGGCCGATGTCTGCATGTGTGAGTACACAAGCCATGGCCACTGCGGGGTCCTCACGGAAGGGGGCGAGGTGGAGAACGACCCCTCCCTCGACCTCCTGGCCCAGGCTGCCCTGGCTTACGCCGTGGCTGGTGCCGATGCGGTTGCTCCGTCGGACATGATGGACGGGCGGGTTTGGGCGATCAGGGAGACGCTGGATCAGGGTGGGTACCTTGATACCCCCATCGTATCCTATGCAGCCAAGTACGCTTCGGCGTTCTACGGGCCCTTTAGAGACGCTGCGAACTCGGCGCCGGCCTTCGGGGACCGAAAGGGCTATCAGATGGACCCTCCCAATGTGGAGGAGGCCCTCCGGGAAGTGGAGCTGGATATCGAAGAGGGGGCGGACATTGTCATGGTCAAGCCGGCCATGGCCTACTTGGATGTGATCCGCCGCGTGAAAGACACCTTCGGAATGCCCACGGCAGCCTACCAGGTGTCCGGGGAATTCGCCCTCATCAAGGCTGCGGGGGAGAAGGGTTGGGTCGATGAGCGGCGAGTCGCTCTGGAAAGCCTTCTGGGAATCAAGCGCGCCGGGGCCGACATGATCCTCACCTACTTTGCCAAAGACGTGTCGAGGTGGCTGGACGATGCCTAGGAACGCATTGAGTCGGAAGCTCTTCGAGCGGGCGAAAAAGACGATTCCGGGAGGGGTGAACAGCCCTGTCCGGGCCTTCGGGAGTGTAGGTGGCGACCCCCTTTTTATCGTCAGGGCCGAGGGGGCCCGGGTCACGGATGCGGACGGAAACACCTACGTCGACTTCGTTGGGTCCTGGGGCCCCATGATCCTGGGTCACAACCACGTTGATATACGGAGGGCCGTCTACGAGGCCCTCAAGTTGGGCACGTCCTTTGGTGCTCCAACAGCCCGGGAGATCGAGCTGGCTGAATTGGTGGTGGAGTTGGTGCCCTCGGTGGAGGTCGTCCGCTTGGTGAACTCGGGGACCGAGGCCACCATGAGCGCGCTTCGCCTCGCCAGGGCAGCCACGGGCCGCCCCAAAATGATCAAGTTCAGGGGGGGATACCACGGGCATGCCGATGCCTTCCTGGTGGAGGCGGGCTCCGGCGCGGCGACGCTGGGCGTTCCCTCCAGCCCGGGGGTCACGCCAGGGGCCGCCCAGGATACTCTGGTGGCCGAGTACAACGATCTGGCATCTGTGGACGCTCTATTCCAAGAAAATCCGGATGAGATCGCCTGTGTCATCGTTGAGCCCGTAGCCGGGAACATGGGGTGTGTGCCGCCCCAGGAGGGGTTCTTGGAAGGACTTCGAACCCTCTGCACTCGCCATGATTCAGTCCTCATCTTCGACGAGGTCATGACGGGGTTTCGGGTAGCACTGGGCGGTGCTCAGGAGCGGTTCGGGGTTCTCCCTGACCTGACGACCCTTGGGAAGGTTTTAGGCGGTGGCCTGCCTGTGGGCGCGTACGGTGGGAGGGAGGATCTCATGCGCATGGTCGCCCCGGACGGTCCGGTCTACCAGGCCGGGACTCTTTCCGGGAATCCTCTCGCCACGGCGGGTGGCATGGCGGCCCTGACCTATCTGAAGGAAAACCCCGCGGTTTTCGACACCCTCGAAGAACGGGGGCAGCAGATGGAAGACGGCTTCCTCGACTTGATCGGTAAGGAGGGCTTCCCACTTCATTGGACCCGAGTGGGCTCCATGGCCTCCCTTTTCTTCTCCGGGGAAGCGGTCAAGGACTGGCCTTCGGCCTCGGGTTCCGATCGGGACGCTTTCAACCGCTTTTTCTGGGGAATGCTGGATCGGGGATTCTATCTGGCCCCCAGCCCCTTTGAAGCCCTCTTCCTTTCTGCAGCCCATACCGAAGGGGATGTCCAGGACACTCTTCATGCTGCTGGTGAGGTACTCCGGGACGTGTTCAATGGCTGATGTGATCAAGGAAGGAACCGAATTCGAGCCGCCGTTCCTCGCGGCCTGCCGGGGGAAGCCGGTTCCCCATACTCCCGTATGGATCATGCGTCAGGCCGGCCGGTATCTTCCCGAGTACAGGGCCATCAGGGAGAAGGCCGATTTCCTGACGCTTACAAAAACCCCTGAACTGGCTGCCGAGGTGACGTTGCAGCCCATCCGCCGGTTCGATATGGATGCCGCCATCCTGTTCAGCGACATCATGACGCCCGTCGAAGGCATGGGCATCGAGTTGGGATTTGATCCCGGGCCGAAGATCGGCAATCCGGTTCGAAACAGAGCCGACGTGGAAAGTCTTGTGATTTCCGAACCGAGGGAGACGGTCCCCTACGTCATGGAGACCATCCGGAATCTCCGGCAGGAGCTGCCTTCCTCTGTTCCCCTTATCGGGTTTGCTGGAGCCCCTTGGACTCTTTTCAGTTATGTGGTTGAGGGAGAAGGCTCCAAGACCTTTACCCAGGCCAAGTCCTTCCTTTTCGCCGAGCCGGAGTCGGCAAGGCTCCTAATGAACAAGCTGGCCGACACCATGACGGCCTATCTCCAGGCCCAGGCTGAGGCCGGTGCTCAGGCCCTCATGCTTTTCGACTCATGGGCTGGCCTTCTCAGCCCCTATGAGTTCCGGAGCTTCGCCCTCCCGGCGGCGAGGCGAATCCTCGATCGGCTGACACCTCTCGGCCTGCCCCTCATCTACTTTCCGAACCAGGGGGCCACCCTCCTGGAGGACGCCGCCCTATCGGGAGCGGACGTTCTGGGGATCGACTGGCGGCTTCCCCTTTCAAGAGCCAGGGCCATCATCGGACCGGACGTTGCGGTTCAGGGGAATCTAGACCCGGCCGCCCTTTTTGCTCCCCGGGAAGCCCTGGGAACCCAGATTCGATCGGTCCTCAGGGAAGCCGGACCCGGGCCTGGGCACATCTTTAATCTGGGCCATGGGATCGAGCGAACTACCGATCCCGACGCTGTCGCGTTTCTGGTGGACAAGGTCCACGAATGGACTGAGGGGGAGGGGGAGTAGGAGTCATGGGCCACATGTGGAAAGGGGAGGGGAGGGGAATTGGGATTGGCTGATTCCTTTTCTCGGCCAGATCTGGAGACGGTGAAGCGGTTCGATCGACCGGGACCTCGGTATACTTCCTATCCGACCGCGGTGGAGTTCCATGACGGGGTCGGGGAAGCCGCCTACCTGGATCGGCTCGCTCAAGCTGATGCCGCTGGCCCTCAGGCGCCTCTGAGTCTGTATGCCCACCTGCCTTTTTGTGAGCACCGGTGTCTTTTTTGTGGCTGCCATGTGGTGATCACCCCTCACATGCCGGTTGCTGAGAAATACCTGAACTATGTGATGGTCGAGATCGACCGGGTGGCGGCCCTCCTTCCAAATCGAAGGAGGGTGGCTCAGATGCAGTGGGGCGGGGGAACCCCGACTTACTTCAGCCCGGATCAGCTGTCCGACCTCATGGGCCAGTACAGGGACCATTTCGAGTTCATCCCTGGCGCCGAGATCGCCATCGAGGTGGATCCCAGGGTGACCTCCCATGAACACCTGGACCGGCTGGTGGAGATCGGATTCAACCGACTGAGCATGGGGGTCCAGGATCTGACCCCGGAGGTTCAGGAAGCCATTGCCAGGGGCCAGACCTACGAGGAGACCGCCGACCTGATGGAGTATGCCCGGACGGTGGGATTCACCGAGGGAATCAACCTCGATTTGATCTATGGGCTACCCATGCAGCAGATGGAGACCTTCGAATCCAACCTGGACAAGGTCATCGGCCTTCGGCCGGATAGGGTCGCCATGTACTCCTTCGCCTACGTTCCCTGGATTCGGGGTCACCAGAAGAAGCTGGATAAGGAGACCATGCCGTCCCCGGACCTCAAACTCAGGCTCTACCTGGCGGCCATGGACCGGTTCCTGGATGCGGGATATGAGCCCATTGGCATGGACCATTTCGCTCTGCCCGATGACGAGCTGGCTGTTGCGGCCCGGGAGGGTCGGCTGCACCGGAATTTCATGGGGTACAGCGTCATGCCAGCATCCGACATGATCGCCTTCGGGATCAGTGGGATCGGGGAGGTCCAGGGGGCCTTCTTCCA
>RCNC010001937.1_pt1 | contig 15082 bp, 17 predicted proteins | sample 2041301 | NCBI WGS metagenome assembly RCNC01 (sample SAMN09708231, study PRJNA481090) | Marine sediment metagenome, whole genome shotgun sequencing project. | biome: marine sediment; feature: ocean; material: sediment; isolation source: Sewage treatment plant 13A marine sediment (STP13A) ... | reverse complement strand
ACGCTTCATCCTTCGTCACTGCGGAGTACCGTAAGTACACCTCATTCCTCAGGATTCGCAAGCCTTGATCTCGGGCTTAATACGAATCCGTCGGAAATGCGACTTTTTACGAGTTCATCAGGGTTAATTGCTTCGCACTTTTTCCTCTCACGCTGGTTTGAGGGGTAATCTGACGGAAAAAAAACCTCTGAACGGTGAGCGTTGAACCTATTAACCGCGAAGCACGGAAAGGATGTCCATGGTGAACGGGAACGACTCCCGAAAAGGTGCCCTGCTCTGCCCCGGATGCCGCAAGCTGGTCAGCGCCGATGAGCGCAAATGTCCATACTGCGGCCTGCCGACACCGGGATCCAGGTGGAAAAACAACTTTCTCACCAGGGGGTTCAGCAGCGACCATCGACTGATCAACACCATCATTGCCGTCAACGCTGCCATGTACCTGCTCTCCCTGCTGATGAGCGGTCGCGGGTTGAACCTGTCGGCAAACCCGATGAGTTTTCTCTCCCCAGACAGCCAGGGGCTGCTCCTGTTGGGCGCCACCGGCGCGACCGCTTCCATCACTGGTGGACCTTGGTATCGGCATCCTATCTTCACGGCGGGATTCTTCACATCGCTTTCAACATGATGGCCCTTCGCCAGATTTCCCCCCTGGTAATTGGTGAGTACGGCACCCATCGCATGATCGTCATCTACACGCTGAGCGGTGTGGGTGGGTTTATGGTCTCCTATCTGGCAGGTGTCAGCTTTACCATCGGTGCATCCGCGGCCGTCTGCGGTCTCATCGGGGCGTCGCTGTACTACGGCAAGAGCCGCGGCGGGAGCTACGGTAAGACCGTCTATCGCCAGGTGGGTGGCTGGGCACTGGGCATCGGCCTGTTCGGGCTTTTGATACCGGGCATCAATAATTGGGCCCACGGCGGCGGCATGGCCGCCGGCATCCTGATGGGACTGCTCATGGGATACCAAGAACGCAAAAAGGAAAACATGCGCCACCGCCTCCTGGGCGGTCTTTGCCTGTCCGGCACGGCCGCCGTTTTATTGTGGGCGGTATTCACCGGCCTGTTTCACCAACTGTAATGCCGAGGACACATTCTGAAGAACACAGAGGCGCTGTCCCGCCAGTTTCCCCTTGAAGCCGACTGACCGAATTACCTGGTCAAACGCCAACGATCAGCGTGAACATGGCGCCCAGCAGAACACAGCAGCAATCCACCACACCGTATGCGACCTGTCTCATTTCCTTGCCCTCTCACGATTGGAAAAAAAGCAACCGTCTCACCAACGGTTTATCATGGTAGGCAGTTTATCGCATGGGTGTTACAGATCCGGTCACAGCGGGTAAGGTTTTTGGGGGAATAAAAAAAGGCGAACACCGAAAATACGATGTCCGCCTTTAATTTCAGGAAAAACCGTTAAGGAGAGTTTCTTGCTATTTCTTGAACTTTTTCCGGCTGGCCCCAGCCAGGCCGATCAGCCCGGTGCCCAGCAGCAGCATGGTGGCGGGTTCAGGAACGGGGGCAGCTTGATGTTCAAGGACATCATTACCGCAGGACATTGTCCAATGAATGGTTGCGCCATTGAGATTGAAAGCGGCTAACATATCCGTCGATACAAAAAATGAACCCTCAATACCATAAGCATTCTCATTCAAAGAGTTCTTGTAGAAAGCAGTTGCTGTGGTTGAAACTCCTGATACTGAACCATTAGCACTATAAGGTGCAGAACTTACATAGGATGGGGGAGGTGGATTGTTGGATGATGCAACACCAATAATCGACCCAAAATCAATCAAATCGCCATCATTATTTGATATATCGATTGCGATATCCCAACCATCATTTCCAAAATCTATAAATATGTCACCAGCATAATAAGTTTTTCCATCCGTATGAAAGACACTATCTTCGAAATTGAAACCTGTTTGAAGACCGAAATATGCGGTCGCACCATCTATAAAAAAACCTATTTTTTCGACATCGAACGATTGCCCTCCGTAGCCAGGGGTAACTGAACCGCCGGGATAAGGAGAATCCTCATCATAAGTAAAATGAATAGTATTCCAACCGCTCATCATGTCGCCGTCCAAAGTCAGGGCCATTGCAGCACCCGCAGATAAAAATACAACTAAAAACGGTACCATTAACAACTTCAACCATCGATTCATCTTTTTCTCCTTTTTTGGCTTTTGCACGCTGCTTCAACAAACAATCCCTATCCTGCATATTTCTCTTTATTCGTGAGATAGCAACGTGCATACCAAAACTAAAAAAAATGAAAAACGACTTTGGAAAGTAAAATTTATATATAATTATTATAATATGTTATAATTTTTTAAGTGATTCGAATACTGTAAAAAAATGAGGGAAGGACTAAATCATAGTCGGGATCATGGAAGTAATGAGTAATTGAGGTAGCAAAGAGGAGAAAAGGATGGAATTTGGTTCACAATCAGTTCATAACATATTGGTATTATATTATAAGATAACATGTCGTTGAAGAAATGATGGATTTTATAAATACGGCCATTTCGCGGAACATCGGTATCCAGAATATTTTTAGTTTTGATGCAGGATGCCGAACCACGGTCCTGCATCCCGGTTATACGAAGAAAAAAGGGCAGGATGAACGCAATCACCCTACCCTTGGCGCTTCTTTTAGATCACGATTTTAAGTGTGTAAATTTTTACATAGATTGGCTGCAGCGATTGAAGCGCGAATGGAAAGTACCGATTGGCAGACAAAAGCCCATTCAGATGTTTTCTCCAAACCACCTATGGCCTATAGCCTTTTGCCTATCCACCTATCCCCCTTCCAAATCCCTTCCGCCGACAGTCTCCTGCCTTATAGCTTTTACCTTATACCTTAAACCTTTTCCCCCTAAAGTCCCAACAGCCCCTCCCGGATCTTCTTATCCGCATTTTCTCCCACATTATAACGATAGTACATCTGCGCGAAGGTGTTTCCCGGTATGGTGCCCTTGACCTGTCCCTGGTAGGTCAGCGTGATCCCTTTGCCGGGGACATAGACGGATTCGGAAGTCAATCCCGGTTTCATGTCCGCGTCCAGCCATGATGCGTATGTGTCGATATCCGCACGGTTGGCATCCACCAGGTCTTTGGGATTGCCCTGCTCCATGAGCTCGACAAATCCTTCGCTGATCTTCTTGGCGGTGGCTTTGCTGGTCAGGTAGTGGGTGAGCATGTATTTGACCTGTTCGGATTCGATGACTTCCTTGGGGTCCTGGGTGGGGTTTTCCAGGTAAAGGCCGACCGCATAGACCTTCACGAAGACGAGTTTTTTGAGGTAGGACACCCCGTTCAGCTTAAGGGTTTTACCTTCGATGGTCTTCTCCGTGGGAAATTTAACCCCCAGGATCTCCACCTCCTCGGCGAACCCCATACCGGTTGCCATAAAAACGAACACAACGGCCAAGGCACATGCAAACAGTCTTCTGCTCATTCTTCTCTCCTTAGGTTGTTAGCGCCCATTCGTTGGTGTTTCGATCGAAGGGCAGGTTTGGGGAATAAATCGAATCAGGCCTTTGTTGGCGTTGCCAACATTGACTATCAAATTACAAAAATGCAGGCAAAACGTAATCGTTAATTTTAGCAAAAGATGTTGGTGGTGAAGGGCCTCAACCTTAGAAACGATCCTGACAACTTAGTCGGTATACTATTCAACGGCCCTGGATCTTCTACCTGCACAAGATGAAACCAAGGGGGTGGTCTTTCAATTCCTAAATCCCATGATTCCAGAATCCGCAATTCTCTGATTTCGGTCTTCTGTCCGCCGTCCTCGGTCAGTTCACCACCAGGGTCCCAATCAACTGTTTTATGTCATCGAGACCTTCCTGCTTCAGCCACGTCTGCATGCCGTCGATGATCGCCATGGTGCTGCCCGGGTTGACGAAATTGGCCGTTCCCACCTGCACGGCCGTGGCACCCACCATCATGAATTCCAACGCATCCGTGGCGTTCATGATGCCGCCCACACCGACAATGGGGATTTTCACCACCTGGGCCACCTGCCAGACCATACGCAGGGCAACGGGCTTGATGGCCGGCCCGGAGAGGCCGCCGGTGACGTTGGCCAGTTTGGACCGGCGGGTATTCAAATCCACGGCCATGCCGGTGATGGTATTGATCAGCGACAGGGCGTCTGCTCCGGCGTCTTCGGCCACTCTGGCCATAAGGGCGATGTCGGTAACGTTGGGAGAAAGCTTGACCATCAGGTGTTTGGTCGTCTTTTCCCGGACGGCTCTGACCACCTCGTCAGCGATCTTGGGATCTGAACCGAAGGCCACCCCACCCTCTTTAACATTGGGGCAGGAGATGTTCACCTCCAGCCCTTTGATGGCATCGAGAGGTTCGAAGCGTTCGGCCAGCAGCGCATACTCCTCGACGGTCCTGCCGTATATATTGGCAATGGTGGGCGGGCGAAGGGTCTTTATAAAAGGCAGTTTGTCCTTGATGAAACCGTCGATGCCCACGTTTTCCAGACCGATGGCATTGAGCATGCCGCAGTCGGTCTCGACGATGCGCGGGGGCGGGTTTCCTTTAGAGGGTTTCAGGGAGAGGCCCTTGACGATGATTCCCCCCAGACGGTTCAGGTCGATATAATGGTCGAACTCCCGGGCGTAGCCGAAAGTGCCCGAAGCCGTCATCACCGGGTTCTGGAGTTCCAGGCCGCCGATGTCGACGGTCAGGTCAGGTTCGGTCATATGACGATCTCAGCTGTTTATTGGGTTCGTGGTGTTTCCGCGCAGCCTGCCATTTTCGCACAATGGTATTGATGCGGGCCTCCAGGTTGAGCACATAAGCCGGCTCGGGTTGTCGAAGCCCGGATTTGCCGTCCCACTCAACCGCTTTGACCTGCTTCATCACGGCCGGAATATGCCCGTTTTCGGTTTCCAGAAGCCGCTCGACCATATTGCGAAACCGGCGGCTTTGCGCCAGGGATTCAGCCACATGCCGGCGGGCATCGCTGCCGGTGCACGAATAGACATGGCCCAGGCACAGCGTTTCTATGTCCAGGGTGCTCAACCGCTGCATGGACTGGTAGTGGACATCGTAATCCACCAGGCAATCGGTCACGATATAGCCGGTCTCATCCGGCGTGCCCAAAGCCTCTGAAGCAACCAGCAGCTTAAGCTGGGGAACGGTATAGGAGAGAAAATCCCATGTGTGCCCGGGTGTTTCCATGACCTGGACGGTGAGATCTGCTGAAATCTCAAAACAATCCCCTTCCTTAGCCGTCGCCTCCACACTGAAGGATTCGAAGGTCGTGTCGCCCGGATCGACGCCGAAATCAACCGCCATCTGGGCCGCAAACTGGTTGAGGTCAAATATCAGTGAAATCGCATTGGGCCGGTCAAAGATATTGGCGGCCTTTTCCGAACAGACCACCTGCATCTTCGGGAACTGGGTTTTCAGATAGGCTGCGGCACCGCAGTGGTCAAAATGGGAGTGAGTCAGAAAGCACCACACCGGTTGGCGATCGCCCAGCACTTGCCGGATCTGTCGGGCATACATCGGTCCGAGAAAGGCCAGGCCGGCATCGAACAGGGCCGGCCGGTCACCGTCAACGAGAAAGACCGGCACGGCCCGGTGCCCCAACATGTGAACACCGTCGGCGATTTTCCCGATCTGGTCAACCACCATATTCCCTCCAGTGAAATTGCTGTGCTTTGATTGTCCGTATCCGGGTATCCTTAACCGCCCAAGAATTGCTGGATAATATAGACGAGTCAAGGTGATTGATCAAGCTGGAGTTTAAACCGAGGTTTTAAACGAAGTGCTTGTCAAGCGTATTGCGGTGCGGCTTCCACCGGTTCGGAATTTGTGCTAAGATTCTTCACTTGAAGCGCTTGTTAGAAAAAGACAAATTCCGTATTGCTCAAACTAAAACTGCCGATAGTCGGTTGAGACGGGAAACAGGAATGTCGGAGGTGTTACGATTTCATCAAACCAAAACCCAACGCTTGCACCCTAGGGCGATTGCAAAACCCTAACCCCCTTTCCCCTTCAGGAAACAATATGAATATCACCGTTCAATACTGGCACTGGCTGGTGTTTGGCATGATCCTCATTATGGCCGAACTTTTCGTCCCCAGTTTCACTATCTTCTGGTTCGGGCTGGGCGGTTTGGTGGTGGCCTGCCTGCTGTTGCTCTTCTCCGACATCAGTTTCACCTGGCAGCTGTTCATCTGGGCCATCGCTTCGTGTGCATTCACCTTTCTCTGGTTCAAATTCATCCGTCCGATGATGACCGATCGAACCCGGGCGGGAATTGCCCGCGAGGCGGCCATCGGCGAAACTGGGCAGGTGATTCGAGCTCCTGAAAATGGCCGTCGCGGCATGGTTCGATTCACCACGCCCCTGCTGGGATCGGATGAATGGTCGTTCATCTGTGATACGGCAGTATCCGCAGGCGATCGGGTGACGGTTGCGGACATCTCTGGCAATACCCTGGTGGTTAAAAAATCATAAATCAAGTTCTCACCAAGACATTCGGAGGAAAACATGGAAGGACTAATCGTAGTGGTTGTCTTTGTCGTGCTGGTGATCGTTACCCTGTTTCTGGGCGTGCGGATCGTTCCCCAGGGAAGTAAGCACGTGGTTCAGCGGCTGGGCAAATATCAAAAAACCCTTGGCCCAGGCCTGAATATCATCATTCCCTACATCGACTCAGTGGCCTACAAAGTCACCACCAAGGACATCGTTCTGGACATCCCCTCCCAGGAGGTCATCACCAGAGACAATGCCGTAATCATTGCCAACGCCGTTGCTTACATGAATATCATTTCTCCGGAAAAGGCGGTGTATGGTGTGGAGAACTACCAGTTCGCCATCCAGAACCTGGTGCAGACCTCCCTGCGTGCCATCGTGGGAGAAATGGATCTTGACGATGCCCTCTCCTCCCGCGACCAGATCAAGGCCAAACTCAAGGCGGCCATTTCCGACGACATTTCGGACTGGGGCATCACCATGAAGACCGTCGAGATCCAGGATATCAATCCCTCACAGACCATGCAGGCCGCCATGGAAGAGCAGGCCGCCGCCGAGCGTCAACGTCGGGCGGCGGTGACCCGGGCCGAGGGAGAGAAGGCAGCGGCCATTTTAGAGGCCGAAGGCCGTCTGGAGGCTTCCAAGCGCGATGCCCAGGCCAAAGTCCTCCTTGCCGAAGCCAGCCAGCGGGCCATCCAGAAAGTCACCGAGGCCATCGGTGACAATGAGATTCCCGTAATGTACCTGATCGGTGAAAAATACGTGGAGTCGCTGAAAAGCCTGTCAATGTCGTCAAACGCCAAGGTGGTTCTGATGCCGGCGGAAATTCCAACGGCGATAAGGGGGATCTTGGGGCGAACGAAATAAACCTCGCTCGGATAATGCCAAAAGGACGGGCATTGTGTGATCGACGATGATTGTTCCATTGTGGTGGAGGCCATCGGTTCGGCAGACGCCATCATCCTGGCCGACATCCGGCAGACCCAGGTGGTGTATGGTGCACTTCCCGGCGAAATCGTATTGGATGACGGCAACCGAAAAGCCGCCAGGACCTTAGCCCAAAGCCTCTTCGGTCCGAAAGTCCCCAAAACCGGACCCTGCTGCCCCTTGTGCGGTGGCGACACGTTCCGGTTTATGGGGCCTGACAAGGTTCGCTGCATGCTTTGCAGCAACGCCGGAAGCATCCATATGGAAAATGGCACAGCTGTTGTAGAGATAAAAATGGCCGATCACCAGCCGTTTCTGACCCGACAGGACGTCAAGAACCATAAATCCTGGCTCATGGGCATGAAGGACCGGTTTATGACCATGCGAAAAACCCTTAAACCGATCAGCGTCGACTATCTCAAAGATGGGCAATGGATCAAACCCCACACCAACACGTAAGGCGCCAAATTCGAAGAGGATGCTGAACGATGAAGCTTTTTGGCAAATCCAACCCGACCGACACGGATCCGGCGACGCTCACCAAAGCAATCAATGACGCCCGTGAGCGACTGAATGTATTTTCAGAAAGCATCCGGGCCCTGTTCCTTTTTGTCCGCGAATATACGCTGGACATCTGCGAAATCGATGCCGAGGACTTTAAAAAGCAGTTGGAGGCCCTTCAGGAAAAATTTCAGCCCGATGAAAAAACCAAAACCATCGCCACCCAATTCAACCGACAAAAAGGCAAGATACTAGACCACATCCAGCGACAGAAAAAGTACATCAGCGAGCGCGAAACCGAATTCAGGGAGATCATCGATTTGATGACGGGGGCCATGGGCGGGCTGGACAACGAAAACCGTTATTTTTACAACAGCATCCGCTCCCAGGGAGAACGGTTTGAAGAGATCACCCGACTGGACGACATCAAACGCATAAAAAGTGAACTGGTTCGCGAGGTCGACCAAATACGGGCCATGGTCAGGGACAAGGAAACCCTTGACCAGAAAGCGCTCGACTCTCTCTCCAGCCAGGTGGACTCCCTGAAGAAAGAACTGGACAAGGCCCGCCATTCCGCCGATATCGACGGCCTGACCCGCGTCAACAACCGAAAAGCGCTGGACCGCCATCTGCGCAGCCTGGTGGAACGGAACACGATCACCCGGGCACCCTTTTCCCTGCTGATGATGGACCTCGATGATTTCAAGCAACTGAACGACACTTACGGGCACACCGTGGGGGATCGGATGCTGCTGGCCTTCGCCGAAAAATGCCGCGCAGCGGTGAGAAGTGACGATTTCCTGGCCCGCTATGGCGGTGAAGAGTTCACGCTGATCCTTCCCGGTGCATCGCTTCGAAATGCCACCAAAAAGGCCAAGCAGCTCTGCCAATCCATTGCCGCCGCCCGTTACGCCGCCGATGACTCCCTGAAGGCGGATGTGTTGTCCGTCACCGTGAGTATCGGTGTCAGCACCTACCGGCCTGGCGACACGGTAAGGCGCCTGGTTGACCGGGCCGATCAATGCCTTTACAAGGCCAAGGCAGCAGGCAAAAACAGGGCGGTGGCCGAAAACACACTGTAAATCCATGGAGGTAATCATGCCCGAACAACCCCAGACAATCGAAAATCTGATGAAAGTCACCTTGAACATTCATACCGCCGACCCATCAGTTGCTGATGAGAGCACAGCACCGTTTGTGTTTATTTACGGCGTCGGGCCATCTGGCATCACCCCGTTTGAAAAAGCGCTGCACGGAAAGGGGGTGGGCGACCGGGTCAGACTGGACGTGACCCCCAGCGCTTTTTGTGAAACCATTGGCCATCTTGAACTTCCCTTGAACAAGCCATCCGGCATCATGGCCCCTGTTTCGCTCCAAGTCACCGTGGTGGATGTGGTAAGGGCACAGGACCGGGAAGTGGTGAAGGCCATGGCAGCCGGTGGCAGCTGCAGCGACTGCGGTTGCGGATGCGGCGGTCATTAATCCGAACCGTGGCGCCAACCGGAGCACAACCGGCCGGTTTCGTTAAACAGACGTTAAGCTAATTTATATGGCAACGATGGAATAAGGAAGCCGCATGGTAATTCCGCGGCGACCGATGTCGCCGTTTAAATTAACTATCTTAACGCCTATGGGCTTGATTTGTTTTCGGGAACCCCTTATACTTACTGATGTTTCTGATGCAAATCACTTATTTAACCAAACGCACCAGTCTACCGCCCGGAGACGTTAATGTATCGCGACAACTATATCACCGCCCTGCGAACCGAATTGCTGGAGATGGTATCCGAGCAACTGACACCGGTGGCCATGCGCTATGGCTACAGCGAAGTTCCCCTGGAAACCAACATTAAATGGCGCCCCCAGGTCCTGGTGCTGGGCAACTATTCGTCGGGTAAATCCACCCTGATCAATGAATTTCTGGGAATGGCCGTCCAGGGTACCGGACAGGCGCCCACGGATGATTCCTTTACCGTTCTCACTTACGACGAGAGTGAACCGGACGGTGCACCGGTTCGGGTCACCGATCAACGGGATGGCAAGTTCCTGCTCAACGATTCGGAATATCCCTTTGAGACCATGAAGAAACACGGCCAGCGGTTCGCCTCTCATTTCAAGCTCAAGAAGGTCAATTCGCCGTTTCTGAAAAACCTGGCCATCATCGACACACCCGGCATGCTCGACAGCATTACCGAAAGGGACCGAGGATATAACTATCAGGACGTCATTGGCGATCTGGCCCAGATTGCCGACCTGGTGCTGGTGCTGTTCGATCCGCACAAGGCCGGTACCGTGCGAGAGGCGCATACCAGCCTGCGGGACACCCTGCCGGCCAAGACATTCGAAGACCGGGTGTTATACGTGCTCAACCGCATCGACGAATGCGCCTCCATGACTGACCTGCTGCGTGTATATGGAACCTTGTGCTGGAATCTGTCCCAGATTACCGGCCGCAAGGACATCCCTATGATCCATCTGACCTATTCACCGTCGGCCACTGAAAAATCCGGTCGTTCCGAAGATCCTCAGGCCGCCTATCTTGACTTTCTAGAAAACCAGCGGGAGGAGCTGAAAAAAGCGGTACTCCAGGCGCCCTGCCACCGGCTGGACAACCTGGCCTCCTTTGTGGAAACCCATGGTGAACGGCTTTGCCATTTCCTGGAGGGTATGGTCAGCTATCGCAAGAAAGCGCGCTTGTTCCGGGTAAAATCGTTTTTCACCGGATTGGCCATTTCACTGGTAGGCGGGGTTGCCGGCGGGCTGGGTCTCATGGGCCTGCCACCATTTGCCGGCCTGGACCCGGTGCTCCAGGTCACCGGCGCAGGCTTGCTGAGCACCGTCATTCTCATTTTCTGGCTCGCCCTGGCACAAAAATACTTTTACTCACGGTTTTTGAAAAAATGGCTGCGGCAACTGGACAGTCTGACCCCGCTTCCCAACCAGACCCGTCGTGACAGCTGGGCCTCCATACGCGATCTGCTCTATGTAAACCTGAAAAACAGCAATGGTCGGTTTTCACTTTCGCAGGTATTGGGCGAGCATTCCACGGTAAAACAGATCCACGACAGGGGCTCCCGCGAAATCCGCGAGGCATTGAAAGAGTTGGCCGGAATTACGATGGATGACAACGCCTGGGCAGAAAAGGGAGCCGGGCCAGTCCCCTACTGGGCCAATGCCGAAGCTCCCCTTAACAGCCGATAGTACTTTATGCCATCCGGTATTCGGCTAACTTGAACCGCGATAGCGAGCGCATTCCTCGCCGCTTTTTGGCGGGGTTAGCGAGCGAACTGAAAATCGATTTTTTATCCTTACGGTGAAGATTCCCCGCGGCTTGCCGCGGGGAAGGTTCAATGTTCAACATCCCGATCGCCTTCAATATGAATCAATCATACAACTCACCGTAATCAAGATGCCTGTCCAACCCCGCGGGGGAGCCACCATGACTGAAACAGCCAGCCTTCCGGTCATTCCCGATTCACGCAGAGACGATCTACGCCAGCTTGAAAATATTCAGCAAAGCCAGCTGAACCTGTTCATGGCAGGCAACCCGTTCATGGTCATGGAAGAACGGGTGTCGGCGTTTAAACCAATCCGCCCGGAGATCCGGCATGTCTATTATCAGGAGGTTTGAATGAATAAATCTCGTCTGGGCCCTGAAGCCCTGCTATTTCCAACCCCATCTGTTCTTGTCGGAGCCATGGTGGACGGTCGTGCCAACTTCATGACCGCCGCCTGGTGCGGTATCGCATCGTCAAAGCCACCGGCCATTTCAGTGGCCATCCGCGGTGAACGCCACACACTTAAAGGCATCCGCGCAAACGCTGAATTTTCCATCAATGTACCATCAGCCAGCATGGTTGAGCAGGTGGATTTTTGCGGCATCTATTCGGGTCGCAAAGTCGACAAATCGACAGTATTCGATCTGTTCGCCGGAGATCTGAAGCATGCTCCTATGGTGGCGTCATGCCCGGTGAACCTGGAGTGCCGGCTGCGCCACACACTGGATTTAGGCGCCCACACCCTGATCGTGGGAGAAGTGATCCAGACCCATGTCAATGAGAGCTGCCTGACCGACGGCAAACCCGACGCCACCAAAGTGGACCCGCTGGTCTACGCAATGGGAACCGGGAGTTACCATCGGTTGGGTGAAGTCGTGGGTATGGCGTTTTCCATCGGCAAGAAAAGAAAGGGAGGTAAAAAATGAACAACTTCCATCCGGAACAAGCCTTGAGTGAAACCCGCAGGGAATTTGGCGAGCACGGCGGCGTAACCCCATCCATATCCCGGTCATCCACGTTCACCGTGATAGACCCGGAAACCATGCCGGAGATCTTCGGCGGGCTCCGCGGCCCTGAACAGGGGGGCTGTTTCCTCTATAGCCGACACTTCAATCCCACGGTGGACACCCTGGCCCGCTACCTGTCCGCCATGGAGGGCACCGAGTTTGCCGTATGCACCGCCAGCGGTATGTCCGCCATCGCCTGCGCCCTGCTCCAGCTTTGCAAAAGCGGTGATCACATTATATCCAGCGATACTATCTATGGCGGTACCCATGCCCTGCTGGGTGAACTGCTGCCGCAATTCGGCATTTCCACCACCTTTGTGAGTCCCGCCGATACCACAGCGTTTGAAAAGGCCATCACCCCGAAAACCCGGGTGTTATATACGGAAACCGTCGGCAATCCTACATTGAAAGTGGCGGACATCCGTGCACTGTCAAAACTGGCCAAAGCCCATGGCCTCTCCCTGGTTGTCGACAACACCTTCACCCCCATGATGATCTCCCCTGCCCGCCTGGGAGCGGACGTGGTGGTCTATTCCATGACCAAGTACATCAACGGCGCAAGCGACCTGGTGGCTGGCGCCATCTGCACCACCAAGGCGATGGTCCACCAACTCATGGACCTGCATACCGGCCGGGTCATGTTGTTGGGGCCCACCATGGATCCGCGCATGGCCTACGATATCATCCAGCGCCTGCCCCATCTGGCCCTGCGCATGCGCGAGCATTCCCGCCGGGGCCTGGCCATCTGCCAGCGGTTGGAGGCGCTGGGTGTGCCGGTCGTCTATCCGGGCCTGTCGTCATTTCCCCAGCACCGTCTGGTCACGGACCTGATCAATACGGGCTATGGCCACGGCGGCATGTTCACCATCAACTGCGGCACCCGCGAACGGGCCGACGACCTGCTGGACGAACTCCAGAACAAGGAGGATTTCGGTTACATCGCCGTCTCCTTAGGATACTTCGATACGCTGATGTCCTGTTCCGGTGTGAGCACATCGTCGGAAATCAGCCGGGAAGAGCAGGAGAAAATGGGGCTATCTCCTGGATTGATCCGCCTTTCCATCGGATACACGGGCAGCCTGGAAAAGCGCATCGAACAGATGGAACGGGCGGTCAGAGCTGTGGGCTTGGTCAAGGGATAACCGGGTTAGGGATCAACATTGACAGCAGACGGGAATATAACATCCGAAGACGGGCGGAAAGCAGCGCTGGCTCTAATCCAGGATGAATCAACCTTGTCGCTGGCCACAGCCGGTGAATCTGGGCCATGGTCAGCGCCGGTTTACTTTGTATGCGTCAACGGCAGTTTCTACTTCTTCTCCTCACCCCAAAGCCGCCATATTCGACAGGCCTTGGGTTCAGGAAAAGCGGCCGCGTCGCTGTTTCACCCGGCGGATTCATGGCAGGCCATTCGTGGCATCCAGATGCCGGGAACGGTGGCACGGGTCCAATCCATGGCATTGTCGATCAAGGTAATTGCCATGTATCTTAAGCGATTTACCTTTGCCAGGGAATTTTTTCCAGACAACCCGACACCGGACCTGGAAGTCTTTTTTTCACGGTTCAAGGCACGCCTCTACGCGTTTACGCCAGCGGCGGTGTATTACATCGACAACCGATTCGGGCTCGGCACGCGGCTGCGGATTGACTGGTAGACCATGCCGCCTGTGAGAAAAACGGCAACATGGACGAAGCCAGCTTCTTCTCCAACATGCAGTTGAACGGCGGTCCCCACCGCCTCGACATGACGGCAGAAGCCAAGGTGTAGAATGTCTGACAACCGCGCCTGAAAACGATATAGCTGTGGCGACACGGTAAACGACCGCCGCCCCTCGCTTGCGCGGGAGGCGGCGGTATTTATTTCAGGAACAGTGAAACAGCCTGTTAGCGGGCAATGGCATCAAGGCAACATGTTATTCCTTGACCTGTGTATTGTAGGCGTTCACTTTCTCGTTAAACGCATCGAGTTGTTCTTCATAGCTGGAAATTTTGGCATTCAAGGCCTCCACCTTTTCGGCGTAGGTAACCTTTTCCTCAAAAGTTGCCCCTTTGGCCGGCGCCTTGGCCTCGAGTGCAGACCGTTCGGCCTGGAGCGCCGCGAAGGTTGCTTTCAACTCCGCCTGCATTTGATCCAGTTCTTGCTTTCTTTGTGAATTTCGTCCCTGCCAGTTACCTTTTTCCGGTGAGGCCTTGGACCGGCTCGCCTTCTTCTTGACGGCACCGCCGGTTGTCTTTTTAGACGGCTGGCTTTCGATCGATTGGTGCGTTTTTACATCCGGCCGCTGGTCCGGTGGGACACTGGCAAGATCATCGGTAAAACGCAAGACCCCGTTCTGGTCGGTATATTGATAATACTCACAAAACGCCGGGGTCACCCAAAAGACAACCATGCCTGCCAAGAGTACGTTCCTGATCAACATCCACATGTTCACCACCCTGGTCAATGGGGTTCGTCGGAAACAATTTCAATAACCACAACTTCTCCTGCCGGATTGAGTTTGACCCCCACCTCGGCCCATTTGGCGATACCGGACGCACTCACGGTGGGCGCAAGGCTCAGTTGCCGGTCGGCGATCGTAATTTGATTACCATCAATCGCATTCAACGTCCCGACCACATCAAACACATCCTGGGGGCGGATAGTGGTGTCGGGAACGCTCAATTCCAATGGTGTGATTTGGCTAATGCCCACATTTGCCGTACCGGTGTTTTTCATACGCATACCCTTGTCGGCAGCCAGACCGGCCGTTGCCAGCACCTGGTAAGCGATGGTGCTCGACAGCAACTCACCGTGCGCCAGGATCAAAGCCCGTTGAGCAGATGTAAAACCAGAGTCTCCGTTCTGCACAAGCCCGTTCAATGT
>RCNC010001656.1_pt1 | contig 15083 bp, 14 predicted proteins | sample 2041301 | NCBI WGS metagenome assembly RCNC01 (sample SAMN09708231, study PRJNA481090) | Marine sediment metagenome, whole genome shotgun sequencing project. | biome: marine sediment; feature: ocean; material: sediment; isolation source: Sewage treatment plant 13A marine sediment (STP13A) ... | reverse complement strand
CGGTGGCCACCACGCGGCCCTGGCCGTCTTTCCTGGGCAGGAGCACCTGGGACATGATGCCCATCACGGTTGGTAATACGAGTTCTGCGTCCATCAGATTCACATTGGCCTGTAAGCTTTTGAAATCTTCCATGGTGACTGGAACTCCGGAATCGATCATGGCCTTGATCTCGCGATCGACCCTGCCCATCCGGTAGGAGCTGTAACCTGGATTCAGGTAATACAAACCGGTACCGTTGGGTCTGACCTCGTTATACGGAACATTGTCCAGGGTGACACCGACCGGGTCGTTGTTGGCGTTGGTGACAAAGCCCTTCGCCGGGTTCACCATATGCGGCATTTCTACAAAAGGAAGTATTTCAAAATCAAGTGCCTGTTGCGGTTGCGGGTTCATCACCGGCAGCCACTCGTTGGCTGCTGCACCGGTACCATCGCGGATGAACCAGGGTGGCAGACCGTCAACGGTGAAATTAGCCAGATCTTCGCGCATGGGTTTTTCAGAAGTGGTAAACCAGGCGATGTTGCCAAAGACATCTGCGTAGTAGATGTTCTGTATGGCTATATCAAAGTATTGTAAGGCTTCTGTAAACTCCTCCATATTCCTCGCAAGATCGACACCTTTGAACATGGTGACTTCATGTGTTTCACGGAATCCTGTGTAAGCCATGGAAATCCCGGATTTGCCATCAATGCCCAATACCGGGCCGTAATTACGACGTGGTAACAGCAAGCTGGTTGCACCATCGGAATGACCCAGGTTGGCTCGAACCAGGTTGTCCGGAACCTCATCACCGATTACGTTGATGAACCAGGAGTTGAAAACCTGCTGGACGGGTTCGGGGTTGCCTTTATACAAGGAATGGGTGGGCAGAAGCAATGCGTTGACCTGGAACTCTTCATTGAAAATGTCAACCACGTCCAGTGGGTTTACTGTAGCGCCCCAGCAGGCAACACTATTACAGCCCAGAATCACACCAGGCGCACCGGGTGGTGTGACACCATTGATATGCCACTCTTCATCGTCCCGGTTGAAGACCAAATGACTCTCGTACCAGATGGCCGGTGTATCCATGGTCAGGTGCGGGTCATTGGCAATCATGGCATTACCACTTGCGGTATGTTCGCCTGAAACCAGCCAGGCGTTACTGCCGTTGGGTTCCTCGGTTGATTGTAAATATTTATGCATCTGGGGTGCATTGTCCATATTCTCACGGATTTTTTGTGCCATTCGCAGGGTCTTGTCGGAGACAGTCCGGTCACCGATATATTCAATCCTGGATTTTTCCTTGCCGCTCTTACTAGTTGCGGCACCTGCAGATTGTGCCGATGCACCAGGGCCCGCGAGGAAAGTCGGATCGGTTACACGGTCATCCGGTGGGGCTGAACGGTGAGTGTCTTCGAAATACAAAGCCTGCCCGTCAAACCCGACGGCCTCGCCATAAGCAACGTAGGTGCCCAGCGTGACGGTGGAATCTAAATCGTCAAGCCCGAGTGAGAAACTGGCTGCCAGGGCCTTGGCGACGAGGACACAGTCAAGCGGTGTCCAGGGATCAACCTTGGTTAATTCCAGGCCGACATACTCTGGCGGCAATGGATTGTTCGCCAGCCAGGTGTTCACGCCGTTGGAGAACGCCTGCAGCCAGCCTTTGGAATCGGCATCCAGTGCCATCCAGGTGGTGGTCGCAGCACGACCCATACCCAATGTCCTCAGTTGTACATCGGAAGCCAACAGGCTTGCACCGAACATTTCGGCTGCACGACCAGCAATACCTTTACGGGTGGTGTCCATCTGGAAGAAACGATCCCGCGCTTGCATATAGCCCTGCACAAAGATGACATCCAATTGGGATTCACCCTTGATGGTGGGTATTCCATATTGATCCTCGGTCACCGTAACGGTGTCGCTCAGACCCGGGAAATTAAAATCTTCAGCCCAGGCCGGTTGGATACAAACAAGGAAAATGGAAAGCAGGAATATTTGAGACAGGTATGAAGTAAATGAACTACGAACAGGTTTATACATGAATAGACCCTCGGTTATGACTGATGTTTTGGCCTCTTGTGGGCCAATGCGCTCTTAAATACACACTCTGAAGGTTGTTATACCCAATAGGAAAAAACACCCCATGGATCACGCCTCCAGGCCGGAAATGGGCTAGCAAAATAGATCTTCCCTGACAGGTTGCCCCGATACAAAATAGAACAACAGCCGACCCCAATTTACAGTTGCCAAATAATCATACGGCAGAAAGCATGAAAAATGGAACCTTAAATTGTAGTAATTGACATAGATCAGTTCTTTTCTATGTCATCTTTGATCCATTTCACCGTCGTAACCATCATTTATTTTTTTCTTTGTTGGAAAAAATGTACGAATGATTGCTAAACTGCCGCAACTCCCGGGAGATCAAAACAACGTGTCAACCATCGATATTCATGCATATCACAAGCTCAGCCATGAAGACGCTTTGAATGCTGCCGATGAATTGTCTATCGACTTATCTAAAAAATTCGGTATCGATTATGGCTGGGAAGATGAGGTGATCCACTTCGAACGTCCCGGTGTAAACGGCCAGATCCAGGTGCAGGATAACGAACTCAGAATTCAGGCCAAGCTCGGGTTTATGCTGATGATATTAAAAGGACCTATCGAACAGGAGATCTTTCGTTACCTGGAAGAGCATTTCGGTTGTAGTTTCGAGAAAACCTAAAACGGTTTTTCATCACCGGCGAATAACCTCTCCATAACTTCACTTTCCTTGCGCCAGATCGTATCTACAAATTCAGTACCATCCCCCATCACCCGAAACGCGGTCAAACCCTGCTCCAGGAATGATTGCAACAAGCCAAAACCCGCGGCCCGCGCCGGGCCCCTGAGTGTGCGGATCAGTAACAAAACCAGCCGGTGATGAACCAACTCATTGAGTTCCAGACCAAGACGGTGGATAAGATCTATCTGCCTTTTACGATCTGATGGTCGCCCATATGCACGATAAATTTCACCATATCGGTTCGTATCCAGATGATCCCAACCCAATTCCATTAAGGTCCTGGTCATACCCATATCGAATTCCAGGCTCAATGACTGAAGCTCAAAGGCCTCGGCCAATACCCGCAACATATCATCACGCAACATCCGCACCATGGCAGGCAAAACGCGCTCCATCTCCTGATCACGTTCGCGAAAATGCAGACCACCATAAAGCTCGGCCAGGAAAAATTCACCAGCGGCAGCATAACGCTGCTGGCTGATCAGACCGTCGTAGCTGCGGGACAGCCGTGCGCGTTGCCAATCCTGCAAAAGTTCGAGCTGTGCCAGCGGAAAGCCGGGTTCGTCAAAGCGTGCTGCAAGTCTGTGGCTGTCAGTCAGGGCCTGCCTGAGATGTTTGGCATGTGGTTTCAATCCGCCTGATCCTCACAATGAATATATCCATTAACGAATATGGACTCAGACTGGTTAATTGCAACACGCACCGTTAAGATTGAGCCCTGTAATCCGAGTCTAAAACATATGCTCACAATACATCAGGCCAATACCCCCAAACCGAAAGGATCAGCACCCAAAATCGGCCTCGCAATCGCAGGTGGTGGACCGGTTGGCGCCATTTATGAACTGGGGGCGTTACGCGCACTCGATGAGAGCATTGAAGGCCTGCGACTGCATGATATTGATGTCTACGTTGGTGTCAGTTCGGGTGCCCTGATTGCAGCGGGTCTCGCCAACCGGATTTCAACGGCCGAATTGTGCAGGATTTTCATGGGCCAGGAATACGCCAGTTTGAAATTCGATCCTGCACATTTTCTGCGTCCTGCCTACCAGGAGTATTTCCAAAGGGCCGCCAAGCTGCCATCAATCCTGACTGATACCCTGTCAAGACTAATTTCTCACCCGATGAGATACAGCGTCTCGCAATTCATTGGTGAACTGTCCAAAGTGGTACCCAGCGGCATTTTTGACAATGAAACAATTGCTGATTTCCTGGAACAGGCGTTTGCTGCAACCGGACATGGAAATAGTTTCGACGACCTCCAGGCGAAACTCTATATTGTCGCCGTTGATCTGGATAGCGGTGCTGCGGTTCGTTTTGGCAGCGAAACACACCGTGATGTCACTATTTCGCGTGCTGTACAGGCGAGTGCCGCCCTGCCGGGGCTCTATCCACCCGTTGAAATTAACGGGCGTTTTTTCGTGGATGGCGCCTTGCGGCGAACATTGCATGCCTCGGTTGCTCTGGATGAGGGTGTTGACATGATGATCGGCATCAACCCGCTGGTTCCATTTGACGTCGATGCAAAACACCAGGACACACAGGCCCCCATTCAACAACTTATAGCTGGCGGTTTGCCGCTCATCATGTCACAGACATTTCGTGCCTTGATCCAGTCACGTATGGAAGCCTCCTTCAAGAAGTATTACCGCAGTCACCCGATTGCCGATCTCCTGCTGGTTGAACCGGATCGGGGCGATGAAGAGATTTTCTTTACCAACATCTTCAGCTACGCAAGCCGCAAAGCACTGTGTGAGCATGCCTACCAGGCAACCCGCCAGGACTTGTACGCCCGACGTCATGAAATTGGCCCGATGCTGGAGAAGCGTGGTTTATCACTACGACTGGATTTGCTGGAAAATGAAGAATGCAGCCTCGAGAAAAGTATCGGCGAAGGAAACACAAGCCACGCTTCGGTGGCGCGTAATCTTTCGCATGTACTTGATGACCTGGACCACATGCTGGCAGACAGCGAGGCGATTTAAGCCCTTCGTTATACACTGTGAAGGGGAATCCGAATTTCAGGTATCCCAGCAACAATAAGGAACACTAAATGGGTGCATATATTCCATTCCTGGTCTGGCTGATCAGTGCTTTTATCTGCTACTTTATTGCTAAGAAGAGAAACGTGAAGGAAACTCTGTTCAGGCAGCTTGTGGTGGTATTTCTTGGCCCTTTAGCCATTCCACTGGTTTATCTTATCAAGCCTGAAAAGACAGCCTGAATTACTGGAGTAGGCATTTTTGTAGGGTGGGTAACTTGTTACCCACGGGTACACACCCAATCCGACCTGTATATCGTGGGTAACTTGTTACCCACGGGGCCGGGTTCAATTTAGCAAGATGTGCGAAGCTGACAGAATCGCGCCGCACATCCATGTGCTCTCTCGCGATATACCGTTCATCCTGAACATAACCCACCCTACGAACCCTTTTATTTCATTGCGGCCAACACTCTTTCAGGTGTCATGGGTAATTCGAACAAGCGCACCCCAATTGCGTCAAAGACGGCGTTGGCGATGACGGCACCCATGTTGACAATGGCCGGTTCACCACCGCCATGGGGTGCCGGGTCTTTGGAGTCGATCAGAACCGTCTCAATCTCAGGCAACGTGGAGAAGACCGGTATCTCATAGCTATCAAAGTTAAGATCGAGAATCTTCCCTCCACGAAAGCGCTGATATTCTGTCAGGGCGTAACCCAGGCCCATGGTAATACAGCCTTCCATCTGAATCGTTGCACCGGCAGGGTTAACGACCAAGCCCATATCCTGCGCACAGACCACGCGTTTGACCGTGATTTGCCCAGTTTTCCGGTTCACGGCCACCTCGGCCATGGTTGCTACCACCGTGTCGGCATCAATACCCAAGGCCATACCCACTCCGCGACCACTCGGCCCAACTGCTGGTGTCCAGCCGAACTTCTCGGCGACCGCTTTCAGAACCCCGAGAAACTTCGGGTCACTACAATGCTTTTGACGGAACTCCAAAGGATCAACCCCGGCTTTCGCCGCCATGATGTCGATGTGTTGCTCGCGTGCATAGACATTGGTGTTGGCTCCCGGCGCGCGCCATGCTCCGGTTGCAAAAGGATGCGATCCGGGCGGACCATTCCAGCCACGGCTGTGAGCAACGGTTTTATGATGCGGGAAGTCGTAGTGAAGCTCACTACCCCGCGCACCGGAGAAGTAGCACCGGTAGTCCCAAAAGGCGGGTGTACCGGTCTCGGTTATTCCGGAGCGGATTTTGACGATGGCGGCCGGACGATAGGTATCCCAGAAGAACTCGTCCTCACGTGTCCAGGCAACCTGAACTGGTTTTCCCACAATCTTGGCCAGTCGCCCGGCTTGCAGGCCCTGCGAACTGCTGCTCTTGCCACCGAACCCCCCTCCCACAAATGGCGTGATGACACGCACCTTGTTCTCAGCAAGCTTCAGGGCTGACACCAACTGTCCTTTTAACCCAAATGGGCTTTGGGTTGATGCCCATACTGTTAACTTGCCGTCTTCCATACTTGCCAACGCTGCGTGTGGCTCAATGGGAGCGTGGGCCACGTAGGCGTTGTAATAGGTCTCCTCAAAAACTTCTTTAGCCTGGGATTCACCTTCAGTCACATCGCCAACGCTTGCCATTGGATCACCGTCAGGCGCCATGCTCATCAGATGATCATAAATCGTGCTTTCGTCTGGAGTTTCCCCGGCCTCGCTATACGTGGGCTTGAGAAGATCAAGCGCCCGATCGGCCACGTCGCGTTTTTCGTGCAAGACCGCCACCAGGTCGTCATCACGTACCAGACGCACACCTTCGATGGCCTCGGCCGCCGATGAATCGAGCTGTTGTAGCTCCGCACCATGCGCCGGTGGACGCAGGATACGTGCGAAAAGCATACCCGGAAGACGAATATCAGCCGTATATTGGGCTTTACCCGTCACTTTCTCATGGGCGTCGCGGCGGGTGAGAGCAGTTCCCATGACCTTGTAGTCTGAAGCTGTTTTGACCGGAGCGGCCGGCCGCAATTTGCGCAGTATTGCCTGACCTTTCGTCAATGCCGCATAGGAAACATTATGGGTTTCATCGGCTCGGTCGTACACCACACCATCTCTGGCTTCCAGTTGATCGAGTGGTAAGTCCAGTTGTTCGTGCGCGAGTTGGAGCAACACCCGACGGGCCTGTGCCCCGGCGGCTCGCAACTCAGGGCCGAAAACACGTGTTGTCAGAGAGCCCCAGGTACCCCGATCGAAAGGACAGCGGTCTGTGTCACCCATCACCATATCGATCATGCCGACTTTGACATCGAGCTCATCGGCCAGCATTTGTGGCAGTGATGTGACGATGCCCTGCCCCATCTCTATCTTGCCGGTAAAGCAGGTTACCCGCCCATCCTCACCAATACGTAAATAGGCATTGAATGCCGGTGGGGCACCCAGTGTAACCAGTGCATCTGCCTCGGAAAAACGCGGTGCGGTCGTGAAAAGGACCACCACACCTCCGCCAACACTTTTCAGGAATCCACGACGACTAAAGGTCTGTGATTTGTCATCGGCAGTCATCATCTCTTTTACCTGATCATCTTTATTCATGGTCATGTCCGATTAATCCTGTTCTTTCCTGGCGACGGAATGCACCGCCTCCAGGATGCGTTTGTGGGCACCACAACGGCACAGATTTTCATCAAGCCCCGCGACAATATCCTCTTTACTTGCTGCCGGATCATCGGCCAGTAAACTGACGGCTGTCAGGATCATACCGGGTGTGCAGTAGCCACATTGCAGGGCATCATTGTCAACGAATGCCTGCTGAACCGGGTGTAACTTGTCACCTGTTGCCAGACCCTCGATAGTGGTCAGCTTTTTATTCGCGACATCACTGATTTCCATTATGCAGGCCCGCTCTGCAGCACCATCGACCAGCACGGTACAGGCACCACAAACACCCTCACCGCATCCATACTTGGTTCCGGTCAGGTTCAGATCTCCACGCAAGACCCAGAGCAACGACCGGTCAGGCTCGATTTCCAGCTTTACCGGTTTGTCGTTGAGGGTGAATTTAATTGATTTTTTCATGATGATTTCCAGGATCTGAAGTTATTTCCAGAGAAACTCTTTTGTTTCGGTGCCAATCATGACATCAAAAATGTAAGGTTAGTACACCAGCGTTTGCATTGAGTGTGCGGGAATGATCAATTTCACTGCAGCTGAACCGACCATAAAATTGTACTTAATGTTCTTATCACTTTGATTCATCACGATGGTGGCGATGCTATCGTTGTCGTTGATGAATGAAGTCGCCAGCAGGTCACTGTGGCTACTGGTCGTGCTTACATGCCGTGCACCGGGCCGGACGAATTTGGAAAAGTGCCCGATATAGTAATAAGTCGGTGTGTAAATCAGCTCACCGGTGTGTGTATCTGCGTGTATCGGTGCAAAACAGAAGTTGCCTGCGTGATTCGGGCCACCGGTTTCATCCAACAGGATATTCCAGTCGGTCCATCCAACAGTTCCTGCGTTAAAGTCATTTAATTTGCTGCCTTTCAAGAACACACTCGAGAACGTTTCCTTGCCGTTGTACTACCAGAATGGAGTTAATACTGAATGTCGGCGCAATTTCCGGGCAAACATTTGATGCAAACCTTGAATACGTATCACCGAAAGGCATGGATGATCAGGGCACCATCAAGTTTGAAATCAAGGCAGCCATTGCTGTTCAGGATGACCTGTTCCTACGTGCAGGTTACAGTGTCAATGCGGATATCGTACTGGACCGGCGCGAACAGGTGCTTGCCATTAACGAAGGTAACCTCATCACCGAAGATGGTAAAACCTATGTCGAAGTCGAAACAGGCCCCCAGGAGTTCGAGAAAAGGGAAATACAAACAGGTCTTTCGGACGGAATCAATATTGAAGTACTTGATGGTATTACAGAACAAACCAAATTCAAAAAGTTGGCGCAATGAATCATGACCCTCAGACGCACGAGGGGGGGGGCGAAGGACTCGCCGTGCTTTTTAAGCGACTCTCCAAGACTTCGCCCCATGTGAACATCGTGCGGTCATTTGAAGATGACGAGTTTGTTTTCGCACATACAGAGTACGACTTCGCGCATAGAAACATCGGCTTTGAAATCTTTAGATTTGAAGGAGGGCTACTCTGCCATTTTATTTGATTATTCTGACAACATTCAGAAGCATACATTAGGTATTTCTAATATAAATAGGGGTTACAATAATGTAGTTTCAAGCTCGGTTGCCTATGAGTTACCCTTCTACCCGAAGCACACATGGTTCAAAAGAATTGAAACCAGAAGTTGCTTGAAATGATAGAATCGCTATTTTTTAATAATGTGCTATAGGTTTTTACATTTTCAAGCCATACCAATATTATAAAAGGTGCGAATAAACACACTTACGACTGTTAAAAGGAAATTAACACTCTTGATGATCTATTTAATCTCGGCACTTTTGCTTTACACACCGAGTGCATTTGCAGTAGGCGGAGAAATGCCTTCCCTGGTACATGACATTGGCATCAGCCTGTTGACTGCTGGTGTGCTCGCAGTTATTTTCACCAAACTCAAGATTCCCAGTATTGCTGCGTTCCTCGTAGCCGGAATCGTAATTGGTCCCATCGGTTTGAAGCAGGTTACCGATCCGGTCAATATCGACACGATCGCTCAACTGGGTTTTATCCTGTTACTGTTCCTGATCGGTCTTGAAATTGATTTCAAGAAAATTATGCACAGCGGCAAATCCCTGATCATTTCCGGCTTACTGCAGTATCCGCTGACCATCCTTTTTGGCGTCGGTGCGGTCAAACTGATGATCTGGCTTGGCATCGGCGGGTCGCTTTTGGCCGACAGTGAATATGCCGCCGTATACATTGGTGTCATTATCGCAGGTTCATCGACTTTGCTGGTGGTGAAGTTGTTCCAGGAACACTTTGAACTGGATACCGAACCCGGGCGCCTGGCGCTTGGCATACTGATATTTCAGGACCTCTGGGTCATCATTGCCATCCTGATCCAACCCAATATTGAGAACCCGGAAATAGGACCCATAATGATGTCGTTTCTCGGTATCGCAATCCTGGGTCTTTTTGCTGCAATTGCTTCAAAAACCCTTGTGGAACGAGCTTTCGGCTGGATCGCAAAGACCCCAGAGTTAACGCTGACGGGAGCTTTGGCATGGTGCTTTTTGGTAGTCTTTGTTGGTATTAACCTCGATACCTTTACTGAGAGACTGTTTGCAATAAACCTGCATTTAGAGGTCAGTTCCGGCATGGGCGCACTGATTGCCGGGGCCGTTATTGCCAACCTGCCCTACAGCACAGAAATCATCACCAAGGTCAGTACGGTCAAGGATTTTTTCATCACCCTGTTCTTCGTCGCGCTGGGCATCAGCATACCTGCCCCGGAGAGCATTGATGTCATCATTCTTTCTATATCGATTGCTGCGGTGGCGATCCTGGCCCGGCAGTTTGTGTTTTTTCCTTTGTTTTACTTTTCCAGTGTTGACCAGAGAAACGCCCAGGTCTCGTCTATTCGCCTGGCCCAAATTTCCGAATTCGGCTTGGTCATTGCATTTTTGGGGGTCAGGTTCGGGCATATGAGCCCTGCGCTGTCGAGTGCTGTAATTTTTGCATTTGTCATCACTGCATTAACAACACCATTGTTGTACGACAAGGCCTATGACATCCACGGTTGGATTCGCCCTGTACTGGAAAGGCTGGGGTTTAAAGCCCCTCCGGACTTGAAGTCCCGCAGCGGAATACAGTACAAACTCGCCCTTTTGGGATTCTTTAGAGATGCTTCATCGTTGTTGCACAATCTGGCAGAGGACGATCCAGAACTCGTCAAACAAACGCTTGTCGTCGACTTCAATGTCGCCCTGCACAAAAAAATTGCCTCAACAGGTGTATCTGTCAAGTACGGTGATCTCTCTAACGCTGATACATTGCTCCAACTCGGCTTGTCAAATTCACAGGTCATCGTATGCACCATTCCAGATGATGTGCTACGCGGTATCAATAACCGCTCATTGGTGAGACTGGTTCGTGAAATTGCTCCATCTGCCATCATCATAGCCAACGCGATCAACCTCCACGAGGTTGACAACATTTACCAGGCGGGCGCTGATTATGTTTATATGTCCAGACTGGAAGCGGCTGATGCCCTTAGTAGCGCCATCGACCATGCATTAAACGATCAGATTGATGTTTACCGTGCAATGTACCAACAGCATCACGGTGAGCCCAATAGCCGCAAAGAAGTCATGAGTTAGAACAGCTACGACCAAAATGGACGAAAGCACTCTTACACTGCTTACACATTTAATATGCGAATCCTGCAAGCTATCCTGCATCAGGTTCACCCAGGTCAAAGGCATCGGTGCCTACTTGGCACCTGGCCTTTAAAAAAACACCACCCTACAGCACCAGTATGTTCGCGAGCCAAAGGAATAGTCCCATACTCACGACATCGGTAGCCGTTGTCAGAAAAATGCTGGACGCGGTCGCGGGGTCGGCACCAAGCCGTTGCAGGGTCAAAGGCACCAATACGCCTGTCATGCCGCTGGCCAAGCAGGCACCGGTCATGGCGAGAAATACGACCAGACCCAGCATGACAGGCTGATCAGCGCCGGAATAAATTGCATAAGCCACCATGGCGATAGCCGCCACCACGCCAACCACTGCACCGTTTATGAGGCCCAGTAGGGTTTCCTTCATTAGCGCCTTACGAAATACACCCGGCTTGAACTCATCCAGTGTCAAGCCGCGGATGGTCACCGCCAGTGACTGACATCCGGTGTTGCCTGACTGGCCAGCCAGTACCGGCAGGAACGCAGCCAGCACGACCACCTGTGCAATGGTGTCTGCGAACATGCTGACCACGAAGGCGGCGACGAAAGCGGTAACCAGGTTGATCTGCAGCCAGGGATGGCGCATACGGAATGAACGCTGCCAGGTCGTGGTGGCATGCTCCTCTTTCTGCACACCGACCATCTGGCCAGCCTGTGCACTTATCTCAAAATGCTGATGTTCGAACAGCATGTAGCCCTGAACCTGTCCCAGCAGGCGGCGGTCACCATTGCATACCGGGTACACCGGGTAGTGGCGGTAGACGACTTCCTTCATCGCGTTTTGTATCGTCATGTCCGGGTTCAAGTAGAAAGGTTCCGGCAGCATCACGTCTTTCAGCTTGTCTTCGGGGTCGGCAATTAGCAGGTCTCGCATGACCAGCACTCCCAGCAGGTGGTCGCCATCATCAATCACGTAGGCGTAGGTAATCAGTGCTTCGTGCACCCACTCGCGAAGATTCTCGATTGCCGTTGCAACCGTGTCCTCCGGTCCGAGCCGAGCAACAACCGGCTCCATCAACCGGCCGACACGGTCATCCTGAAACTTCTGGGCCTCTTTCCAGGGATCACCCACGTGATCACCGGCCAGCGGTACGATGGCTTGGCGCCGAACCTTTGGAAACCTGTGTAAGATACGGTAAGCTGGCGCCGGGTGCAGTTGCTGCAATACCGCGCCTACGGTTTCATCGCTTTGCTCCAGTAAGATTTGCGCCACGTCCAGCGGGGCACGCCTTTGTGCTTCCAACACCAGATGCTCGAGTTGTTCCTGCGAAATGTTAAGGTCTTTTGCGTTCAATTTTTTTTCCTCTTCCTTTGAGCTATTTTGTAAAACCGTGTTTCCATGGCAATATCCAACCGTCTGAGGTTAGCATCACCCTCCTTGATTGGTCGTCGCCTGACAGACAATGATTACAGAATCGCGTCGATCTTTTATGCTTCAACTTTTAGGGAGTTTAGGACGTTCCGACAATATATTGCCAGAATTTCACTCATAAATGAACTTTGCACCAATATGGCGCCTGGGTAGATCTCCACGCAGCCGGTTTTCCCTTCAAATTCACGGTGGTTGGTTCATCATAGCTGGCATACAGCCCGCTGATACCCAAGTGCAACACACAACTGTCACCTGCGATGGGCGCCCAGGACGCCCGACCCGTAAAAGCCCGGCGGTGAATTGCCATGGATTTTTTACCATCCTTGGAAAGAAGTATCGGAGACGGATCATCTTCTTCGAACAATACCTTGCCGGAAGTCTCTGCCTCTTCTGCTGCATCGACCAAATCGCGCTGCAGTTGTGCATCAGCTTTCTTCGATTCATCGCGGCTTTCATACAGTTCCTGCTCAAGTTGCGCAATTCTCAGTTTGAGTGCTTCAGTCAGTTTGCGTCATTCTCAGGTTCTTGTTTGGGTGTATCGATCAGGTGCAAATCCCTTTGTGGGTAAGGAATTACAATCTGTTCGGCTCGGAATTGGTTAATGACGTCATAAAACAGCTCGTGTGACACCAATCCACGGTCGGCCGGGCGCTTGATCCAGCACAGTAACTCCATGTCGATCGAGTTATCGCCAAAACCCCTGATTCGAACCCTCGATGCCGGCTCATCCACCACCAGCTTATTATCGGCGGCAATCTGTTTCAGGGTTTCTATGACTTTTTTGATATCTGAATCATAGGCCACGCCGACCGGAATGCGAATCCGGTGTCGCACATAAGGGCCACCGCTTTCATTGATGATCTTGGCGGCGCCGATGATGGCATTCGGGATAGAAACCTCGATATCATCCCGAGTGTGCAGGCGGGTGGAGCGTATGCCAAGACTGCTTACAACCCCCCTTTCGCCGCTGTCGAGCACAATGTAGTCACCGATTTTATAGGGCGCATCCGCGACAATTGAAACACCTGAAATCAGATTGGCCAGCGTGTCCTTTGAGGCAAAACCGACCGCGATACCAATGATACCTGCAGATGCCACCCAGGCCGTGGCATCGATGCCCCAGACCAGGAAAAAGAAGTACACAAATATGCCAAACAGAATAAGCCTGATCGACATTTCGTATAACGGAACGGTACGGGGCTGGAATAGGTGAAAGTGGTGCCGTTCGGATTCCAGCGCTTGCAGAATGGCTTTGGATGCCTTAAACCATGCGCGGCCCCACAGGATCAGAAGACCGGTAAAACACAACTTAACCAACAAACGTTCCAACGAGCCCGGGAAGTCCAGCGCCACCACTGCCAATACAATAAAAAGCGTTACGGTTGTTTGCAGTATTGGCGTACTAAGGTAATGAGCGATCCGGTAATCCAGATGTGATTTTCTACTCTGTCTCATGCGGTCGAGAAGCACATGCATGACAGCCTTGAGGACACGACCGATACCATAACCGACTAGCGCCAGGAATATGGCGAATGCCAGCTGGTAATCCTGCAGCCAAACCCACCAACCTTTCATGGGCTCTTCGAGATATGGGGACAGGTCGAACTCGACAATTTTGTCTGCCAAGGAGAGCGTCACACCGTCTTCGGCCTCTTGCACAGCACTGCCAATTGCTTCTGTTTCCATGTCTTCCATGCCCTTGTTGATAACCCTTCTTATTTAGCCAGTTTGAAACATTCTAAGGCAAAATTCAGATCGATTGACAGCAAAAGCCTCTAATTCTTTAATCCAAACAGCTCATACAGCCTGTTAGGCACACACAAATATCCGGGCTTAACATACGGTGGGCAACTCGTTACCCACCCGGGAATCTGAAAAAATCCGGTCTAAACCGACGGCGCCATTCATGGATCGTTGAGTACAACGACGAAGGCAGTAATATTGAAAATGAAGTCGTAGCGATTGCCGGAAAATACGGCATTCGTTTTGTCGGACCCAACTGCATTGGTGTCATCAACATGGAAAATGGATTCTGCGTTCCTTTTCCCCGCTTGACACCCTTCATGCGAAAAGGGGAAGTTTCCATCATTTCCCAAAGTGGTGGTGTTGGCCTGAGTATCATGAGCCATATGGCTGCCGAGGGGATCGGGCTGAACAAGTTCGCATCCGTCGGCTGTCTGGGTGGACTACAAGGTTAATCGCAAGTTGGTTAAGTCACCTGTTGATATTGACGCGTTGCCACCTAGCAGGTATCGGTTGGTGTGAAAAAGCAACCGTAATTGACGTGAGTTAATGTATATAAAATGTCGTCCGATCTGGCAAACGGTGTCAGGCCACATTAAGACGAACAACTGCTTACTGGCCAGAACCAGCACCTCGACTCCAGTCATGGCGTATAGCAACTGTCGGCCAATTGCGGTTCTTCAATAATTAGATATATCTGGCCTCATCGGTTGAGTGAGACTTTTTACGTTTGCCCCGTTTTGCCGGGGTTATCTGCTTACGGTGTTTGCTGTTGGGGCGAACACACCATGAAAACGGGTCAGGTTAACCCTTGGTTTAGGCGCTAGGGAAACCAGTCTGAAGATAAAG
>RCNC010001654.1_pt1 | contig 15095 bp, 11 predicted proteins | sample 2041301 | NCBI WGS metagenome assembly RCNC01 (sample SAMN09708231, study PRJNA481090) | Marine sediment metagenome, whole genome shotgun sequencing project. | biome: marine sediment; feature: ocean; material: sediment; isolation source: Sewage treatment plant 13A marine sediment (STP13A) ... | reverse complement strand
GAGAAGGCAAGGGGAGTTTGGAGATTTTTTAAAAAATGAAATTCCTTATTTTTATTTTGTCGGCATTTTTAATCCTAGTTTTAACCAATTCAAGATCTCTAATATAAATTGTATTGTATTGGTCCTTCCTGTAACTTTTTAATAATTCTATTTCTCTTTTAAAAGGTATATATTTATATGGTTTAAAGCCATACGAATAAATCAATTGGTGAATATCTTCATCATCAATTTCATATTGTGTACCAAAAGAATTTAATTCGATTTGAATAACGTTTAAGGCTGGACTTTTCAAAACTAGTTTTGCTCCATCTAAAACAAATTTTTCAAACCCTTCAACATCTAGCTTAATGAAATTTATTGGTTCATTTATTAAATCATCTAATGAATAAACTTTTACTTTTATAGAATTGGGAACCTCTTTATCGACAACATGGTTCATTGAATCTTTGTCATCTGTAAAATAAAGAGCACCATTTTTGTTACTCAATCCTATATTATAAAGCTTGACTTTATCTTGAATTTGATTTAATTCAACATTTCTTTTTAAATAATTAAAAGTTCTAGGTATAGGCTCAATAGCAATACTTTTACATTTTTTCTCACCAGAAGCCAGTATTGTATAGACCCCTACATTAGCTCCAATATCTAAAAATGTATCTTCATCTTTTAAATAATGCAATAAAAAACTCATTTCTTCAAATTCATGCAACCCAAAGTAAATATTAGGAATTATTCCACTAAGTCCTTTTTTAGCATAAAATTTTGTGTTATTTAAAAATGGATATATTTTTTCTTTATTAAATATAATTTGATGAATATTGAATTTAATATATCTATAATAGGCGCTAACTCTATCGTTTTTTGTTAATGGACTTTCATTGAATTTTTTACTAATCCATTTAAAGGATTTTATTGGACTTTTTGCCATTTATAATAGCTTAAAAAAAGTGATATTTAGAATTTATAAAAAAGGCCCAACTTTTTAGTTGAGCCTTTTTTACTAGTTTTTAATTTGACTTAGTTAGTTGTAGCCGACAGATTTTTCATTTCTTCCTCAATCATTTCATAGAATTGATCAATTTTAGGTAATACTACTATACGAGTACGTCTGTTCTTTGCTCTGTTCTCGGCAGTATCATTGTCAACTAAAGGCACATAATGACTTCGTCCTGCAGCTATTAATTGCCCTGGATTTACTCCTAACTCCTGTAAAACTCTAATTATAGAAGTAGAACGTTTCACACTAAGATCCCAGTTGTCTAATAAAGGTTCTTTTTTATAAGGAATATTGTCAGTATGTCCTTCTACCATAGCTTCAAAATCTGGTTTGCTATTGACAACCTTTGCAACTTTTGCTAAAACTTCTCTTGCACGAGTAGTTACGATATAACTACCAGTTTTAAATAATAATTTATCAGAAATAGAAATAAAGACTACACCTTTTTCAACATTAATTTCGATATCTGGATCGTTAATTCCAACTTCACGTTTTAAACTTGTAACAATAGCAAGTGTAACACTGTCTTTTTGAGTTAATGCATCTTGTAAACGTGTTATTTTTAAATCTTTTTCTTTTATACTTTCAAGTGTTTTTTCAACATTCGAAGCACCTTTTGAAGATAATATTGTTAGGTTATCGTTACTTTTACGTAAATCAGCAACTTGCTCCTGTAACGTAGTTGCTCTTGCAGTAGCCGCAGCTTCATCTGCCAAACATTTATTAAGCTTAACAGTTGCTGTGTTTAACAGATCTTGTGTGTTTTTGTTTTTTTCTTCTAACGCCGTAAATTCCTTTTTAGATACACATGAGCTTAAAAGTAATAGCGCTGAAAAACCAAATAAAATAAATTTTTTCATAAGTAATAATTAATAATGGATTATAATGTCAAAAGTATATAAAAAATACTAGCAATAACAATGATTAACAAAACTTTTACTAACTAATTTATAAACGATTGAATTTGTGTTTTTTTCTAATGAAATATGACCAAACAATGGAGTTCAAGGAGTAATAATTTTTTGATTGAGTCAGTGTTTTGCGTTGTTTTAGTAATGTTGACAAATGTCTATAAAAGCTGAAATGGGCCCGTATTATAGAAATAACATGAGCGAATTTAAATTCAAAAATAAATTTTATTCCAGCAATGCCATCCAAGATCAGTCTTACAAAAACAAGAATGAATAAATTACCTTGTGCATTCTTAACTATAGTATAAAGGCTATTCCTGAAATTTAAATATGTTTTTTTTGGATTCGAATTTTTTAAAGTGGCACCTCCAATATGATAAACTGAAGAACTGCCAACATACTTCACATCATAACCCAAATTTTTAGCTCTCCAGCAAAGGTCAATTTCTTCCATATGTGCAAAATAAGCTTCATCCATACCATTTAGTTCTTCAAAAACTCTTCTTCTTATAAATAAGCAAGCACCAGAGGACCAAAATATGTCGGATATATCGTCATATTGGCCAACGTCTTTTTCAACCGTATTAAAAATTCTTCCTCTGCAATACGGATAACCATATTTATCAATGAAACCTCCGGCTGCACCAGCATATTCAAAATAGCTTTTGTTCTTAAAGTCTAATATTTTAGGCTGAATGACAGCAATGTTTGAGTCAGAGTTAAATGTTTGAAGTATTGGCGAGAGCCAATTTTTAGTGACCTCAATATCACTATTCACTAAACAAAAAACATCTTCTTTAACCTGCTTTAAGGCGTCATTATATCCCTTTGCATAACCTCCATTTTCAGAATTCTGAATTATTTTGACTGAAGGATAAGTTGATTTTAAAAAACTGATCGAATTGTCTGTTGAAGCATTATCTGCAACATAAATAGAAGCATCTTGAGAATGCTCAACAATAGATGGTAAGAATTGTTCAAGCAATTTCTTTCCGTTCCAATTTAGTATGACGACCGCAATGTTCATTGTTTATATTCGGGTATATCTTTTAAGAATTGATAACGTTCTTCTTTAAAATCCATTTGGCAATAATAATGATTTATTCCGTTTGTAACCATTAAATAGCTTGCTTTTAAAGCCATATTATAACGTGAAATCTGGTCAAATGTTGATTGATTGATATTAATCTTCGGAGATTTACATTCCACAATTAAATGTATTGTACCATCAGAATTAAACACAACAATATCATATCGTTTTTTGAGATTATTTAGTTTTAGCTCCTTTTCAACATTTATTAATGAAATCGGGTATTTTTTTTCTTGAATTAAGTATTGAATACAGTTTTGACGAACCCATTCTTCTGGTTGAAAAACAACAAATATTTTACGAATTTGGTCAAAAATAAGCCGTTTATTTTCGCTATTTTTGAATCTGAAGGGATATGTAGGGAAATTTAATTTCTGCACAACACAAATTTGGTGAATTTTTTTCTATGGACGAAGTTAAACAGCTTGTAACTGATATTAAAAAAGGAAATATAAAGCCCATTTATTTTTTAATGGGTGAGGAAGCATATTATATTGACAAGATATCAAGTTATATTGAAGATACTGTTCTGGCTGAAGAAGAGAAGGGATTTAATCAAATGGTACTGTATGGTCGTGATGTGACTATAGAGGATATTGTTGGAAATGCGAAACGTTATCCTATGATGGCGGAACGACAGGTTGTTATTGTAAAGGAGGCTCAAGATTTATCTAGAACTATAGAAAATTTAGTATCCTATGCAGAGAATCCACAACCAACCACGGTTCTGGTTTTGAATTATAAGTACAAAAAGCTTGATAAGCGTAAAGCACTATACAAATCACTCAAAAAAGTGGGAGTCGTTTATGAAAGTAAAAAACTTTATGAAAATCAAGTATCAGATTGGATTAGACGTGTTTTATCATCTAAAGATTATACTATCACTCCTAAAGCAGCACAAATGCTTGTAGAATTTTTAGGAACGGATTTGAGTAAAATTGATAATGAATTAGGTAAGCTACAGATTATTTTACCAAAAGGAAGCCAGATTACACCAGACCACATTGAAGAGAATATAGGTATAAGTAAAGATTTTAATAATTTTGAATTAAGAAAAGCCATTGGTGAAAGAAATGTGGTGAAAGCTCACCAAATAATTAATTATTTTGCAGAAAACCCTAAAGACAATCCAATGGTTGTGACAGTATCTTTATTATTTAATTTTTTCTCTCAATTACTTCATTTTCATGGATTGAACGATAAATCTCCCAGAAGTGTGGCATCAGCGCTAAAAGTAAATCCATTTTTTGTAAATGAATATTTGACAGCTGCTAAAAACTACCCTATGAAAAAAGTTAGTGCAGCAATCTCAACTTTGCGAGATTTTGATGTTAAAAGCAAAGGTGTAGGTGCTAATGCATTACCACAAAGAGATTTATTAAAAGAATTGGTAGTCAGGATTTTAAATTGAATACTTTTATTTAATATTTTTTTCCTTTAGATAAACACTATTTAATATTTTCCAGTGCAAACATTGCAGCTCCAATAATCCCAGCATCATTTAATAGCTGTGCAGGAATAACAGGAGTATCCAAGGTTAGATATTTTTTGAACTTATCCATTTTTTTACTGATACCTCCACCTATTATAAAAATTTCAGGGTGCATTATTTCTTCAATATGAGTTAAAACAAAATTCACACGCCTTCCCCATTCTTTATAACTTAAATCTTCTCTTTTACGTGCAGAATCTGCCGCAAAAGATTCCATAATATCACCCTGTTTACCATAGATTCTTCCTAATTCAAAATTAGATAAGAGTTCACCATTATAGAACACTCCAGAACCAATTCCTGTACCAAGTGTAATAGTTATGACCAATCCTTTTTTGTCTTTACCAGCACCAAATTTCATAACAGCTAATGATGCAGAATCTGCATCGTTAAGAACATAAAAGTCTTGATTGCAGTACTCTTTTAAAAGCTCATCTATTTGAGTGCCTTTCCAGGATTTATGCAAGTTTCCATATTGTAATGCTTTTCCGTTTTTAATTACGGTCGGAAAAGATACACCAACAGGTCCATTCCAATTTAAGTCATTAATTAACTCCATAACAACTTTGGCAACGGCTTTTGGTTTAGCGGGTTGAGGTGTAGGTATTCGTTTTCTTTCGCTAACTAATTTACCTGTTTCTACATCAACAATGGCTCCTTTTATTCCTGAACCTCCTATGTCTATACCTAGTAATTCCATAAAAATTCTATTAGTTGGGAACTAACTTAATAAAAGTTATACAAACCACCATGACAAAAATTCTGTAAATAGTTTTATTTATTTTATAAATCAACTAGTTGCAAAGTATAATCGTATTGCAAATCTTCATGCAATCCAGATATCTTCTTTTTAATAAAATCAATTTGCCTGTTATAAATATTGGTTAGAGTTACGTTTCTTTTTATAGATGGTTTAAACTCCTTAAGTTTTTTACAAAAGTAGAGTAGGAGCTCTACTTCGGTTTCTTTTTTTAAAGAGTAACGATTATATTTTTTAATAGACCGTAAAATTTTCCGAACACTTTTTTTTATATAGAAATAGCTGTTAGTATTTATAAGTTGGAATTGCTCATCAATTTCCTGTTTTATACCCTCAATATAGCCACTTTCATTATTGGCTTCAAATAGCAAGTATGAAAGCAATTCTTTGTTTTCTTTTTTAAAACGGGATAAACGTAGGCAAAGATTTACCAATTCATCATTGGAAAGGTACTTGAGTTCGTCCTTTAATTGTTTAACTGTAGCAGGTTTCATAATTAATTCTTGTTAAGATATAAAAAAGCCCTTAAAATAAGGGCTTTAAATAGTATACAATTAAGTTATTTATCTCAATTTTGGATAGTCTACTGGACTAGTTTCATGCATGACCTCATAAATTCCTTCAAAAATATCTTCAGCTGATGGTTTTGAGAAATAATCTCCATCTGTACCATAAGCTGGTCTGTGTTCTTTGGCTGTAATTAGTTTTGGTTTACTATCTAAGTGCTGATAACCATTTTGATTATTCAAAACCTCATTTAAAATATAAGCAGAGGATCCACCAGGAACATCTTCGTCAATAATAACCAAACGATTGGTCTTTGCCAAGCTTTTACATATATCATGATTGATATCAAATGGTAATAATGATTGTACATCTATGACCTCCGCATCAATACCAACTTCAAGCAATTCTTTTGCTACTTGTCGTACAATTCTAAGGGTTGACCCATATGAAACAAGTGTAATATCTGAACCTTGTTTCAATGTTTCTACAATTCCAATTGGAGTAGTAAATTCACCCATATTAATTGGGAGTTCTTCTTTTAATCTGTAACCATTTAAACATTCAACAATTAATGCAGGATCATCTGCCTGTAACAATGTATTGTAGAATCCAGCCGCTTTAACCATGTTTCTTGGTACTAAAACATGAATACCTCTTATAAGGTTTATAATCCCACCTAATTGAGAACCTGAATGCCAAATTCCTTCTAACCTGTGACCTCTGGTACGAATAATAACAGGAGCTTTTTGACGTCCTTTTGTTCTATAATGTAAGGTTGAGAGATCATCACTAATGATCTGCATTGCGTACATTAAATAATCTAAGTATTGAATTTCTGCAATAGGTCGAAGTCCTCGCATTGCCATACCTATTCCCTGTCCCAATATTGTAGCTTCCCGTATTCCCGTATCTGCAACTCGACCAACACCAAACTTTAGCTGTAATCCTTCAAGTCCTTGGTTAACATCTCCAATATTTCCTGTATCTTCTCCAAACAGCAATACTTTCGGATATTTTTGAATAAGAATATCAAAATTATCTCTTATAATTATTCTGCCATCTACTTTTTGAGGCTTATCACCATAAACGGGTTCTATATATTTAATATTTAAAGCTCTGTTTTCTGACTCATTGTATAGATGAGAACTATAGTATGGTTGAACATTTTTAAAATAATCATTGATCCAATCAATAAGTTTTTGTTTTTCTAACGATTCTTCAGAAATAACATAGCGATTTGCTTTACGCGCTATAGAGATTACGTCCTTTCTTCCTGGCTCACTAAATTTCTTCAATTCGGTAATTAGCTTATCAATAAAAACCTTGTTCGGGCTTTTTAGAGCAAGGTTATCTAACAAGGATATAAGTTGTTTCTGCTCTTCAATGATAGGAGCTAAAAAATTATTCCAAGCAGCAGTTTTACCAGCCCTAACACTTTTTTTAATTTCTCTTTCAATTTCAATCAGTTCGTCATCACTTGAAATATCATTGGCTATAATCCATTGCCGCATTTTTAAATTACAATCATTCTCCTTTTCCCAATCTAATCGTTCTTTTGATTTATAGCGTTCATGACTACCTGAAGAGGAATGACCTTGTGGTTGCGTTAATTCTTCAACATGAATAATGACAGGGATATGTTCTGTTCTGGCAATTTCTGAAGCATTTAGATATGTCTGAATCAGTTCTACATAATTCCATCCCTTAACTTTCAGGATTTCATAACCCTTTTTATTTTCATCGCGTTTAAAGCCTATTAAAGCCTCGGAAATGTTCTCTTTGGTTGTATGATACTTTGCAGGAACCGAAATGCCGTATTCATCATCCCAGATGCTTAAAACCATAGGAACTTGTAGGACTCCTGCAGCATTTATAGTCTCAAAGAATAGGCCTTCACTTGTACTTGCGTTTCCAATTGTTCCCCAAGCTATTTCATCACCATTGTTAGAAAATTTAGAACCATCAATTTCTTTAATTTCTCTATATACTTTAGATGCCTGTGCTAACCCTAATAGTCTTGGCATTTGGGATGCCGTTGGAGAAATGTCTGCGCTTGAATTTTTTTGTTTTGTTAAATCTTTCCAATTACCATTTTCATCTAAACTATGGGTAGAGAAGTGTCCTCCCATTTGGCGACCAGCTGACATAGGTTCTTGTTTCAAATCTGTATTTGCATACAATCCCGCAAAAAATTGCTCAATTTTAAGCGCGCCAATACACATCATGAAAGTTTGATCTCTGTAATAGCCAGAGCGAAAGTCTCCATTTTTGAAAGCCTTAGCTAAAGCAAGCTGAGGTACTTCTTTTCCATCTCCAAATATTCCAAATTTAGCCTTACCTGTTAGTACTTCACGTCTACCAAGTAAACTGCATTCTCTACTAGTTACCGCAATTTTATAATCAGCGATAACCTCTTTTTTGAAGTCTTCGTAAGTTATATTTGCAGTTAACTCGGGATTGTCTTGCATAGCTTTTTATTCGTTGGCGCAAATTTAGTTATTATTTAAACTTTGTGCAATTGTATAAAATGTTAAAAACATTATCGTATTTTCAAAAAAACTGAATATTATTGTGAATAATTTAAAAATATAATCGAGAATAACAAATGTATTATTAATAATTTAACTGGTTGAGACTCTATTTTAAACGTATTCTGAATTTATTTTTTCCAAAACGTAATTTAATACCATCTTCTGGAGAACAATCCAAATAGCGTTTTTGGATCTACGGTAAAAACAAATCGAATTTTCTCATTGTATTTGGGTTGTGCTATTTCCCAGCCTAAATTGGAATAGACAGGAAAGTAAATTTCAAAATAATCTTGAACCAAGTTTACACGAATACCTGAATCATAAACAAATTTAGCGCTCTGATTTTTGTTTTTGACTATTCCTATATCACCATAAGCCTGAATATAATTCCATATAGAAGTACTGGCGTTTAAGGTAGAAAGCCACTGATTAGCAAATGGCGTGTCTAGTTTGGATTTGAACCCACCTTCAGCTATAATTATCTGTTGACTAAATATTCCTGAATCTTCAGATCTCCCCAAATAGTTAAAATCAAAAAGATAATCTGTTGGTCTGTCTAAAGCAAAACTAAAATAATCAGAGCTTGGATCATTTTTATTGTTTAAGAAAGTTCCGGCAAAAAGTCTGATATTTAATTGTCTGTTACTCTTAAATAGCCTTCTAAATTCATAATTGAATGAAACTTTACTGAAGGTTTGTGATACTTGAAAGTCGGCAAACCATCTGGAAAAATTTACTAATCCTGGATTGCTATTCACATATCTTATATTATATACACCATAATTAGGTTCGGTTACATCTAATATATTATTAATATCTTCATCTCTATTAATATTAACATATCTGAAATTTAGAATTTCTCTTTTATTAAGCCTTAAATCTGAATTGTCTTTAAAGTAAAAACTAATATTAGGTGTTAATTTGGTCACAAACAAATCTTCAGCGTAACTAGAATAGCTAGCTCCTAATCCATAGTAAATTCTATATAAACGTTTTTTATTTTCAAGGTATTGATTATACTGCACCAATGTAGAGCCAGTTAATGATCTAGATTTTGTGGAGTATTGCGGTGCAAATTTATAAACAAAGGCCTTTTTTAAAATTGTCTTATTATATATCTTCATTCCTAGCCTTATACCATCATAAATATTTCTATATTCAATTATCGGCATAAGAAATAGTTGATTATAATCTGGGTCTTCAACATCTTTAAAAAGTCTAATTTGAAGTGGTTTATTGAATAATGAAGATTTTAAAGACTTGGTATTGTTTCTTAAATTCAATTCAGGGATTATTTGGTTTTCATTCAACACCAGTCTATCTGCATCATTTTTTGGAATAGTTATAGTGGTTTCATCTTTTACATCTGCAATCCAGGTTTTGTATAATACCGAATCCTTTTTCATGGCAAAAAGAGAAATTGGTACATTACTGTCTCTTTTATTTTTAACAGTTACCCTTAATGAATCTTTAACCTTTTGAACATCAACTATTTTAAAATCAATTTTTTTGGTGGTTGTCAAATAGTCTTTAAAGAACCAATCGATATCTTTGGAAGATCGAGATTTTAAAAGAGATTCAAATTCATCTGGAGATGTTGGTTTTAATTTATTTTCAACCAAATAGTCTTTAATTGTTGTATCAACAATACTATCATTTATGTAATCAGATAAATACCTTAAGCCAATTCCTGCTTTGTATTTACTGGCTATATTTTTATTGAACTTTAGTAAAGAGTCCTTTTGCATAGTCAAAGGTTGATCTAGAAAAGGTCTTGCCATATTCATAAATAAAAAGGCATATTGATCATTAAATTCTAGATCAGCTGCATGAAATGAACGTAATCCCCAGATTTTTGCCAAGGAACCCATTAGCTTGATCTTTGGATAATATTCATCAATATATTTCATTAAAAAATACGTTTGTAAACCATCTGACATCCAATAGTCTGTTCTTGGATTTACTAGAAGGGTATTACTTAAGTAATTCCTTAAAGCTGTTTTTAACAATTTAAGTTCATATTGAAAGTGATCTGGAAAAGGTCTGATAAAATTTGGCAAAAGGTTTAACCCATAAATTGGGTCTTTTTTATATTCAACATTCGTTAATAATAGTTTTCGATGTGGATATTTACCCAAATTGTCATGTAAGAATTGAGCGACTCTATCGGTTATTAGAACCTTATCTAGTGCTGCTAGTCCTTCATCCTCTATGTTGGTTTCCAGTGTAAAAAAATCGGTGTCTACTATTTTGAAAGATGGAATTCTAGTCAAAAACAATTTGGTATCTAGTCTGTTCTCACCATACAAAGTCATAACTTGATTGACCTTGTTAAGTTTTAAATCAACAATATCTAATTCTGATATCAGCAAATAATTTCTTGGATATTCGATTTCAAAAGTGAGAGTTGCTTTTGGCACGTAGAGATCGTCTAGATTCTTATTACTGTAATAATGCCATTTACCATTGTAAATTGCAGGAGTTATATACCAGTTTTTTAATTTAAAATCAAAGTTATTCGTAACACCAAACCTAGTAAAAGTATCGCTAGGCACTTGCACTATATAATTTAGAGTGATCTTATAAGATTCATTTGGTCCTATTGGATCTTGAAGGTCTACTTTTATAATGTCTAATTGATCTGCAAGTCTTGTAAATTGTAATTCAGAATTTTTATCATTCTTTAGGGATGTCACTACAGTAAATCCTCTTTGATCGTTTCTGGCAAAATGAAACTTATTACTAAATTCTTCTTCGAAGCGTTTGGCTAGAGGTGTAGATTTTGTTGAGTAACTATTGCTCCAATCATTTAAATATATTGACTTTAAAGTATCGCTTGATGAATTGACGTATTCAATTGCTTGAGTTATTCTAATCTGTTTATTTTCAACATCAAAATAAGCCTTAAGGTCTATTGTATTCTGACCAAAAGAACTAATACTAACAAGTATAAATAAGAGAATATGTAATGATCGACAATTCAATTTGCTTTAATAAATTTTAGTGGTTTGAAAGATTTATCGTTCTCAATTAACAAATAATATAGACCATTCACCAAAGCGGAAAGATCTTCAGTAATTAATGATGAGTTTTCGATAGCAATTGTTTTAACTTTTTGCCCTAATGTATTGTAAATAAATATATATTTAGATGAAATTAAACCAAAATTAACTTTTAAACTTAATTCATCAACTATTATATTTCCTCGAATTAGTGATAGTGGAATTTGTTCTGAAGGCTTATTAATATCTAATGTTTGATTAGTATTTATTTGTAGAGTAACTGGAAGATGATCACTAAAATTATAGAGTGCATTTCTTTGATTGACCGAAAATTCACTACCACTGCAACTGGAAGAATTTATTGCCTGATTAAAACAAGACGGATTATTGTTATTACCATAAACTTGATAAGAACCATTAACATAATATAATTCTGTGTTGGAAAGCATGTTTTCTGATGTCATTATAAAGTCGAACCGATCGTCAAAACCTCCAGAAGCTCCGCCGAGACTTGTGGTCGTGCGAGTAGATTGTGTAAATACATCTAAATAATTAATATTAGTATGCCAGCTTCCTATTCTATTAATAGGATCGACAAACGTTATAGTATTGGTATTGTCCAATAATTCTTGAAAAGCAGGTTCAGATGAGCTGTAAACATTAAAATCTCCAGCAAGTAAAACAAAACTGCTGCTATCAAAATTATTAGAGGGGTTGCTTAAATAACTTTGGAGATCATTCACCATTTGCAATCTTAAATTCTCGTCATCATCTGTTGCTTTTAAATGACACACGAAAACTTCTAAAAATAAAGGATTGGTTGATTGTTCTAAAGTATTTAGTTTTAAAGAATACCCATTAAAATCTCGATATATAGTAGTGACTTGGTCTTGAGATTCTAAAACAAATTTCGAGCTATCATAAAAAATTAGATTTTGCAGATCATTTTGATTACCAAACCCATCATCAGAAGTATTTAGTATAAAATTCGCCATGGTATAATTTGGATTGATATTTTTCATGGTTGCTAAAATACTAGTAGCTCCGTCCACATTATTTAATTCACAGACCATAAATAAATCCGGTTGATAATCATTCAGAATAAAATCAAGATGCTGAATTCGACTTGCGGGTTCCTGTAACGGAAAATTCAGTAAATTATAAAACATAACTTTAAACGTTTCTTGCGAAAAAGAGTTCAAGCAAAATAAACACAAAAGAATAAAGATAGATTTTGGGAATTTCATGTCTTTATTAAAAATTAGGACTCAAATCAAATTCTTTATAGAATGAATCCAGTATATAGGTAACTTCATCAGCAGTATCTACAAGATGAATAAGATCAAGATCCTTGGGACTAATATTTCCATTTTTCTCTAATAGTGTTCCTTTTATCCAGTCAAACAAGCCTTCCCAAAAATCTCTACCAACAAGTATTATTGGGAATAATACTATTTTTTTTGTTTGAATTAGCGTTATTGCCTCAAACAACTCATCTAGTGTTCCGAAGCCACCTGGCATAACAACAAAACCTTGTGAGTATTTTACAAACATAACTTTACGCACAAAGAAGTAATCAAAGTCCAAGCTTTTATCAGAATCGATATAAGGATTATCATGTTGTTCAAACGGCAAATCAATATTTAAACCAACAGATGTTCCTCCACCTAAATGAGCTCCTTTATTACCAGCTTCCATTATTCCAGGACCGCCACCAGTAATTACTCCGTATCCAGCTTCAACAATTTTTTTTGCTACATTTTCAGCTAACTCATAATACTTCTCACCTGGTTTTGTTCTTGCAGAACCAAACATGGATACACAAGGACCAATTTTACTTAATTTTTCATAACCACTAACAAATTCACCCATGATTTTAAAAATGGCCCAAGAGTCATTGGTTTTTATTTCATTCCATCCTTTATGGTTTTTTTCTGATCTCATATATCGTTTTATTTTATGCTAATTTAATTCTTTTTTAAGGAAAACTGCAGTATAACTTTTCTTGTGTTTTGCAACTTGTTCGGGTGTTCCTGTTACTATAATTTGTCCGCCACCTTTTCCACCTTCAAAACCAATATCAATAATGTGGTCTACCATTTTTATTACATCCAGATTATGTTCAATTATTACAACAGTATTGCCTTTGTCCACGAGTTTATTCAATACAAGCATTAGGACCCTGATATCTTCAAAATGCAGACCTGTAGTAGGTTCATCTAAAATATAGAACGTATTTCCTGTATCTCTTTTGCTTAATTCTGTAGCCAATTTAATTCTTTGTGCTTCACCTCCTGAAAGAGTTGTGCTTTGCTGCCCAAGTGTAATATAACCCAAACCAACATCTTCAATAGTTTTAAGTTTGTTATGGATTTTCGGGATATGTTCAAAAAAGTTAACAGCTTCTTCAATCGTCATATTCAAGACATCACTAATTGATTTCCCTTTGTATCGTATTTCTAGAGTCTCTCTGTTAAAACGTTTTCCTTGACAGGTTTCGCATTCAACGTAAACATCCGGAAGAAAGTTCATTTCAATAACCCTCAAGCCACCACCTTTGCAGGTTTCACACCTTCCTCCTGTAACATTAAAACTAAATCTTCCTGGTTTATATCCGCGAATCATAGCTTCAGGAATTTTGGCATATAAACTTCTTATTTCACTAAAAGTCCCTGTATAAGTAGCTGGATTACTTCTTGGTGTTCTTCCAATAGGAGATTGATTGATGTCAATGACCTTATCAATATGTTTTAATCCGTCAATGCTTTTATAAGGCATGGGTTTTTTAACACCATTGTAAATATGAGCGTTTAAAATAGGGTAGAGGGTTTCATTGATCAAAGTAGATTTTCCGCTACCAGAAACGCCTGTAACACCTATCATTTGGCCGAGAGGAATTTTAATAGACACATTTTTTAAATTATTCCCTGTGCACCCTTTTAGAACAATATTTTTAGCATTACCTTTTCTTCTCTTCTTGGGAACTTCAATTACTTTAGTTCCGTTTAAATAGTCAGCTGTAAGAGTTTTATGCTCTTTGAGTTCATCTGGTGAGCCTTCACTTATTATTTCTCCACCATGTTTTCCTGCTCTGGGACCAATATCAATAACATGGTCTGCTCGTTCTATCATTTCTTTATCATGTTCTACAACTATGACCGAATTTCCAATGTCACGAAGTGACTCAAGCGAGTGAATCAATTTGTTATTATCTCTTTGATGCAGGCCAATGCTTGGTTCATCTAGAATATAAAGTACACCAACCAATTGGGATCCAATTTGTGTTGCTAAACGAATACGCTGTGCTTCACCACCCGAAAGTGATTTGGAGCTTCTGCTTAGTGATAAATATTCCAATCCAACATCAACCAAAAATTGAAGTCTGGTTTTAATTTCTTTTATGATTTCTTCAGAGATCTTTAATTGTTTCTCTGATAGTTTAGATTCTAATTCATAAAACCATTTTGCAAGATCGACAATATCTTTACTAGCTAATTCTGATATATTTTGGTTGTTAATTTTAAAATAAAGGGATTCTTTTCGCAATCTGGAGCCTTCACATTCATCACAAATGACCTTATCCATGTATTCTTTTGCCCAGCGCTTTAATGAAGTCGAATCGGTTGTTTTAAATTGATTCTCTATAAAGTTAGCAACACCTTCAAAGTCAATTTTGTAATTTCTTGTGATACCCAATGTTTTGCTATCTACAGAAAATTTTTCATTTCCTCCAAAGAATATCATTTGTTTAGCTTCTTCTGGTATACCCTTAAAAGGATCACTCAAATTGAAATTGAATCGTTGA
>RCNC010001653.1_pt1 | contig 15104 bp, 10 predicted proteins | sample 2041301 | NCBI WGS metagenome assembly RCNC01 (sample SAMN09708231, study PRJNA481090) | Marine sediment metagenome, whole genome shotgun sequencing project. | biome: marine sediment; feature: ocean; material: sediment; isolation source: Sewage treatment plant 13A marine sediment (STP13A) ... | reverse complement strand
GAGTTCCCGATGCCGTACCACTCGTCGAAGCCCTGGTCCGTGGGGAACCGGCCCTGAGTGTGACCCAGGTGCCACTTACCGAACATGCCGGTCGCGTATCCAGCATCGGACAGCATCTCCGCCATCGTGACTTCCCACTGCACGAGGCCGTAGACGCCTCCACCGAGAGGGACCCCGCTGTTGCCGGTACGGATCGCGTACCGGCCGGTCATGATCGCCGCACGCGACGGCGTGCATTGCGATTCGACGTTGAAGTTGGTCAGGCGGAGGCCCTCAGCGGCCAGTTGGTCGATCCGGGGCGTCGGTGCACCTCGGATGATCCCGCCGCCGTTGAAGCCTGGCTCACCCCAGCCGAAGTTGTCCATGAAGACCAGGACGACATTTGGCCTTTCCTGGGCCTGCGCGGCGGAAAAACAAAACGCCAGCGCACAGACGGCCAGGAACCCTGATACTGCTCTTGTCACCCTCATGTAGTCATCTCCTGCTATTAGTTCGTCACAACCGGGTTCGGTGGGGGGATTCCCCTACCGCCAGATGAACTTGAGGCCGAACTCGAAGGTCCAGTCGAAGGGCTTGTCATCGCCGAAGCCGACCCCAGGCCGGAGGTAAGTGCTGGCACCGGGAACCGGCGGGATCATGAATCCGAACTCCGCATCAACGAGGAATACGTTCTTGTTGGCAGCGTTTCCTTCAAGGTCCTTCCCTCTGTCGAAATTCACCTGCGGATTGATGATCAGCCAGTTCTTCAGGTCGGCCAGGATCCAGACGAAGTAAATATCGAGCTTGTGTTGGTTTAGCTTGGCCCGGTCGTCGTCGCCACCGGCGTCCAGCACGTACAGGTAGCCGGGCACGAACATGCTGCGCCCGCCCAGGACCCCGAAGAACCCGAGGAAGACCTGCGGAACCACGGCGACCCTGCCGGTGCCGAGAGCGTCGTTGGTGGCCGTCGGGAAATAACCCTCTACACCAGCGGCGACGGCATATTTCTGGTTGACAAAGGGAACGGCCAGGAAGCGGACATCCATGTCGCCGATCCCTGAGACAGAGGAGCTTCCGAAGGCGCTGCCTTCATCATCATCCAAGCTGATACTCTTGGTGCGGGCTTTGACCCGGAGCGCATATTTGCTGCCCAGGTCGCTGAAGAGGCCGAGGCTCTCAGGCGCGAGGTTGGCCAGGGTTCTCCCGAGCGGAGCCCTGAACTCGAAGGTCTGCGTGAGGGCAGATCCGTTCAGGGCGGCAAGGTCCGACATCTCCATGTAGAAGCGGGCATCGTAGGTGAAGTTGATCGGGTTGGTACCGGTGTTGTCATCCTGAGCGAGGACGGCCACCGGGGCGAAAAGAAGGAAGAGCAATGCCGTGAGTAGGAATTTGCCCGTAAACGAAGGAATCTTCATAGCGATCATCTCCTTTTGAGAACTGTGTCAAAAACCGATTTGGAAAGTGTATTCAATGCGCGCGTTCAAAGTCGTTCCACGACCACCATTTCCATCAGGCCATCTCCCCGACTTCCAACGCCCACTTCACCGCATCCAGAAGGGCCAGGCCGTCCACAGGCTTCCGATACAGGCCCACCGCTTTCAGTTCGCGCGCCTTCTGCCGTACCATCTCATCATCGGTAGCCGTAACCATGATGATGGGTATGCGCCTACCACCTACCTCAAGCCCCGCCTGAAGTTCCTCTCCGGTCGGCCCAATGGTCTCGCTGTCTAATACCAGGCAGGCCGGTGTTTCGGGATCCAGGGCGTCGAGAAGCTCCGCCACGGAAGCGAAGCCACGGGCGTCATGGCCTGCTCCCCGGAGCAGGCGAATCAGCCCACTCCTTGAAGACAGGTCGACGTCGACGACCAGTATTTGAGGTGGGATAGCCATGTGAAGAAGGATAGGCCAAGGGAAAGGGCTGCGGTATACCATTTTGGTGGTACACAGGGGAGGGCCTGGGAAGCCAGTCTTTAACGGCTGATTTCGGCAGGGGCGACGCCAACCCTCTCGCAGAGGCGTACCAGTTCCGCGACGGATCGGATCCCCATTTTCTCCATCACACGGCGGCGGTGAATTTTGACGGTTTCCTCGGAGATCCCCAATTCGGCGGCGACCCGCTTGTTCATGACCCCGGTGATGACGAAGGTCATGACTTCGTATTCCCGGGAGGTCAGCGTTTCGATCCGTTCCTGGATGGAGGCTTTCTCGGCTCGTTCGGCTCGGTTTTCCGCGTCTTGCGCCAGCCCATTTTTGATAGCCGCCAGGAGATCGTCCTTGTCGACTGGCTTCGTCAAGAAATCGATAGCGCCCTTCTTCATGGCCTGGGCCGTGGTGGGTACATCCCCGAATGCGGAGAGAAAGACAATGGGCATGCGGTCCAGTTTTCCGGAAAGTTCTTCTTGAAGCTCCGGCCCGGTCATATCAGGCATCCTGACGTCCAACACGATACACCCCGGCCCATCTGCGCGCCCCGAGCCAAGAAAGCTCTGGGCGGAGGGAAAGGACTCCACACTCAGTCCCGCCGTGCGTACCAATCGGCTCACCCCCTTCCGGGCGGAGGGGTCATCATCGACAATAAATACCGTAGGTTCACTCACGTCTCTCGAACTGCTCTCTTCACGGGGATGTTGAAACCCACACGGGCGCCTCCCTCAGGCCCGTTCTCCGCCCACATCTGCCCGCCGTGAGCTTCGATAATGGAGTTGCTGATGGCCAGGCCCATCCCCGTGCCTCCGGGTTTCCAGGTTGCCAGCGGTTCGAAGATCCCGTCGAGCTGATCCGGATCGATCCCGTGACCCCTATCTTCCACCCAGGCCCGGGCCTCCTTTCCTGGGAATGCCGTTTTGACTCGGAGGCGGCGGTCCGCCCTCTCCAGATGACTCATGGCCTGCAGGCCATTCAGAATCAGGTTCACCACGACCTGCTCGAGTTGGACCTTGTTCCCTTCCACCATGGGGGCGAGAGGATCATACACCTTGAGAAGTGTGACGTCCTGCTCATCCAACTCGCTCTTGAGTAACTTCGTGGCGGCCTCGACGACAGCGTTGAGGTCGAGGGGCTCGTGCTCGGTGTCCTGGTGGGCATAGAGACTCCGCAGGTTGATGATGATGTCTCTGGCGCGTTTGGTGTCACTAACGATGCCACCCAGGATCTCCTTGATTTCCTCTTCTTCCCAGGGGCCGGCGGCGATCATCATCTCGGCGGCTTGTGCGTTGCTCAGGATGCCCGTGAGAGGCTGATTCAGCTCGTGGGCAATGGATCCCGTCAAAAGGCCCATGCTCTTCGCCCGGCCTATCCGAGCCAGGGCATCTTTTTGCTCTCGCGCATTCCGTTCGGCCTCCTTCAGTTCCGTGATGTCGATGTATGTGTTGACGATATGCGCCAGCTCTCCTTTTGCACCCCGGAGGGTGTGAAGGTGGCACTGAACCCAGGGCGCTTTAACCTCCCCCACCCCTTCCAACTCAAAATCGGTTACGGTGCGGTTCGCATCGAATTGGAATGGTGGGAGGACTACGGGGCTTCCGGTGAAGGCCTTTTCGACCAGGGGCATGACTCCGGCATCTTCGAGCTGTTCGTCGGTTCGCATATTGTACTTCGCCAAAGTTAGGTCCGTCTCCGCCTGGTCCACCCCCCAAAGCCGCATCCAGGCAGCGTTCACGTCGACGATCCGCCCGTCGGGCGTCAGGAGCTCGATGGCCAGGGGGGAATGCTTCATGAGATCCAGGAACCGCTGTTCGCTCTCGGCCCTCTCCTCTTCCGCCACCTTGCGCTCGGTGATGTCCACCACGGTACCCAGCAGGAAGGTGGGTTCACCCTGTCCGTCTCTCACGAGGTCAGCCCTCAGGTGTACCCAGATGACCTCGCCGTCCGTCCGGACGAACCGACAATCCGTACGGAAGTCGAGAAACCCTTGAATGGTCGATTCGAGGGTTTGAATCACGTACTCCCGATCGTCCGGGTGAATCACACCCTCGGCTGTTTCACGGGTCACCGGCGTCCGGGGATCGATCCCGCTGAGATCGTACGCTTTCCTGGACCAACTCATTCCATTGGTCTTCAGGTTCAACTCAAAGAACCCAACTCGCCCAACGGATTCAGCTCTTAAGAGTCTATTTCGGCTCTCGCGGATGGCCAGTTCAGCCCGTTTTTCCTCGCTGAGATCTCTAACGGAGCTTACGTAAAACCGGGGGGCTCCCGCTCTTACCTGAACCGGGTAAACCGTCTCCATGACCCAGGCCGACTCTCCGTCCTTGCCAACCAGCCGCTTCTCCCTGGTCTGGATTCCCCCCTCTTCGGACAGGATCCGAGTCAGATCGCCGAAGTCGGGGCCCTGATCATCAGGATGGGTGATGTCCAGGGGTGACAGCGCCAGCATCTCCTCCCGTGAGTATCCCACGAGATCGCAGTATCTCTGGTTGGCCCGCAGAAAGCGTCCATCAGACGTGAGATGAGCGAGGCCGACACCGGCCTGCTCGAAGGTGATCCGGAAGAGATCAAGGTCTTCTTCCGAATCTTCGTCTGTTCCTGGCGGTGCCATCGATGGCACCCGAGATCCGGACCGATCGAGGGGGGTTCCCGAGTGGCGAGAGGTCATACTGCCGATGATCCTGTGGGTGAAGGGGTGACTAAGTTAAGGCGTATTCGCCGGCAAGGAAAAAGGGAGCGACCGAAGGCCGCTCCCTTTTTCTCCTTGCTCAGCCGGAAGCCCGACCGTGCCCGCTCAGGCAGCTGACTCGGTTGCCTCTGGTGCGTGCGCCCCGAAGAACGTGGCGTAGAGGACGGGCACCACCACCATGGTCAGCACCGTGGCAAACCCGAGGCCGAAAGCGATGGTAACCGCCATCGCCTGGAAAAAGGCATCGGGGAAGAGCGGCACCATGCCCAGGATCGTGGTAACGGCGGCCATCATCACCGGCCGCAGACGACTCACGCCGGAGTCGATGATGCCGTCGAACGGATCCTTGCCCTCTCGGATCTGGACGTTGATCTCATCGATCAAGACAATCGCGTTCTTGATCAACATTCCGGATAAGCTCAAGAAACCTAAGAACGCCATGAACCCGAAGGGCATCCCAGTCGACCCAAGCCCGATCGTAACACCGATGACGGCGAGCGGTACGACCAGCCAGATGATGAGCGGCTGACGGAGGGCGTTGAAGAGGGCAATGACAACAAGAACCATGATGCCCAGGAAGAGCGGCAGGGCGCCCATCAAAGCATTTCGACCATCGTTGCTTGACTTGAACTCGCCCCACCACTCGAGCGTGTAATCGGGCGGCAGCTCGATCGCTTCGATCGCGGGCCGCACCTTGGCAAACAGCGGGCCGGCCTCCCCCACAAGGGGATCGGCGAGCACGATGATCGAGCGCTTGCGGTTCAGCCGGTGAATGATCTCGTCTTCGAAAACGGTCTCGAAGCCGGAGACGACCTGACGCAGGGGAATCATCATTCCAGCGACCGGACTCCAAATCTGGAGGTTCTGCATGCTCGAGACATCGACGCGCTGCTCCTCTGGCGCGCGAAGTACGATAGGCAAGAGATTATCGCCTTCGCGGTACACTCCCGTCGTGACGCCGTCAAATCCCTGCATGAGCGCGAGGGCGATGTCCGGCCGACTGATACCGTTGAGGTTTGCTTGTTCTTCGGCGATGACCGGACGAATCTTCTTGACCCGCTGGCGCCAGTCGACACGTACCCCGTAGGCGTTGGACTCAGCCTTGATGATCGCCTCGGCCTGGTTCGCCAGCCTTCTCAGTTCGTCGGCGTCTTCGCCAAGGAAGCGTGGCTGAAGTTTCCCGGGCTCACCGGGCCCAACGACGAATTTGCGGGCCTGAGGTTCGGAGTTGGGATAGTTCGCCTCCAAGTACGCCTGAATCTCGAGCAACAACCCGTCGATTTTCCCAGGGTCATCCACGTCGACCAGGAATTGTGCGTAGGAACTGTTGGCCTTCTCCGGCACATAGGTCAGGAGGAAGCGCAGTGCGCCGCCGCCAATGACCGACGTCACATGTGTGACCCCCTCAGTCTGGGTCAGGTACTCCTCAATCTCGACCACATCCACGCTCGTCACATCGATATGGGTGCCCTGGGGCAGGAAGTATTCCACCATGAACTGGGGGCGTGTCGAGCTAGGGAAGAAGCTCTGCTCCACATATCGGAATCCAAAGAGCGCGCTGGCGAAGATGCCGAACACCACCCCGAGAGTGACCCAGCGGTGGCCGATACAACCGCGCAGGAGCGCTCTGTAGCTATTGTAAAAACGAGTGTCGAACGGGTCCTTCTCCTCCTCACCCGGTTTCTTCTTGGGGGCCTTAATGAACATGCTCCCCAGGAGCGGGGTCAGTGTCACCGCCGTCACCCAGCTCAGCATCAGAGAGATCATGATCACGTAGAACAGCGAACGCGTATACTCGCCTGTTTTATCCTGGGAGGTGCCCACGGCGGCAAAGGCCAGGATAGCGATCACCGTAGCGGCGAAAAGAGGGATCGCCGTCTTTGACACGGTGTCGATGGCCGCCTTCCGCGGTTCCTCGCCTTTCTGAGTACCGACAAGTATCCCATCGACCACCACGATGGCATTGTCGACCAGCATCCCAAGGGCGATGATCAGCGCCCCCAGTGAAATCCGCTCGAGGGTCACGCCCAACATGGACATGAAGGGAAAGCTGCCGGCGATGGTGACCACGAGGATGAACCCGATGAGCAGACCGCTACGAAGCCCCATGAACACGAGCAACACGATGATCACGATGACTACGGCTTGCCCCAAGCTCACCACGAAGCCGTTAATCGCTTGGGTCACCGTGTCGGATTGGAGTGAGATGATCCCGAACTCGATGCCCAGCGGGATTTGGCCGAGCAGCTCCTGCATCCGCTCGCTCAGCCCAGCGCCCATGGTGACGACGTTTCCGCCCGGAATCGTCGAGATGCCCATCCCGATGGCGGCATGCCCATCGAAGCGCAGTCGATTGTTCGAGGGCTCCTTGTAGCCGCGCCGTACGTTCGCGATATCGCGCAGGTAGATCTGCTGGCCGCCACCCTGCCCGCTGATCAGGAGTGACTCCATGTCTTCGACCGAGCCGAAGACACCGGAGGGTTCGATGCTGATGTAATCCGGCCCCACCTGCACCCGGCCGGCATTGGCGACGATATTCTTTTGACTGAGTTCGTTCATCACGACGTCGGTCGGGATCCCGAGTTGTGACATGCGGTCCCTGTCGAGCTCGACATAGACCACCTCCGGCTGAACGCCGAATAGCGAGATCTTCGCCACGTCCTGCACCAGCAGAAGCTCTTTGCGAAGGAGATCGACGGTTTCCTTCAGCTCGGCGTACGAGTACTCATCGCCATAGATCGCGAAGAAAACCCCGTAGACGTCGCCGTAGTCGTCATTGACGACGGACGGCCCCGCCCCAGGCGGCAGGTTTCGTTGAGCGTCGCCCACCTTCCGTCGCAGCTCATCCCAGACCTGGGGGAGCCCATCTTTGTCGTATTTGTCCTGCATCGTCGCCGTCACGATGGAGAGGCCGCGATACGACACCGACTTAATTTCCTTCAGCTGCTTCAACCCCTGAGCAGCGATCTCCATCTCGTCGGTGACTTCCTCCTCGACCTCGGTCGCCGATGCCCCAGGGTAGGGCGTGATGATGAGAGCGTCCTTGATGGTGAACTCTGGGTCCTCCAATCGACCCATGGCGTTGAAGGCCACGAGCCCACCCAAAAGCATCACTACGGTGAGGACGAGTGTGGTCGTCTTATTGTTGATTGCTTTCTCGGCGATCATCATTGCGGGCTACCGCCTGTCTTAGTTCTCGAGCCGGCGCACCAGCATGCCGTCCCGAAGATTGTTCACGCCGGTAATCGCGATCACGTCTCCACTGGCCAGACCGCTGACGACCTCCACATCCGTTCCTCTCAGTTCCCCAAGCACCACGGGAGCCCGGCTGATAGTCATCGAGGCTTCATCCACAAGCCAAACCAGAGGGTCTCCGTTTTCGTCGCCGATCACGGCATCGGCCGGGACGGTGAAGGCGAGTACCTCCTGGTCCAGACCCGGCGGAACCGTAACGATCACCTTAGCCGTCATCCCCGAGCGAATGTTCACGTCCGAAGGTGGCTCGAAGGCGAGGGTGACCGCATACGTCCGTGTCACCGGATCGGCGGTCGTGGCGAACTCGGTGAGCGTCCCGGGGAAGCGTCGTCCGGGCACCGCACTCAGTTCCACCTCGGGATTGGCTCTGGCCGTTCGCTCCTCCAGCGTAAGGCCGGGGGCGACCAGGACGAAATCCCGCTCCGGAACGTTCACGACCACTTCCAGTCCCGACTCGTCCTGGAGGACGAGGATGGGTTCCTTGGCCTGCACGTTCTGGAAGCCGTCGACCAGCTTACGCGCTACGGTGCCGGAGAACGGGGCCTGAAGACGTGTGTCTGCCAAAGCCTTGTCGGCCGTGCGGTTCCGGGCCTCGGCCAACTCGTAGTTCCGCCGCTTGAGTTCCAGCTCCTGCTGCGAAACAGCGTCGGAGGCGTAGAGCTCCCGATAGCGGTCGTAGTCCGCCTTCGCCGCGTTCATCGAGGCCGCGGTAGCGTCCCGGGCCGCTGCAAAGTCCCGGGCGTCCAGACGAGCCAGCACCTGACCTCGCTCGACCGCCTGGCCCTCGTCGACGGGGAAGTCGACGATTCGGCCCGGGACCTCGAAAGCCAACTCGGCGTTCTGGGTCGGCGAGATGACGCCGGGGTACTCCAAGGTGCCTTCGCTGACGCCGATGCCGAGGGTGAACATCTTCACCGGGCGGGCGACGGGGGCTTCCTCGACCTGCTCTTCACCGCCACAGGCAATGGCGAACGTCAGCATGCCGATTGAAACGAACTGGGCCAGCCGTACGAGGCCAGCATGGGTTGCTCTCAAATACATCTTAATCTCCGCCTTCTTTGGCTGAGGTTCCTGGCTCAGTTTCCAAGTGGCCCGCCGGCCCCATCGAAATACGCCTCGAGGCGCTGGAAGAACGCTTCCCGCTCCCCTTCACTGGTGAAGAAGTCGAACCTTCCTGCAGCGCGCTCAACTCCCATGAGGTCGATAAGGAAATCGTAAACTGCGCTGGCCGCCAGCTGTCCGGCGACCAGTGAGGCATTCTGCGCATCGAGGAGCTCGATGATCGATGCGGCACCACGACTATAGGAGTCTCGCACCAGCTGGAAGTTGCTGGCCGACGCTTCAGCGGCGTCCCTCGAAAGCTCGATGTTCGCCAGAGAGGCGCCCAACTGATGGAGGGAGCTTAACACACGCTGGTCCACACGTTCGACCACAGCGTCCCGCTCCAGCTGGATCCGGGCGAGCTCCTCGGTCGCCTGGGTGCGCTCGGCATAGCGCTCGGTACCTTTGAACAGCGGGTAGGACACGTTGATGCCGACCGACCAACTGAAGTCGTTCAGTTCTACCGGGAATCCGGCTAGCGGCTCCGAGCCGGCGCCGTTGCGGGCCCAGACGTCATCAAGACCAGCCTGCAGTGCCAGGCTCGGCACCCAAAAGGCGCGGTTTGCGGACTCCAGGTTGCGGCGCTGGGCAGTGGCAATGGCATCCAGCGAGCGGACCTCGGGGGAAGCTTGCAGCGCCTCTTCCGACATGAAGCGTCGGAAGATGCCGAAGCTGAACTGATTGTCCATGTAGGAATTGAGACGCTGTTGCCCTGCCATAAAGGCTGCGTCTTCAATCTCGGTCTCCTCCGTGTCGAAAGGCTCCTCCAACGGGCGATGCAGGATACGGTTGAGTCCGATCTCCGTCAGGTTCCTTCGAGTGTTGGTGTCGATGACGGCCTGGCGGTTGTTGGCTATCTGAGCCTGCCAGCGGTAGACCTCGCCGGCGCTGGCTGTACCAACGGATTCGCGGATCTCCGCCAGTTCCAGGTTCTCGCGTGTGACGCTCAGGTTCTCGCGCTCGATCCGCTCGAAGGTCTTCGCCTTGAGGACGCTGAGGTAAGTGACGGCGGCGTCGTAGGCGATGTCCAGACGCACGGTCTCGCGCTCTTCCTCCCGGGCCTGCTGGATGGAGGTCTGCGCCGAGAGATTGGCCCAAGCGGGCTCGCTGAAGAGGACCTGGGTCAGTGTCGCCGAACCGGAGAAGAGCCTTTGAGGTTGTAAGCCGAAACCGTTCTCCGCCCGATCTTCGTCGATCAAACTCCAATCCGCCCCAACGTCGACCTGAGGCAAGAGCACCGACTTGGCAAGGTTGATGTCTTCCGCACCCGCGGCGACAGCCCTGTCCTGAGCCGCCAGGTCGAGGTTCACTTCGACGGCCTCACGTACGGCGTTCTCCAGCGTCAGGCGGCGGGCCGCCGGGCCCTCTTCTTCGGCGACGAGCTCTGCCTCGGTCAGGACCTTCCAGCTCGGGTACACTCCGATGGCCCGGGCCGTGGCCATGTTGATGGTGAGGCGCTCCTGCCCGGCGAATGCCACCTGCAAGCTTGAAGCCTCCTCGCCCAACAGAATGTTTTGGGTGTTGAGGGCGACCTGGCGAGCCAGACGCTGCCAGAACTGGTCGGGGCGGAGCCCCGCCAAAATGCCATCTTCTACCTCACGGCGCCCGAACCACGAGAAGCTGGGAAGCCGCAGATCGATGAGCCCCTGGACCAGGTTCTCCCAGGCTGCCCCCGAGAGCTGCATCTGCGGCATAACGTAAACGGCCTCTACCGACTCCCTCTCAAGCTCCTCCAGGACCGTTTCGACCGAAAAATCGACTGGAATGACAACAGCCTCCACCCCGAAGGCCTGGGTCGCTTCCCTGGCCTGGTCGGCCAGCTGGGGGATCGCTTCCGCAAGGGGGCCATTCACCAGCAGGGCAACGCGCTGGAACGGAGCGATTTCCTGAAAAGTGACGATGTCGAGCCCACCCGGAAGGGCAATGTAACTGAGGTTCTCTACGCCGCTGCCGGCGCCCTCCCTAGGCAACGCCTGCAACTCCGCGTCGATGATCATGGGCGTCACCACGGGTTTCGTCAGATCGCCTCTTTGGGCGGCCACCTGGGACGATAGCGCGCCCAGCGTGACCACAACATCGACCTCAGGGTCACTCAACTGCTGCTCGATGGCGCTCTCGACCCCGGCCAGGGTCCAGTCCCCTTGCCGTACCTTGTCGTCGGGCACGCGAACCTCGAAATCCATCGACAGTAGCTCGATAGCTTCGCTGCGGAAGAGTTCCAGGAGGTCGAGGTGGCGCTCGTAAGGACCGTCGGTGACGATTCCGATGGTCACCGTTCGGCCACGCTGGCCCTGCGCCGCTGCCGGCGTCGCCGGAAGAAGGCAGGTTAGTAACGTGAGAATAGCGATGAGGCGATACATGATCAGATTCAGCTTTCGGATTGACGTGATCATCACCCAGTCCATCCCGGCCCTGCAGAACTTCCCGGCCGGCTCCTCGGGCTGCTGCCCGCAAAAGTAGTGCATTCGGCCGGATTTTCCTACACGGCTTGGGTAATCATGGGGCAAAACTAGCCAGCGGGTGGGTGGGAGGATAGTACCCATAAGTGGTATATGGAATGGTGACAGGAATCTGCATTCTCTTCGATATCGGTATTACTATTCTCTGTCTTTGGCTCCCGTCTCTATGTGATCGGCGACCCCATCGCCGACAACAACACGGAAGAAGGGAGAGCTGACAACCGGAGGGTAGAGATCAGGGTCGGGAGGTGAAAAAAAACCGGGTCCGGTCAAGCTCAATGGCTGACCGGACCCGGTTTCTTTCTGCCCCTACATTCGCGTTATCAACTCACTACGGCGCAGACCTTACTTGGGAAGTCTCCGGAGTATGATCTGAATGCGCCGATTCCGGGCTCGTCCGTCGGCTGTGGAGTTGTCAGCGATCGGCTCGAACTCGGCCAGAGAAACCGCACGGATCCTCGTGGGCTCCACACCGCTCTGCTGAAGGAATCGGACCGCCACGGAGGCCCTTGCAGAGCCGAGTTCCCAGTTTGTCGGATACCGCTCGGCAAGCCTGGGCGTGGGTTGCTGACTGTCGGTGTGGCCGACAACGGTGATAAGGAAGTCGGTCCCTTTGAGATAGTCCGCGAGCTTGACCAGATGCTCCCGGGCCCCGTCGTTGACAGAAGGAGTGGCAGATCCGGAAGCGAACATGATGTCGCTGGGAATCTGAACCTCCAGGCCATCAACGAGTTGTTTCACTTCCATTTCCCGGTTGTCGATTTCCTGCGAAAATATCTCTTGGAGGGCATTGTAGCTGCTCCGCAGCATGGCTTCCTCAGCTGCGATGGAATCGCGCTGGGCGGCGGCTGCGTCCCCCTTCGCCACGGCCGCATCATACTCCTGGGTGGAAACACATGCCGAAAGGGCCAGCAATGGTAGAGCGGCCCGGGCGATCAGACCAAGACTCATTTTCATGGTCGGACTTCTCCTTCTAAGGTTGGGTACGGTGTTTTGGGTACGGTTTATAGAACGGTTCTCCCCGACCAACGGGTACGTTGGAGGTAGCCAGCCTGGAGAAATTTTCAGTTCTGTTCCAACTATTTTACACTCTTCGCCCTGAGATTTGTAGGGAATCAGGGAATTTGTTGTCACCTCGTCGATCTTGTGAGGCCCCCAAGGCGGACCCAGACCACCCGGGAATGATGATCGGAGCTGTGCGTGGATTCGATTCGTCGATAGGTATCCGGAATGATGTCGGCCCCTCCACCGTCCGAACGGCGAAAGAAGATGTGGTCGGTGGGGAAGGGCCCCATGGTGTCCTGACCGTCCCATTCCGGGTAGTCCGGGAATGCCTCCCTGAAAGCCTTGAGGGCCGAGTCCATTCCACTCCAGGTGTTAAAATCCCCTCCGATGATCGTGGGCATGGATCGGGGCTCGGCAGCCTCATGAATGGCCAATGCCTCGAGGATCCCCAGCGCTTGGCCCAGCCTGGTTCGGTTGCCCGTTGTGAAGGTCCTGAAGAAGCCTGAGGTTACTTCCAGATGGGCACTCAGTACACGCAGGATCCCGTAATCAGGCTCCCCCACGGTCACCCCCAACGTGACCTTTCTTTCCGTCTCGAAAGGGCCCTCGATGGCGAAGAGGTCCGAAAGCGGAAGGGTGGAGAGGACTGCATTCCCCTTGTCCTGCGAGGGGTCGCCCTGGACGTCCGCTCCGTTTCTGCCGGAGGGGACGAAGGCCAGTGCCAATCCACACATCCGGGCCACACCAACAATGTCAGGATCGCCGCGGGGATTTGGGGGATGTGTCCTTCGCTTGGATGCGAGATCAGGATCCGTGACGGCTATCGGGTCGGCCAATCGGCGACCAGCTTCCTGGACGAGGATCACGAAATGGGGGGCCTCACCCTGGAAGGGGCAGGAGTATCCCAACTCCTCTTCCAGGAACTTTGGGAGGTTTCCGGCACCCACGTCGATGTTCCAGACAAAAACAGCAAGGCTATCACCGGGCTCGGGGGCTGCCATGCCGGGCGCCGGATTCGTGATCAAAACCGTGGGCCCCAGCACTCGCCGCCAACGATCGAGCATCATGCGGCCATGAGAATCCGTGGGCCCATAGAAACGTACCGGTGGAGGACGGCTGGAAGGGTGCTCCTGGCCAGGGTCGTCAAAAACCTGTTCCGGGACCGGAACTCCGTCGGCGATGGGCTTCATCTCGTGGGCCACCGCGCAACCCTGGGTCCCAAAGACAACCAGTAATAAACCCATCATGCTCGCCCTGCCGAACGTATCCCGGATGGGGGCATCCCCTCGGGCCACCTCCCGATCCGTAGGTTTCCTTGGCAAGAAGAAGGGCATGGTCAGAATCTGATCTGGAAGGGAATGATCAGGGTCGGCTCCTCTTGAGGGCTGGAACCGTCCCACTCCAACGCCCATCCAATGAGACCCCCGACAGACAGACCGAGCATGGAGAAGGCCGCGATGTCCCCCACCTTCACCTTCGGGATGACTCGCCAGGCGATGGTTCCGACCAGTGCGCCTGCCCCCCAACCGATCCCAGAACCGACAGGGGAAGCCCCGACACCGGCACCCAGGGCGAGGAAGGTGCTGGCATCGGCCCATCCGAACTGGCGGATACCCAGCATAAGGCCGTATCCCGCCGCGGCCCCAATCAACCCCCCATATCCGGCACCCCTTAGGCGGCCCCGGAGAGCATCCTGATCGTGGTCCCCGAGAACCCCTCCCCCGATCGCTCCCACCACCCCGCCCAGAATCGACCCGAGCCGGGGGCAGGCCTCAGTCGAAACATATTTGTTACAGATCCCCGCCGATCCCAGGAGCCCCAGGGTCGTCCCTGAATACCCACCGAGGGCGGCCCCCCAATACACTTCGGCCTCCTGAGCGCTGAGGGGCGAGGACAGACCGGTTCCCATCGGTGTGAACAGGGGCCCGGCAAAGAGGAGGGTGACCACACCAGAAAACAACAGGGCCGAGCGACCCACGCCGCCCCGGCCCCGTACATTTCGCTTTATCCTGGCCACCCTCGGCGGGTCAGTCACGGGGGGGGGCTCCCAGGCGATCCCTCAGCAGCTGCACCATGCCTTCCTGGGACTCCCGGATCTTGCCGCCCCCAATCCATCGTTCCATTCGGTTGAGATCGCTGGTTCGGGTGTAGTTGACATAGTGAAGTGCGATGCCGTCGGGAAGCTGGACGAAGGTCTTGAGGCTCTCCTTGAAATAGACATCCTGGAAGGGCTTCGCCCCCTCATTAAAAACCACCTGGGAATGCTGAGCCGCCAGGCGCTCGGTCCGGTGTTCGGTGATCTTGTTGCACACCCGAGTGGGGTCGACGAGACCGTAGGCGCCCTTTGTCTCGACACAGCTCCCCTTCGGATCATCCCACATGTCCTGGATCCGGTCTTCCGCCGTCATCCTGAACTCGGGACCGGTGTAGAGGTCGAGGACCGAGCCGGGTTCCTCGTCGGTTCCCCCGATACAGGCCACCATCTCGGTTCGGATCAGGCTTCCCTCATAATTCCCGATTGCTCGTCCCAGATCCCTTCCAACCTCATCATAAAATGGATCCGAGAACTCCCATTCCCCGATTGTTACGTCCAGAAACGGCTCACATCGTCCTGCCAGGAGGCTGGCCACTTTCGAGTCTGCGGCGGAGATGACCCGGGAACGTACCTCCCGGGCGAAGAACTCAGCATA
>RCNC010001652.1_pt1 | contig 15104 bp, 14 predicted proteins | sample 2041301 | NCBI WGS metagenome assembly RCNC01 (sample SAMN09708231, study PRJNA481090) | Marine sediment metagenome, whole genome shotgun sequencing project. | biome: marine sediment; feature: ocean; material: sediment; isolation source: Sewage treatment plant 13A marine sediment (STP13A) ... | reverse complement strand
ATATCCTGATTTTTCAAAGTATATTTCATTTATTATATCATTTTTATTCAATATAAAACTAGATTTTAAAAAATCATAAATTGCATAAACGCCAAAACCAATCCAAATCGCGAAGACATAAAAAGAACCAACAACAGAGTAGTCTCTTTCACGTGGTTCAAAAGGTCTTACGTTGGTATAAAACTGAATGGCAATACCTGTCAATGTGGCCAGTGTAATTCTTATGTAATACATAAGTCAATTTATGTAATACATTAAATTACAGGCACATGCCAATCCTTCGTGCGGGAGCCGGGGTAACTCAGCCTTTACAGGGCCTGAAGCTGCTATTTACAGGGTAAATTCCTGCAGGTGGTTGTCGATATGCAGGACATGCGCAATGGCGTAGTCGGGTTTGTTGAGCGACCCAAAGGCGAAATGCGGCTGTAGTTCGCCTGCATAGCTGTCAAAATCGCGCAATGCAGTGGTCAAACGATTCATTGCCAACATAACATCTCCTTCAGCCACAAGCGGCGGAGCGCCCGGAATCACCTCATCCAGGCTGTGGCTCATCGCACCCCTGGCCGAAAATATGGAAAATGCCAGTTTTCCTGCAGTGTACTGGAACGCCGCAGATTTACTTTCCGGAAACCCTGTCATGGAGAACTCAACGCTTTGAGCGCAGTGATTGAAAACCTGTGATGCATTCCAGACGCCCGATTTTTCGATGGTCTGGGAGGCCAAACTGTCGAGCTTTTGCAGGATAACCGCGACACTGAGTGATGAGTGATCGTGGTCGGAGCCCAACCATATATAAGCACCGCCAACGGTCGACAAAGCCCCGCCAAGCGCCAGGTACTGAATCATCTGTCTACGCTGCATAATATAAACCTGTTGTCGGCCGCCTCGCAGCAGGCGCCCGTAATGATTGGGCCGAATGAACCGGCCTATCCAGAATAATTATTGAGCGCTGAACTGCGCAGCCATCGCTTTAAGTAGTTCAACGTCTTCGGGGGTTGGCGTATAACGTCCGCCACACCGCGCGTCAGTTTTCTGTAGTAGCGTGGTCATTTGCCTGGTAAGGGGAATGGGGTCGCAACCATGGCCGGTTTCACAGATCATATCGAACTCTGGCCTCGCTTTGACATGACAGGCAAAGCAATTGCCACCAAAGCGGTTCACCACATCAACAAGGCCCCGCTTGCTGATTTGCGTACCTTCGGCCGACACGGTTAATTCGAAAAACTCCCAATCCTTGGTAGCGGCGCTGAAACCCGCAGGATGCTTAACCATGACCTCCCCTGGCACCAACTGCACAACAGAGCCAGGCGGATATTCACCGCTTTCGGCCTCGGCAACGGCAACAGTGCCCTGCAACTTGCCTTCGATCAGGTTGTCGACATAAAAACCACGCACCGCATGCATATCCAACATGCAGCCAAATTCAGAATCGGAGATGGTTAGCTCTTCTGCAATCGCGCTGCCCATAACGGCCACACACCCGGCAAGCATCAATACCACTATATTCAGTATTTTCATGTTATGTCCTCTAGTATCTACGACCGCTTGCCTGCGTCGCGGCAATCGACGCAAAATTCCATCTCAATTATGTTATTCGGAGTTTCGCTCAGGGCAACATACGGTGTTTGCACTGGTTTATCAAATCACGCAATGTCAGGCGCAGGGCTTGCCGGTTTTATCTCCGTGAGCATGTATTACCAGGAGCTTGTCAGCTTACCCATTAACACCGCTTGCAGAGATACTGTGGATATTAGTCTAAACTCAGTACGCCATTGGTAGAAAAGTGTCTCCTGGAGAACAAGCCAATTGATGGCTTCTACTTTGTCAACGGACAGTCAGCTGGCTGACATATGGAGTAAACAGTGGACTCGCGATTGTTTTATGTAATGGGCGATTTGGGCAGCAATATACTGGTGGGACTTGTGGTGGGATGGCTCTGCTCAATTGTCGTCGGAACCGGGTGGAGCATGTTTTTTACCATGCTTTTCACCATGGCACTGGGAATGATTGTAGGCATGCTGCTGTTCTTTCCCCTTGGGATCTTTTTCGGTGCCATGGAAGTCATGCTGCCGCTGATGTTCTCCGGCATGATAAGCGGAATGGTTGTAGGTATGTGGTGCACGATGACACCCTTGGTAGGTGCCACGGCATCTTTTTACGGAGCCCTGTGCGGATTGGTCTCTATTGTTGCGATCTGGATTATCAATAACACGGTTCGAGGATCGCGCACTTACAGTATTGAGGGCCCATAGTGATGGACACCGAAACACAGGCCAAGTGGGACAAAGTAGCGCCCAACTTCGATGTAATGGCCGGGCGCGGAGCGGAAAATCGCTGGCGCCCCTTCAAGGAAGAGCTCTTCGCTCACATGGATGGAAAAATATTATTTCTCGCCCTGGGGACAGGATTGGATATCCCGACCTTCCCCAGCGGTAAAACAATCACTGCTATCGATATCAGCCCGAAGATGCTGGAGAAGGCGAAACCGCGAATAGCAGGCTATAACGGCGAGTTACTGGCCCAGGTGATGGACGTACACGATATGTCCTTCGAGGATAATAGTTTCGACCAGGTCTTCACCTCCTGTACATTCTGCTCCGTACCACGGCCAATCGAAGGGTTGCAGCAGTTGATGCGCATATTGAAGCCCGGCGGGGAAATCTTCATGTTCGAGCACACCGGGTCGCGCTACTACCCATTCAAAGTCATGATGGACTTTATGACCTTGCTCACCAGCAGGGTCGGACCGGACATGAATCGTACGACAGTGGCCAATGTTGAAGCAGCAGGGTTCCAGTTGCTAGAAGTGAATAACCTCTTTTTGGATGTGGTAAAGATCATCAAAGCGGTGAAACCCAGCCACAATTGAAGCGACCATGCGCTCACTTGAGCAAAACTGTAGCAAGGCTTTTCTTGAGTTTCCCGCCATCTACAACTATATGAATAGTAGAGCATTGCAACACTGTGACCCGAATTACTCGTGAAGGAGAAATACTATGAGCCTGGACCTGAGCAAAACCCTTGATCTAATAAAGTTGGGCCTCACCGATCCGACGGCGGCATGGGAAAAGCACTTTACGGAAGATATTGCCTGGCAGGAGACCGCCCAGCTCTTGACGGGACCAATAATAGCCGCCAACGCTATCCTGATTGCCACCTTCTCCTCACTGTTTGGCGGCTTCGGTGGTCTCCTCTACGGGGCGGGTTTCTGGGGCATCCTGTTTAGCAGCCTCATTGGTGCGGTGGTGGGCGTTTTCGTCAGCGCCGGTGTTTTTTCCTTCCTTGCCGGCAAATTCGGCGGCCAGGGTAATTTTTCCAGAGCCTTTGCAGCCGTGTCCCTGGCCTGGGTGCCAGCCTTTCTGGGTAGCATTGTGGCTGTCATTATTCCCTTCGTCGGTGGCTTGGTCGCGCTGGCAGGTTTTGTTCTTTCCCTGGTGTATCTCTATCGGCTAATGCCACAGGCGCTGGCAGTGCCCGATGCCAGGCGCGTACTACATTTTGTCCTTAGCCTCGTGGCCATTCTCATTATCAATATGGTACTCAGCAGCGTTCTTGGCCTGGGCATGATGTCGGGCAAAAGAACTTTTAGTGGTGGAGATCCCTCTATTGGATCCACTGACGAAGGCACAACCCGGGGCTCCGGGATGATCGGCGCAATGCAGCGGCAGGGTGAGCTGATGGAGGCAGCCGGAAAACACCAGTACGAACCACCGACAAATGGAAAAGTCTCCAAGGGCCAGCTTGCGTCGTACGTAGATGTACAGCGCAAGGCCAACAAGGTGCAGCAGCGTTTTCAGGAAAAGCTGGAGAGCATGGACGCTGATCAAAAACCGAGCCTGGCCAGCCTTTCCAGACTAGGTACCAGTCTTAGCGGTGCCGTCGGTGCACAGAACGCGGAGATGGAACTGGTAATCACCGGCGGCGGTAACTGGGCAGAGCACAATTGGGTAAAAGGGCAGTTACAGGCCGCCATGCTCCATGGAGGTGAAGGCAACGCAGCCATTGTGCATAACTATAAGTTGTTTGAACCCTACATGGAGGAGCTAGCACCTTGAAGTAAAGCCTTGTGTTGCTAGCATGATAGGGAGAAAATCTTCCATACTGTGATATCCAGGTGGAATACCAGCAAGCGACAGGACTGTTGAGTGCTGCCAACATTGCGTGCATGATTGACGTTATGGAAAAAATATCACATGCCATTGTAAACCCGCTCAAGTCCCTGAACCTGCTTTCCCGGGCTGACATAGAAGGACTCACCAGTAGCCGCGGAGACCTGTTCGCCCTATTTCGGCATTGTGCACTGGCAATTTTGAACACCGACAGTGAGAAGGACAATGCCGCGGAGATCTATGCGGATTGCTCCGACTTCGATATTCGCGTAATACCCCAGTCCCGAGGCCTCAGACTGGAACTATTCAATGCTCCATCCCAGTCTTTTGTAGATGGCAAAATGATACGCGGCATCCAGGAGCATCTGTTTTCTGCGCTGCGTGACATCCTGTATACCGAATTTAAAATTACCGCCGCCCAAACCCAGCCATTGACCTCCGCACAAACCACCAACACGGTGTTCCGCATCCTGCGCAATGCCGGAGTCGTGCGGCCCAATGAATCGCCCAAAATGGTGGTTTGCTGGGGCGGGCACTCTATTCCCCGTGAAGAGTACGACTATTCCAAGCATGTCGGCTATGAGCTCGGCTTGCGCGGCCTGGACATAGTCACCGGCTGCGGGATTGGGGCGATGAAAGGACCCATGAAGGGCGCTGCCGTAGGACATGCCAAACAGCAGATAAACGATGGCCGCTATATCGGCGTCAGTGAGCCGGGCATCATCGCCTCGGAATCGCCCAATGCCATCGTTAACGAACTGGTGATTATGCCGGATATCGAAAAGCGTCTGGAAGCATTTGTTAGGCTGGCCCACGCCATCATCGTGTTTCCCGGCGGCGTCGGAACCGTGGAGGAGATTCTGTACCTGTTGAGCATCCTGATGCATCCTGACAACAGCGAGGCTCTCCCGCTGGTATTCGCCGGGCCTGAGTCCTGTCGTGATTACTTCCAGGAGCTGGAGCGTTTTTTAACGGATTGCCTGGGCCAGGGGGTAAGGCAATACTACCGCGTCATCGTTGGATCCCCCGAGGAAATCGGGCGATCGATCAAGGCAGCTGTCGAGGAAGTGCACTGTCGTCGTCGCCAATCCCAGCAAGCCTACTATTTTAACTGGGATCTGCAGATTGCGCCCGAGCTTCAGGAGCCATTTATTCCAACGCATGACACCATGGCGGCGCTAAAACTACACGCAGAACAGCCCGGCCATGAGCTGGCGAGTGCACTGCGATGCGCCTTTTCCGGGGTGGTGGCCGGCAACGTCAAGGCCTTCGGCATTGAACAAGTGCGAGCACACGGGCCCTACAAAATTTCGGGTGATAAAGCATTACTATCCAGCATGGATCGACTGCTGCGGGTGCTAGTGAGAGAACAGCGAATGAAGCTTGGGGAAGGTGAGCGCGATTACCAACCCTGCTATCAACTGATTGACTGACCGATCCATGGCATAGTTGCTATGGTGCGATAGGACAGCCGGCGCAGTAAAACAGGAGACTACATGAACGGTAAACTTGAAGTGGCCAATCCACTGGTCATTCTGCATGGCGACGAGATGGCGCAGATAGCTTTTGAACGTATCCTCGAGCAGTTCGTCAAAAAGCGCCTGGCTATAAACCTCGTTGAAATCGACCTCAGCGCTGAGCATCGCCTCACCAGTAATGGCCAGGCCGTGGTCGACGCGATTGAGGCACTCAAAAAGCACGGCGTGGGGGTAAAGAACGCCGGTATGACAGTGAACCGCCAACAACTGGACGAGTTGCTGGCCAAACACCCCGATATCAAAGAAGACGCGCTGGACAAGCTGGCCACCAAGTCTCCCAACGGCGCCATCCGCAAGGGCATTGGCGGTAACATTACGCGGGAGGACATCGAGTTCCGCAATTTGCAGGTCAATACCCCAGAATGGATCGGCCGCGATATCGAAGTAATGACCATGGAGAGCGGAGGTATCAAGCACAGCCACAGTAAGCTGTCCGAAGCTACCGGCATTATCAAGCTGATATTTGTCGGCAGCAGTGGCGATCCGGTGGAATTGCACCGTCGCCGGGTCAACAAGGGAGACCCCTGGTTACTGGCTACTAATAGTATTGCGGATGTCAAAGCCTGGGCCCATGAGTTTTTTCAGCGAGCCATTGAGGAAAAAAGGGATGTCTATCTCGGCTTGAAGGATACCGTGATTCCCGGTTACGACGGAGTCATGCGCGCTGCTATCGAGGAGGTGTACGAACAGGATTACAAGGAGAAGATTGAACAGCAAGGATTGAGTTACCACTACGAACTCATCGACGCCCAGGCGGCACGCATTGTGGCCAATCCTCCGCAGCGAGCTCTGTGGGGCGTACCCGACAACACCACGGGAAGAAAACTGTTCAAGCTTGTTGGCAAGCTGAAAACCTACGGTATCCCCAGCCGAAAACACCACGTTTCCCTCTCACGTATGAGCGCCGGGGGCGGTGACCAGTATGGCAGTTTCAACCTACCCTCACCGGAAGACGGCATCATCAAGGTCACAGTCGATGGCGAAGAGAAACACGCACGAGACGTCAGAAAAAACGACCCCATCCTGTTGATGTCCAATGATAAGCAGGCCATTACAGACTGGGTTACCCAGGTATTTCGTGATGCCTCGAAGAAAGACAAGGAAGTGTACTTTGGTCTCAAGCGGGAATACATGGAATATGACGAAGTATTCAGCACCGCTATCACTGACGTAAGGCATGCGCTGGCGACCTCGGGAACGCGGCCACCATCGTTTATGATCATGCGCCCCTCCAGCCAGCTGAAGAAGATGATTACGGATCCGCCGAGAAATGCGCTGTATCCCGCACAGAACCTGGACGGCGATATTTTTTCTGATATCTCAGCAGCGCTGGGTGGCAGTCTGGCGACCGCCAGCTCAATCATAGAGAGTAAAGAGGGCACCATGCTCTACGAGGCCCCCCATGGGACTGCCCATGATCTCTATCTAAAATACCTGGAGAGTGAGGGCAAGGAAGCCATCTTCAATTCTTCCGCCCTGATATACGCGCTGGCCAATGCCCTGGAGACACTGGCACTGCGCGAGGATAACGCTGCACTGCTCGCCTATTCAAGCGCTCTTAAGAAGGCACTGATCGAGACGGTGGCACAGGGTAAGATCACCGGTGACCTGAAGGGAAAAACCACCGATCCCAGCGCAGAATCCGTACTTGATATGTACGACTTCCTGGACGCGATAGAGGAGAATATTAAGATATAGCGTTTTGGGCTATCAAGCCTCCAGGAACCGCTATTAACTAACGCTTTTAGCTAACGTTTTTAACTACAGCTTTTAACTACAGCGAGGCACCGTTTTCGTCGACTGCATTCAGCTGCAGGCTGTCGGGCCCGCTATCATTACTATCTGGAATCCATTGGCCCAAACAAACCCGGTCTTCGACACATGGGTCAGTCAGCGATTCCAGGAAAGCTACCAGATCAGCCACATCGCCCTCGCTCTGAACGTAAGGGGGCGGCAACTTCGACTCTCCCGAGTTACGCAAAGACTGCAACTGCGACAAAGCTGACCGGGTATTTTCCTGCGCGTGCTCTCCCTGCATGCCCGGGTCGAGTTCAAGCAGCGAAAAATCGTAAGAGTCTATTGCGCGCTCGGGATCGGCGTGATGTCGTACGACGTCAGCCAGGCCCAGGTAGGCACCAGCATGAGCCCAGGGACCCGTTGCGGTCACGTTTAGCAGCGACGGTGTCCGAAATGCATAGCGATCATCCTCCACACCGGTTTCGCGCCACCGACCCAAGTCGTCATCACCAAATTCACCGTCGCCCTTGCCGCGGCCTATCTGAGGCATCGACAAGACATGGAATTGCTCATCGGTAAAGAAATCACCGCTATGGCACGCTACGCAATGGGCGCCGCCCTGTTCACGGCTTGCATAAAATAATATCGCACCACGCTTGGCGGCGTCTCCGATAGCATTGTCATTGCCTTGCACATAGGCACGCCACGGGCTGTCAACGAAAACCTGGGATCGCTCATACTCGCCAATAGCCAGCGAAATATTCAAGTAGGTAATGAGTTCTTCAGCGGATGCATTGCTGTCGAAAGCCTGCTGAAATTCTATAAGCCAGGTGTTGGGTATTTCCTGATCCACCAGCCTGCCTGCCAACGCATCGCGGACTGACTCGTTGGCTTCCCCCTCCTTGAATAGCGCACGCATCTCCTCGGGTGAAGTGACCGGGAATCTCGCCTGGCTCTGGGCAAGGTTGACTGCGTCTTCGTCGGCCACGCCAAATTCCGTATCCGGCGTGCGAATCCCTTCACCATCATCTCCATTCTCTCCGGCTGTTTTGCCGAGACTTTCTACTCGACCATCGTGAAACATCACCTCATCCCACAGGCCAACATTGAAGGTAGTCGGAGCATTGCGGGGAACAGTAGGTCCACCGTCATAGGCGAAGCCTGAGGATGAATGCAAGCGACCCGGTCCTAGCAGATCGGGAATTACTGCATCGACACCAATTGACAATGACAAATCGTCACCGCCACCAAGCATGGGATGGTGGCAAGTAACACAGGCGGAATCCACCTGCCCACCAAGGGACTTGGTGAAGAAAAGCTGCATTCCCAGCTGCGCCAGGGGGTCCGACACATCGGGCAAATCCCGGCCCGCTGCGGGATCGCCCGTCAGTTGATGCGCCTGAATAAGTACTCGCAGTGTATCGTTCAGGCTTGCCTGTCCTATTGGCTTGTCGCTACCGTCGCTACAACCTGCCGCGCCAGTGACAAGTACCACTGGAAGAAATATTGCGCAATGCCATCGTGATCCCATTTCCCTTTACTCTCCCCAATATAACAATGCACAGCGTTCACCGCGCAGCCCTACTTCGCTGGGGAGTCTATATCACTCTTACAGTTAAGGTGGTGTGACATAGTGTCGCAGGTATTTGGTGCTTCGAGACCGGAAAATTGGAGCAGCACAGCGATCACCCCTCCCTACTCTACCTTTGCAGTCGACTTGTACTCAGTAGATTGACAGGTATATCACTGTGACAACGTAGATCACCAGAATCATTACACTCTCCAGGCCGATATTGGCTATACCCTTGCGCTCGCGGTACATCAGGCCCATCAGCAGTACACTATTCATCAGCATTGCACTGCCCAACCAGAGTTTTTCAGTATCTGTGATCGCGGCGTAGATAGAGCCCTCCCGATAGAAAAAATCAGATACTGCAATGAACAATGTGTCAAAGGCATTACCTCCGACAATGTCCCCCACCGCGAGTGTCAGCGCTCCCAGCCTGATCGCGGTAACGGCCACGACCAATTCCGGTAGCGATGTGGCAACTGCGATAAATATCCCGCCCACAATACCAGCCGACCAACCAGTCTGCTCCACGATCGCCATTCCAGAACCGGCTATCAGCCAGCCAGCGACGGCAACAGCGAGAGCGCAAACACCAAAATTAATGAACAATTTCAAGTTTGACTGCCCGGCTGACCTCTCATGCCTGTTATGAGCAGACTCTCGAACAGTGCCCTGCGTCATCCGCGGCAACCACATAGGTTTCTCATGGGTGTCAATCAGCAGTTTCACTGTGAACAGGTACACTACGACCAGTAGCAGCGAGGCAGGATGAATTGCCAAAAAACTGGCGTGGGGCAGGTTAAACGCGATCAGCAGGATACACAGCAGCAACATTAGCTGCACCGACATCATAAGATTTTCCACCGATGCAGCCGCGAATTCGAGATTGGCCTTACGATACAGTAGATCCGCAAGAACCAGGAACAGGGTTTGGGCTGCGATTCCCCCCAGGGAATTACTTACAGCCAGACTGGCTTCACCATGCCAGGCAGCTGTCGCCGATGCCATGATTCCTGACAGCGATGTGGTCGCGCCGATGAAAATCGCGCCCGTAAACGCCTCCCCCATCCCTGTAGCGGCTGCAAGGTCCCGGGCAAGGTAAGTCATGCGTATGCCAAAAAAACCGATCAGGCAAGCTGACAGAAGAAACAGAACGATGCTGAATGCGATGTGATTGTTTAGCAGGAACGAGGCCATGGAGGAATATTTCTTTGTAATAATCAGCGGCAGCTGCAGAAATTTACCCGGTTACCTGGTCGATCTGAGCAGACCACGTGTATAAAGCGCGATTTTGAAGTATAGAGAGCGCTCCCAAGTCTAACCCATTTTCACGGCAAGAAGAACGGGCCAGCATCTCTCTACTTCAAATAGAGCATAAATCCAGGCATGATGAAATGGAGTCACCCCATGAGCATATCGCAGCTCATGGGACGACTCCGATGCGCCAGACTATGAGCCGCCGTTACGTACCAGCTTAACGTCCCAGACAGTGGGTGTTCCCTGTTCACAGTTCGCCACGCCCTTCAGTGCTTTCATACCTTTTTCCCAACCACCGCCATTCACGTACAGCTCATAGGCTGCAAAATAGTCGGTCCAACTTTTGAAGGTCGAGACACCCCAATAATCAAAATTGCGGTCCGCTGTGCCGCCCAACATTGGGAAAAACATATAGTTGGAGTTTTTAGCTCCCAGGGAACGCATCGCAGAGGAATAGTTCTTGTGAGCGGCAACCGCCTTACTCCAGTCACTGCCTTCTTCGATACTACATTGTGTGAACATCACCACGCCATCCCCTGGAGGGCCGTCCGGTGAACTTATCTCTATGGAAGATGCCAGCGAATGGGCGCCACAATCGATAACGCTGTCGAACGCCGCCTGGATATCGCTGCCGGATGCCATCCAGTCATCCAATCCCTTACCCATCGCATTGCCTGACTCATATCCACCCAACCACACCACCTGCGGAAGCTCCCTGAACTGGCCAAACCTGGGGGTCAAAATCCAGGCAGAATAGCCGGAGTCGTTCTTATCCGACCACTTGTTAAAGCGCTCGGTCACTTGCATCAAGTCCTTCATATCCTTACCAGGCTGCATGTTGCAAAAGAAGGCTTCCAGGGGCGCCGGCGAGGCGGCTTCCTGGGCTTGCGTTGTTTGTGTCCATGTCCATGTCGATACCGTCACCGTAAACATCAGTGCTGCTGTTATTCTTGCTTTCATGTTTATTATCCTTGGTTATTTAGTAACCTGCTCTTAAGTGAATAGCGACAGGTAACTAGTCAAGATAGACGATAAACGAAATTGTGCAATTTCCAGCCAAACACATTCAAATCGACAAGTACCCGGGGTAATGCTGTGTAGGTACCAGCAGTTAATCGGGCTATACTGCTCGATCGATTCCAGCCCGACGCCAAATAGGAATATCCATGCGAATTTTGATCGTACTCACATCTCATGACCAGCTGGGAGATACCGGTGATAAAACTGGTTTCTGGCTGGAAGAGTTTGCCGCACCCTACTACCGATTACTGGATGCCGGTGCCGAGTTGACCCTGGCGTCGCCCGCTGGAGGGCAACCACCACTGGACCCAAAAAGCAGCGAGGCGGATGCCCAAACCGAGGCGACCCATCGCTTCAATGCTGATCAGCAAGCTCAAACGATACTGGCCAATACAGTTAAGCTGGCTGACATAGAAACGGATAATTTTGACGCGGTGTTTTACCCGGGTGGGCACGGTCCGCTGTGGGATCTTACCACCGACCAAAACTCCATATCTATAATTGAAAGTTTTGTAGCCGCGGCTAAACCGGTTGCCGCAGTCTGTCACGCTCCAGCCGTATTGGTGCACGTCCGCGACGCACAAGGAAACTCACTGGTACAGGGAAAACGAGTCACAGGCTTCAGTAACAGTGAGGAAGCGGCGGTAGGATTGAGTGATATTGTGCCGTTCCTGCTTGAGGACAAGCTCATTCAATTGGGTGCCAGCTACGAAAAAACAGAGGACTGGCACCCACTCGCCGTTACTGATGGACAACTCATCACCGGACAAAATCCAGCCTCATCAGAAGCCGTTGCAGATGCGTTACTTGCGCTACTCCAGTAGCGCGGCGCCGTCCTGGTCAGCAAAGACCAGCATAGCAAGTCTACTGTAGGGCATACATTGTTCATGAGCGCGATCACACAATATCGATTCCAGGGCTGACTAAATCTTAGTATGGAATTATATTGATGACTACGATTTATCAGTTTGAAGCGTCGCCATTTTGTGACAAAGTCAGGCGCGTCTGTCGCTATAAAAAACTACCGCTTGTCGTCCAGGAAGTGTCTCTTCCAGGGGCCGCAAAATACAGCTCTGCAAAAAAACTCCCTGTGATTGATGACGATGGTGCTCGCGTCGACAAGCTTACCAGCGGGTGAGGGGCACGGTGTGTCGCCGCCCTACTCCACTGCATCCTGGGATGATAGGCCAATTGGATCGAACAACGGAGGCATTTTCATGTTAAAACGATTGAAATCTATCTGGCATCCGGAGAACTTTCACCTGCACCACATGGTGGGTCGCAACAAGCCCTTTTTCGAAGGCTGGTACTTTAAAGTGGTCGATGCGTCAGGCATGCAACCCTATGCGATCATCCCCGGAGTCTTTCTCGGCGAGGACGCACACGCTTTCATCCAGGTACTCAATGGCACTGCCGGCACGTCGGTTTACCACCGTTTTCCAATCAGCGAGTTTCATGCCGACACCAGCACCTTCGATGTCCGGATAGGTCGCAACCGATTCACCCGATCCGCAATCATACTCGACATCAGGGCCGACGAAACCAGCCCGCAGCAGGCTTTACAAGGTACGATTCAGTTCGATGACTGGAATGGGTGGCCGATAACTTTGACCAGCCCCGGTGTTATGGGCCCTTACAGTTTCGCGCCATTTATGCAGTGCAATCACGGTATTTTAAGTATGGACCACGCGCTTGGTGGCGAGTTAACCGTGGATCAGCAGTGTATTTCCTTCGATGGCGGCCGGGGGTATATAGAAAAAGATTGGGGCCGTGGCTTCCCCAAAGGCTATACCTGGGCCCAGAGTAATCACTTTGGCGAAGATGGCATCTCAATCAGTGCCTCTGTCGCCAGTATTCCATGGCTCACCGGGTCATTCCGCGGCTACCTGATTGGCTTTCTACTGCGCGGCAACCTTTACCGGTTCACTAACTATACAGGGGCCGTAATCGAACATATTTCCGTGGATGATGACAGCTACCGACTCACGGTACGTAATCGAAAGCAGCGACTGGAACTGTGCGCGACAAGAACCGGAGGTGCACTACTCCACGCACCCTATGAGAAACAGATGGTAGAAAGGGTGGCGGAGACGATGACATCAAAAGTCGAGCTGCGCTTCGAATCGATTGCCAGCGGCGAGACCATTTTCGAGGGCTGCGGCGACCACGGATGCCTTGAGGTTCAAGGCGATCTCGAGGACATTCTTCACGTCTAAAACCGTGAGATATTCGCGTGCCACATGGCAATGCCCCGCCGCGAGAATTACACCTGTTTCCGCCCAACCTAATGCCTTAAATTATATAGGGTTATATGCCCATAACTGGCTGTTTTTATTCTATACTTTATGTAATGAAGCTTCTTATGCAGGCAATACAGCCCCGGCGTTCCGCCTGGCTATCGTTCGTCCTCTGTATTTCCACTGTTGCCTTGTGTGCGGTGGCGGTAGCACCGCGTGCGGAACAGGGAGTCGAAAGCCACCAGCGCTTTATCGAGCTGGACAGTGAGCTGCAGGGCATCAAGGAGGAAATCCTGGCAATCAACCGGGATATGCGCGCACTTGAGGAGATGTCACTGTACCCCCAGGGTCAGCAGGTGGTGGTGCTGGTGTCGATCGCGGCTGGTAGCGGACTGAGCGCCGCACGGATAACGCTGAATATCGACGGTCAAATAGTGGGCCGGCATGACTACACCGAGCAGGAGAGCGACGCCTTGCTCAACGGCGGCGTGCACCGTTTATACTCCGGTGGGGTCAGTGAGGGAGAGCACCGGGTGGAGGTTTCGCTGTCCGGTCACCGCACCAGGAAGAAGCCCTTCACGCAGCGAAACAGCACCACCATTCACAAAGCGCCGGGGCGCAAATACCTGGAGCTGCACCTGGGTCCGGGAGAGAGAAAGTCGGAACCCGCGTTGACGATACGGGATTGGCAGCAGTGAGCTGGGGGCGCGCCAGGGCGACAATATACCCGCTTCTGGGCGGCCTGCTGTGCGGGCTGGCCACTACAGCCAGCAGCGCTCAAGATGACGAACGACTGCGAGAGCTGCTCTACGGAGAAGCCCTGTTTTACTCCCAACAACAGGACTATGCAGCGGCCATCAGCCACCTGCAGTTGGCCGAAGATCAAGGTCTGCTGCCGTCTTCACCGGAGAATGCCAAGTTGTTACTGGCGCGCATGAAGCTTGCCTACGGCATGCACCTCGAAGCCGGTTTCGATCTACACGCGCTGCCCGGCGGTGCCACTGCGACACCGGAACGAAACCGGGCCTGGTACGAACTGGGCAGGGCTTTCTACAAGAAGGGCTACAGCGGGGCAGCAATGGAGGCCTTGGCGCAGGTACAGGGTGACCTCCCCGAGGATGTCGCAGGTGATTACCAGTTACTGCGGGCGACCCTGCTAATGTCCCTGGGCCAGAACCGCGAGGCGGCGCAGGAGCTGGCACAGTGGCTCCCGCCCCCGGAATTGGCGGCCTATGCCTACTACAATCGCGGCATCGCTTTGCTGCGAGCGGACGATCATCAGGCGGCTGTGCCGATGCTGGAGAAGGCGGTGGCGATGCCGGCAAAAACGGAAGAATTGCTGGCGCTGAGGGACAAGGCCCGACTGTCACTGAGCTATATCTTTGCCAATCGTGAAGAATACAGGCAGGCAAAGAAACAGCTGGAGGCGGTCAGGCCGCTGGGGCCGTTCTCCAACCGGGCACTGCTGGCCCTTGGCTGGATCGATTACAAGCAGGGGCGCAGTGAATCCGCGCTGGTATCCTGGACCCAGCTGCGGGGGCGCTCGGCCGCCGATCCGGCAGTGCTGGAGACGCTGCTCATCGTGCCGGCCGTACAGCGCGAACTGGATGCCATACAAACGGCAAGCCAGGATTAC
>RCNC010001650.1_pt1 | contig 15107 bp, 14 predicted proteins | sample 2041301 | NCBI WGS metagenome assembly RCNC01 (sample SAMN09708231, study PRJNA481090) | Marine sediment metagenome, whole genome shotgun sequencing project. | biome: marine sediment; feature: ocean; material: sediment; isolation source: Sewage treatment plant 13A marine sediment (STP13A) ... | reverse complement strand
CATTGATGACAATGATTTCAGGGTTGACCTGGATAATATGGTCTATGCTTTTGACACCACGACCTTTGATCTGTGTCTTAGCCTGTATCCCTGGGCTAAATTTCACCACCAAAAAGGTGCCGTCAAGATGCATACCTTATTGGATCTCCGAGGTTCTATTCCTGTTTTCGTCGATATCACCGAAGGATCTGTTCATGATGTTAACTCCCTGGATGTGTTGCCAATAGATCCGGGATCTTACTACATCCTGGATAAAGGTTACATTGATTTCCATAGACTATACACTCTTATTCATCAATCTCGTGCATTCTTTGTTACCAGGGCAAAAGACAACATGCAATATGAAGTCATCTCTTCTGCAGATGTCGATCAGGATGCTGGCCTGATCAGTGATCAATTAGTCAAACTGACGGGGTATAAATCTTCAAAATCCTACCCAGAAGCGTTCCGATTAGTCATTTATGAAGACTATTCCACGGGCATAGTTTACACTTTTATGACCAATGATTTTGACCTCCCAGCATTGTCCATCGCAGAGCTCTACCGGGAAAGATGGAAGGTGGAACTCTTCTTCAAATGGATCAAGCAGCATTTGCATATCAAAGCATTTTACGGGACGAGTCAGAATGCAGTCGCCTGTCAAATCTGGATCGCAATCTGCACTTATCTGCTAATTGCCATTGCCAAGAAAAAGCTGGATTTGGCCATAAGCTTGTACACATTTGCTCAAACATTGGGTCTAGCATTGTTTGAAAAGACCCCTATCAAAGAACTTTTTGACAATAAAAACTTAATTATAAACCCGTCCGATGAGAACCAATTATCACTTTGGAATTCTTAACCGGACAGTAGTGAAAAAAGATATAAAATATGATAACAGGATTTACAATGACAATCACCCCAGATGAGTTAAAACAAATTGTCAGAGAAGCTGTACTTGAAACAATGACTATGAAAAATGATGCTCCAGTAGAAATGAAATTCTATACACGCTATGAGACATGTGAAATACTCCACATCAGTCTATCAACACTGGATACTTATGTTAAAAAAGGAGCAATCACATGTTCCTATGTTGGAAAGCGTGTTTTATATAGTCAGGATGATATAGATAAGGCTCTGGCCAAAAATAGAATTAACTAATCCCTATGAAAACCTTGCACAAATCTGTGAAATCAGAAAATTTTCAGAAAATATGCCAACTGTACGCCAAAAGAGGTAAATCAAAAAACCGAACTCATTTATTATCAGAAAGTTCGGTTTTTATGTGGAGGTCGGTAGCGGATTCAAACCACATCAATCTAGCAATAATAATCCACTAGGTAAAAAGTATTAAGCAATCCGTTATGGGGGAAATGTGGGGGAAATCAATATAATTAAAAATGCAACACTCTGTAAATATGAGTGTTGCATTTTTCTATTGTCGGGATGGAGAGACTCGAACTCTCGACCTCGTCGTCCCGAACGACGCGCGCTACCGGGCTGCGCTACATCCCGAAACAAAACAAACCTGTACGCGTGCTACACATTTGCGGGGCAAAAATAATAAATTATACCGGATCGACGTCAGGAACAATGAACAATTTATTGTATTCCCGGCGCGACTTCATAATATCTATTTCTCTTTTAATAAGCTTCTTATGATCACCCATCCGGGCTGTCCTGGGAAGCTTGATAAGGATATTCATCAACTGCATTCGCTGGATCTTTCCGACGATGGGGGACTGTGGACCCATTACCGGGATATTCATAACCTTGCGTAGGTTCCCGGCAAGCTCATTTGCTGCCCTGTCAACAACTTCCCGGCTCTCATGCCGCAGGTTTATCCTGAGGAGCCGGGCATACGGCGGATAGTGAAATGCCTGTCTATCCTCCATCTGGCTCATATACATTGAATGGTAATCACCCTTGTTGATATGCTGTATGACCGGATGTTTAGGATTGGTCGTTTGAATGACGACTTTCCCATGGCCGTCTTTTCGGCCGGCCCTTCCGGCTACCTGGGACATCAGCTGGTAGCTGCGTTCAAATGAGCGGAAATCCGGAAAATTCAAAAGGTTGTCTGCATGCAGGACGCCTACCAATCCCACATTATCAAAATCAAGTCCCTTGGCAACAATCTGTGTACCTATAAGTATCCGTGTCTGTCCCCCCTCGAAATCCCTGATAATCCTTTCATATCTCCTCCTGGTACGTGTGGTATCATAATCCATACGTCCTGTCCTGTGATCCGGAAAAAAAATAGCTACCTCCTCTTCCAGTTTTTCAGTACCAAAGCCGCGGGTGACCAGCTGGGAATCACTGCACTCAGGACATTTATGAGGTACACCTATGGAAAAACCGCAGTAATGACAGACCAGTTTATGCTGATGTTTATGGTATGTCAGGCTGACATCACAATGTATGCATGATGGTATCCAGCCACAGGCGAAACACTCAATATAAGGTGAAAAACCACGCCGGTTCTGAAATAATATAAGCTGCCTGTTTGCTGCCAGTGTTTCCTCCATCAGTCCGAACAACTCCGGTGTGAAGTGAGACCGCATTCTTTTTTTCCGGTAGGCCTCCCGTATGTCAGCAATGATGATCTCGGGCTGGTTAACCCGGTTGAATCTCTCGTTCAAAATCACCATCCCATATTTATCACTGCGGGCATTATGATAGCTCTCAAAAGATGGAGTGGCAGAACCCAGCATCACCTTTGCATTGTACATATCCGCCAGCACAATGGCTGCATCCCTGGCATGATAGCGCGGGGCAGGATCAGCCTGCTTAAAGCTCTGCTCATATTCTTCATCAATGATGATCAGTCCCAGGTCACGAAAAGGTAGAAATAAGGCAGACCGGGCACCCAGAACCACAGTGAACTCCTTCCCAGCCCTATTTCCCCTTACCCTCAGGAAAGTTTCCACCTTTTCAGCATCCGAATAGCGCGAATGATATATCCCTACCTTGTTCCCGAATACTTTTTTCAGGCGTTCAACGATCTGGACCGTAAGGGCGATTTCCGGCAGCAGGTAAAGGACCTGCCGGTTTAATTTTAATTGTTCTTTTATCAGCTGAATATAAATCTCGGTTTTACCACTTGAAGTTACTCCCTTCAAAAGGACCACCTGCTGCTTTTGGTAAAGCTCATTGATCTCTTCAAGCGCAGTTTGCTGAAGATCACTCAATTTTTTAGATACACCTGGTGGGCTCCCGGCATCATCCAGGCGGCTCGTCTCTTCCCTGTACTCAAGCAGGATGTTCTTCTTCAACAACGCCTGGTAGGCACTCTGGCTTATTTCATATCCTGCTGATAACTCAGATTTTGTCAGGCCTTTGTCCACCGATCCTTTATCCATTGCCCGCGTTACCAGATACTGCAGAATTTCCAGTTGTTTCGGTGCCCTGTCCATCCCATCCATGACCTCATTCAGTTTCTGTTCATCATGGAAAGTTTCCGCCAGCCTAACACATGTTTCAAACCGGGGAACATATTCTTTTTGAAGTCCCGAAGGCAGCGCAGCGCGGTATACCTCCCCCAGGGTACACATGTAATATTCAGCCAGCCAATCCCAGAAACGAAATTGAACCTCACCTACAACTGGATATTCATCGAGCACCTGCAGGACATCCTTCATTTTGCTAACTTTCGGATCTTCCTTGCCGCACCTGCGTACTATCCCCTTATAAAGGTTCTTGGTTCCCAGTGGAACCAGTACCCTTACCCCTGCTTTTACTTTTGCAGCCAGTGCTGTCGGGATACGGTAGCTAAACAATGTCGGTATGGGGACCGGCAGAATGACTTCAGCATATTTGTTTTCATCAGGCATAATAGGCGGTAAGCGAATATGAAGAAAAAGGGACTGCCCTGAAAGTACTTCATGACAGTCCCCTGCTTATATCTTAATAATTCTAGATCGAAAGGATCTCGGCGATTTTCAGTTTTTCCAGATTCACGTGCTTTTTCAATTTTATGGCTTTGTTAAAGGTACAATGACTGATCTCCCCGTCGGTATATCCTATCAGGACGCTCTTCTGGTCATCCAGCAATGCTTCCACCGCTGCATGTCCGAATAAACTTGCCGATACCCTGTCGTAGGCTGAAGGTGTTCCCCCACGCTGCATGTGTCCGAGGACAGATACGCGCACGTCATAGTCCTTGAAATCATTTTTTACTTTCTTGGCAATGGCAAATGCACCTCCAGATTCATCACCCTCAGCAACAATGATGATATTGGCGGCCTTCTTCCTTTTGAATCCTTTTTCGAGAAAATCTTTTAGTCCATCTACCTGTCCGCTCATCTCCGGCACCAGTATTGCTTCAGCACCCGTGGCAATCCCGCTGCGGTATGCGATAAATCCTGAATCTGCACCCATTACTTCTATGAAGAACAGCCGGTTATGTGAACTTGCCGTATCCCGGATCTTATCAATGGCTTCAACAACCGTATTCAGAGCCGTATCATATCCAATGGTATAATCGGTCCCATAGATATCATTGTCAATGGTCCCAGGTATACCTACAAATGGAATATCAAATTCTTCAGAAAACTTTCTTGCTCCTGTAATGGTGCCATCACCCCCAATCACTACTACGGCATCTATGCCTTCCTTTTTCAGGTTTTCATAAGCCTGTTTTCTTCCATCAACCGTTCTGAAAGCTTTGCTGCGCGCAGTTTTTAATATAGTGCCGCCTTTTTGGATGATATCGCTGACACTATGGGATTTTAACTCCTTGAAATGACCGTGGATCATACCTTCATAACCATGCCTGATCCCAATGACCCTCAACCGGTTATATATTGCCGTACGCGTCACCCCTCGGATGGCAGCATTCATTCCGGGTGAATCCCCTCCAGAGGTCAATACCCCTATTTTCTTAATCTTTATCATATATTCTGGTCTTTTAAGGCATCCAAAATTATAAAAATTTTAGATAAAAGATCATGCGTTTTGCGTCAAGATTCAGTAATATTTAATCTTGCAGAAAGCCTGTCCTTTACGGCTGATAATAACCACCTGGGGCTCGAGGTGGCACCGCATATTCCAATAGAAGTAACATCCTTCAGTTCAACCTCATCTGATTCCCCTGGTGAAGAAATAAAGAAGGTATTCTTATTTACCTCCAGGCAGGCTTTAAATAATGCCTTTCCATTGGAACTGTTCTTCCCGCTCACGAAGAAAACAAGGTCATATTTCACAGCAAATTCCCGGATCAGGCTATCCCTTGATGAAACCTGTCCGCAGATACTGTGATAGATGAAAAGTTCCCTGTCCGGATCCCAGCCATGTTCAAGCATATATTGCTTTATGCTTTGCTGGAACCTGGCATATTCAAGGGTGTTCATCGTGGTCTGGGAAAACAATGCCAGGGGAGGATGGATACTGATTTTATCCAGGTCTTCCGCAGCCCTGACTACCCTGGCCCTTCCCCCGGTTTGTCCCACCAGGGCCCGTACCTCAGGATGTTCAGATTTACCGAAAATCAAAATGCTTCCATTGTTTTCACCAAATTCCTCAACCTTCCCACGAATCTGTTTCTGGAGTTTCAGTACGATAGGACAGGTGGCATCAACCAGCTGTATATTATTTTTCTCAGCATGCATGAAAGTTTCTGGCGGCTCCCCATGCGCCCTGATCAGCACAGTAGTATCCTCCAGGATGCTGAACTTTTCATAATCAATTGGTTTCAATCCCATCTCCCGAAGCCTCCCAACCTCTTCGGCATTATGAACGATCTCACCCAGTGAATAGAGGCTGCCTTCCTGATCAAGGTTTTCTTCTGCTGCCTTAACTGCTTTAACGACACCTGTGCAAAAACCGGAGCGATTATCTACTTCTATCCTGATCATTTCATATCCCCGAATTTCTTTTCCAATAAATCCTGAAACCAGGCCATTTGCTCTTCAGGGGTCATCGAAGAATTATCCAGTTCGATGGCATCTTCTGCTTTTCTCAGGGGACTGATATCCCGGGTTGAATCCTGATGATCCCTGTCCATGATATTATCATAGATCTCATCATAACTAGCCTCCATTCCTTTCTCCTTTAACTCATCATATCTCCTCTGCGCCCTGATCTCAGCATTAGCAGTTAAGTAGATCTTAATGTCTGCGTCCGGAAAGACTACTGTCCCAATATCCCGGCCATCCATCACCACTCCTTTGCCCCGCGCCATCTCTCGCTGAAGATCAACCAGTGCCTCCCTGACCTCACGGATCTTACTTACAGGACTCACAAAGTTTGAGACAGCGACAGTACGAATATCATCCTCAATATTTCTCCCGTTCATCCAGGTTTCATACCGGGTTTTTTCAGGATTAAAATTGATCTCAATAATGAGGCTGTCCAATTGATTGACCAGTTCCTGCTCATCGATGATGGCATCCCTGATGAGGTTGTTTTCCATGGCAAACAAGGTCACAGCCCTGTACATGGCCCCACTGTCAACATAAGTAATATCCAGTTTTTTCGCGATTGTTTTGGCATAGCTGCTTTTACCTCCTGAGGAATGGCCGTCAATCGCAATGACCAGGTCCTGTTTGGATTTCTTCATGTGAACATCTCTAAGTCAAGGATGCTAAATTACCTTTAGATTTGAAAAAAAAGAAATTCAGGAGGCTATTTACTAATATAAAGTCTGGTCCTTGTAAAAAGATGAGAAATTAGTGGAGATAGAAAAATGGTTGGAGGCGCCAGCGAGGTGGTAGGTTGCCCTGCCGTAACTTAAATGAAACTTGGATATTTTGATCCCAAACCCATAGGAAAACCCAACCATGGCCACCCGGCTGCTGATCTTTAGTTCCTGCCTGCGCTGGTAATTATATCCTGCCCTGAGATAAAAATTTTCAAATGGAATAAATTCCACTCCGAATATCAGGTGCCTCATCAGGTTATCTCCGAATTTGGCATATTTATTTTCCGGTATGGGATCACCTGTGATTGGATCAAATTCTTCATCCTTTTTTGCCGGATCATCATAGGAAAGGTCAGGCTTTTGAAGGTTGTGCCCGACCAGGGAAAAGCGGAATGGGGCATGCCTGAGCCTTTGTGATAACCCAATCAGTATCTCAAAGGGGACAGGTTCCCTGTGCCCTTCATGGTAAGGTTTGATCTGTACACCCATATTCCGGAGTACCAGTCCACCGCTAAACAACTTATCCTCATTGGTAAAATTCAAACCAATATCGGCAACCATTCCGAAAGACCGGTATGTCTCAAGTACAGAGTAGACCGGTTTCAGGTTGACCCCTATGCTGAAATTGTCGTCGATCGCCCTGGAATAAAACATATTAAAAGCATATTCAGCCGCCCTGAATTCTCCTGTTATATTACCGACATTATCTGCAGCAACGAATTTGCCATAATTGATATAATGGAGCCCTAATGCAAAATTTCCCACATTATCATAAGACCTGGCATAGGAAACATACCCGTAATTAATATCGGAAAAATAATTCACATAATTCATTACCAGGCTATTGGACATGCCTTCATGCAGCAGGGCCGGGTTGTGAAAAGGCAGGTTCAGATCATCATCCCACAGGCTCACCACTTTGCCTCCCAGCGAAGCAACCCGGGCAGAATTGGTCAGGTTCAGAAAGGCATAGGTTGAATTGCCACCAAGCTGAGCTGACAACTGGGAAGTAAGGATTATTAAAGCGAAAAAGCCAATGGCCGTTTTTAACCTGAACATGGTATGGGTGTCAGCTTTACAAACGTGAAATATACCAAAATATTTTTCTGTTTGAGTATCAGGGAGAAACTAAATGATCGTATGGCCTTTTCCTTGTCTTCAGCTGTGCCAGGAAGAGTCCTGAAAGCACCACAGCAATGCCAAACAACTTCTGGAATCCAAGATCCTCGCCAAGCATGTAATAAGCAAATACTGCTGTAATTACGGGGATGATATTGGAGAATATCTCGGTTCTTGTGACTCCCAGGACCTTTACCCCATAATTAAAAAAGATAAAGGCAAGCGATGAACCAAAAACAGCAAGGTATCCTAGGTTAACGATGCCCCTCACTGAATGTTCTGAAGAGAGGAAGTCCCTGTATTCAAAAAAAAGAAAAAGCGGCAGGAACATTACACTTCCGATAATGTTTTGATAGGTGGTTATTGTAAATGCGTTATATCTTTCTGTAAGTTTCTTCACCATCAGGGTGTATCCAACTGCGGATAGGACGGCAACGAGCATAAGTAATATGCCGGCTGGTGCAGCATTAAAAGAAAGATCCCTTTTCATCACCACAATGATAACTCCAATAAAGGATATCATGATCCCGACGATGTTCAGGGTGCTTACCCGTTCATTCAAAAAAAGATAAGCCCCAACCGGTACAAGCAGGGGTATGACGGAGATTATGACCGCTCCCTGGGAAGCAGAGATCATGGTCAGTCCGAGGCTTTCAGCAATAAAATATATCACCGGATAGATGAATGCAAGGACCAGGAACCTTAGGAGGTCGCCTCGCTGTATCTGCTGCAGCAGAGATGAGATCCATGATATACCTAGTAAAATAACAGCGGAAAGGAATAATCTCAGGAATACAATCGTGAATGGCCCATAGTACTCATTTGCGATCTTGAACCAGACAAAGGTCAGGCTCCACATAGTCATAGCGGCCACTACACTGATATATACGCCTGCCTTGTTTTTCACCATGTTCTTCCTTTGTGGCAGGCAAAGATGGGAAAAATCCGGAAAATTTTTAAAAGGAAGTAAGGGTAATTCAAAAGTGGTGTGTGTAATACTGTGAGAGCACAAAAATGCACGTTCTACGAAACTAAATAAACAACAAAAACGTTATTAATTATTAATTAAAGAGAAAGATTATGAAAAAGAGAAGTTTTATATCAGTTTTATCCATTATCCTTTTCGCTGCCATCACTATGATAGCATGTGAGAAGAATAAAAGTGTTGAAGACATTGACCTGATGACTGCAGAAGATGATGCCATTGCAGATATGGCCTACGATGATATATTTACCGAGGTAGATATGGTTTTGAATATCATGGATCAATTTGGTTATACAATGCCAGGATTGAAATCTGAACTCGATACCTGCCCGGTCATCAGTATTGTCACTACAGATGGTAATTTCTGGCCAAGGAAAGTCATTGTTGACTATGGTGACGGATGTACACACACCAAGCGTACCAGGAAAGGAAGGATCATCATTACTGTCTCAGGACCCATGTGGGAACAAGGATCCTCTCGGACCGTTGAACTTGAAAAGTTCTATGTAAATGGCCATAAAGTTGAAGGAACAAGGGTTGTTACCAATGAAGGCAGCTGGATGGAAGGAGAATATGAAGGAAAACTATATTTTTCAGTTATCCTGACCGAAGGCAAGGTATATGTACCCGATGCAGACATCGTCATCTCGAAGGAGGTTAACCGCACCCGGACATTTGTAGAAGGAGAAGATACCAGGTGGGACAGAAGAGATGATATATGGTATATCGACGGAATAGCCACTGGAATTAACAGGAAAGGAATACCTTTCAGCAGGGAAATCACCAACTCTCTCTGGAAAGAGATCGGTTGCCGTTTCATTACAAAAGGTACCGTTCTGATCTCCGCAGAAGGAAGGCCAGAAGTAACCCTTGATTATGGTGAAGGGACCTGTGATCCGGAAGCCACTGTTACCGTAGGTGATGAAACCAGGACCATAAACCTCAGAAAGTGGTAAACAGTCAAGCTAATAGATAACATCAGGAAAGCCGTCTTAATCAAATTAGGACGGCTTTCTTATTTCATGGAGGGTATAATACATCGTCGCTACCATTCCTGAAAAGGGTGTTAAAAAAGGAACCTATAAATATTGCTTGCAAGATTTTCAGTGACGTTTTAACACCCTTTCAGGTAAGTATACTAAGACCTGATTTGATTTACAAATGATTTGATTTTGTCCGGGATAGCACCTTCTCCCATGAGCGATTTCATGAAGGCACTACCAATAATGGCTCCTGAAGCATATTGGCAAGCCTGTTGATAGCCATCCCGGTTCGAGATCCCAAAACCTATTAATTGCGGTAGCTTCAGATCCATGGCATGGATCCGTTCAAAGTATTTGATCTGTTCAGGCTGGAAACCACTTTTCACCCCGGTTGTGGAAGCAGAGGAGACCATGTAAATGAATCCCTTCCCTAAACTGTCGATTTCCCTGACCCTTTCTTCAGCGGTCTGGGGAGAGATCAGGAAGGTCATGTGCAGGTTATTCTCCCTGAAATGATTATGATAATGTAGGGTATATTCCCTGACAGGAAGATCGGGCAGTATGACCCCATCTATGCCTACATACTGCGCTTTCTTGCAGAATTTTTCTATGCCATAATTAAGTACCGGATTAAGGTATCCCATCAGGAGAAGGGGGATATCCACAGTCTCCCTGATATATCCCAGCTGCTCAAACAGGAAGTTCAGGGTCATGCCGTTCTCAAGGGCCCGCTGGTTGCAGGCCTGCAGGAGGGGACCGTCCGCAAGGGGGTCTGAAAAGGGCATGCCGATCTCTATCATATCCACACCGTTTTTGGCAAGTTCCTGGATCACTTCGACAGTATCATGCAAACCGGGATATCCAGCGGTAATATACACCGACAGGATCCCGGATTTATTTGATCGGAATAGTCTGTCAATCCTGTTCATTATCAAAAGCTTTAATATAGGTTTCCATATCTTTGTCACCTCGCCCCGAAAGATTTACTACCAGTACATCATCCCGGTCGGTTTTAAATTTACCCAGTATGGCAAGTGCATGTGCAGTTTCCAGGGCGGGTATGATACCCTCCAGCCTGGTGAGTTCCAGGGCAGCCTCCAGGGCCTGCTCATCTGTTACTGAATAGTATTCCACCCTTCCTGTTTTATGCAGGTATGAATGGATGGGGCCTATCCCCGGGTAGTCGAGTCCTGCTGAAATGGAATAGGGCTCAATGATCTGCCCGTCATCATCCTGCATAAGCATGGTTTTGCTCCCGTGAATAATCCCCGGCCTTCCACAGGCCAGGGTAGCCGCAGTTTCCTCTGTCTCAATACCATTTCCAGCAGCCTCCACTCCTACCATCCTGACTGATTTGTTTTCAAGGAATGGGTAAAAGGCCCCCATGGCATTGCTTCCTCCACCTACACAGGCGATGATGCAATCTGGGACCTCCTTCCCTGTTTGCTCACGGATCTGCCAGGCGATCTCTTCCCCAATCACAGCCTGTAACCTTGATACCAGGTCGGGATAAGGATGGGGACCAACGACTGAACCGATGATATAATGGGTATCCTCGGGATGATTGATCCAGTCCCTTATCGCCTCATTGGTTGCATCCTTCAGGGTTTTATTCCCACTCTGCACGGGCACTACCCTAGCTCCCAGCATCTTCATCTTTAGCACATTGGGCTGCTGGCGCTCAACATCAGTTTCCCCCATGTAGACGATGCATTCCATTCCCATCAGTGCACAGACCGTAGCTGTCGCAACACCATGCTGCCCTGCCCCGGTTTCAGCGATGATCCTTTGCTTACCTAGGCGTTTTGCCATCAGGATCTGCCCGACTGTATTATTGATCTTGTGCGCCCCGGTATGACTGAGGTCTTCACGTTTAAGGAAGATCTGCCTCTCATATCTCTCGGAGAGTCTACCAGCATGGAACAGCGGTGTGGGACGCCCCACATAATTCTTCAGCAAGTTTTTGAATTCTTTCTTGAATCCATCATCCTCCAGGATGCCAAGGTATTCCTGCCGCAGCTCTTCCACGTTGGCATAAAGCATCTCAGGGATAAAGGCCCCGCCAAAATCCCCATAATATCCATCCTGGTTTACATCGTATTGCATAGATTTTTTTTTGGCCATCAGGTTCTGATCTTCCTGATGAATTTCTCTAATTCTTCTTTATCCTTTAACCCGGGTTTGATCTCAAACCGGCTGTTCAGATCTACAGCATACAGTTGTGGAATATCCATATCCTTGATCCTGCGAGCATCCCCGGGTGCAATGCCACCGCTTAAAAAAAATGGCAATTCAAGTGTGTAATCCTGAAGCTGGTTCCAGTCAAACTTTAAGCCGGTCCCCCCGAATCCCTCTCCAGAGGTATCGAACAATATAAAGTCACAAACTTCAGCAAACGCTTCCATTTTTTCCATATCCAATCCCTGTCCCACCCTGAATGCCTTGATGACCTGGAAACCCTCTTCCCTTAATAAGCGGCAGAAAGCCGGTGGTTCATCTCCATGGAGCTGGAGAATGCGAATTGAATATGCCTTGCATGTGGATACGATCTCTTCCCTGGAAGCATCTACAAAGACAGCAACTTTTTCAATCTCACCTGGAATATTCACCAAATCCGAGGGGGAAAGCCTGCCAGCATATCGTTTTGATGCAGGGTAAAAGATAAAACCCATATAATCAGGCTTTAATCCCGCCAGTTCCCGGATATTACCCGTCTCTCTCATCCCGCATATCTTGATCTTCAAATCCATTTTTTACAGGCCCTCAATCAATTCCCGGCATGCAATGGCCGGATCCGTTTGTTGCATAAAGTATTCCCCAATGAGGAATCCCTTGTATCCATATTCTTTTAATTTGAGTATTGTACCTGGATCAGAGATCCCGCTCTCGGATATTTTAAGAAAATCAGCCGGAATTTTTTCTGACATCGCCAGTGAAGTGTTTACATCAGTGTGCATCTTTTTAAGGTCACGGTTGTTGACACCAACAATATCAATATGCTCATTGAGAGCGTCCAGTTCTGATTCCTCGTGGACCTCCAGCAATACTTCGAGTCCCAAAGATTGGGCAAATGCAGAGAGCTTCCTGACCTCATCTTTTTCAAGGACAGCTGCGATCAGCAGGATCACATCCGCCCCCCATGCCCTGGCTTCCAGTACCTGGTATTCATCTATCATAAAATCCTTGCGGAGTATGGGGCATTCATTGGCCTCCCTGGCCCTGGCCAGGTCTTCCCGGCTGCCGGCAAAATATTTGGTATCTGTTAATACTGATAAGCCATTTGCTCCTGCCTGAACATAGCCACTACTTACTTTAACCGGATCTGCATATTCATTGATCATGCCCCGGGATGGAGATTTTCGTTTGAACTCTGCGATGATCCCAGCCTTACTACTCCCTACCAAACCATCACGCAATGAGATTGTTGGCCTGCTAAACACAGGATCTCTCTCCAGTTCACCTGTTGAGACCTTCTGCTTTACCAGCAGCAGTTCCCGCTTTTTATCAGCAATTATGGTTTCCAGGATATCCACGGGCTACAAGATTATTTATTCATTTCCATTAGCGTATTAAATACTTTCAGCGCAGAACCACTTTCGATTGATTCCCTGGCCATGCCAAGGCAATCCTCCAAACTTCTTCCCGGAAAGCAAGCCTGGAGTCCCAATCCCGCATTAGCAATCACCACATCTTTTTGAGCATCAGTAGCTTTATTCTGAAGCACTGCCATGAAGATTTTCATAGCATCCTCAGGGGTGCTTCCTCCTCTCAACTGCTCCGCCGGATAGATGGGAAATCCAAGGTCGGAGGGTTGAATGATCCTGTCCATTGTTCTTGTAATCACCTTACAAGCACCTGTAAGAGATATCTCATCATACCCGTCAAGGCTGTGCAGGATCACATATTCTTTATCTCCGGCCTGGTACAGGTAGTTATATAAACGGGAAAGTTCCAGGCTGTAGACACCAACCAGCTGACGGCTGGGGAAACTTGGATTGACCATGGGTCCCAGCATATTAAAAAAAGTTTTCATGCCCAGTTCTTTCCTGACCGGGGCTACATTTTTCATGGCCGGGTTGAAAAGGGGAGCATGCAGGAAACATATTCCGGCCTTATCAATCTCTGCCCTAAGCTTTGATGCATCGCTGGAAAACCTGTACCCGGCAGATTCCATCAGGTTGGAGGATCCGACCGAGGAGGATACCCCATAGTTCCCGTGTTTGGCTACCTTTACCCCGGCTCCAGCCACAACAAAGGTTGAGAGGGTGGAAATATTAAAGGTGTCCTTCCCGTCCCCACCCGTCCCGCAAAGATCAATGGCATCAAATTCTGCCAGGTCCACCGGCTGGCAAAGCTCAAGCAATGCATCCCGGAAACCGGAAAGCTCATCAACCGTTATGCTACGCATCAGGTATACAGAAATAAAGGAGGCTATCTGTGAATGATTGTATACCCCGCTGGCAATGTTTGTCAGGACCTTTTTGGCCTCCTCCCTGTCCAGGGTTTTATGCTCATATAAATAATTCAGTATTTCTTTCATGGTTCCGCGTTTTTCAAATCATGAAATTATCCAGTTGGTCAGTATGGCCATACCCTCTTTGGTCAGTACAGATTCCGGGTGGTACTGCACACCCTTTACATCATATTCATTGTGACTCATGCCCATGATCTCACCATCTTCTGCCTTTGCAGTAATCTGCAGGGAGGCAGGAAGGTCATCTTCAGAGACTATCCAGGAGTGGTACCTGCCCCCGTCAAACTCTGCAGGTATGTCCCGGTAGAGGTAATCTTCCCTGTCCAGTACCCTGATGCGGGTGGATACTCCGTGAAACACCTTGCTGATATTGATCAGGCTGCCCCCAAAAACTTCAGCAATGGCCTGGTGCCCCAGGCAAACTCCGAGCATCCTTTTTTCAGGTGCATACTTCCGGATGATATCCTTCAGGAGTCCGGCTTCATCAGGTATCCCGGGACCGGGAGACAGGACGATATGTGTGTATGCGGCCAGGGCATCCATCTCAACCTTATCATTCCTGAACACATCTACCCTGGAACCGGTGATCTGGTTCAGTGCATGCACCAGGTTATAGGTAAAAGAATCGTAATTATCGATAACAACTACTTTTTCCATGTCTTAAATCTCCTTTGCCATATCGATGGCTTTTTTAAGTGCCATCAGTTTATTATTAACTTCCTGCAATTCCGTTTCTTCTACAGAATCTGCCACAATACCGGCCCCTGCCTGGTAGTATAATGAATTATTCTTGCTGAGAAATGACCGTATCATGATGGCATGGTTCAGGGCCCCGTCGAAGCCCAGGTAACCAATCCCTCCACCATAATAGCCGCGGTGCTGGTTTTCATACCTGTCAATCAGTTCCATGGCTCTGTATTTCGG
>RCNC010001649.1_pt1 | contig 15121 bp, 12 predicted proteins | sample 2041301 | NCBI WGS metagenome assembly RCNC01 (sample SAMN09708231, study PRJNA481090) | Marine sediment metagenome, whole genome shotgun sequencing project. | biome: marine sediment; feature: ocean; material: sediment; isolation source: Sewage treatment plant 13A marine sediment (STP13A) ... | reverse complement strand
ATGCGTCCTATATCGAGGCGTATTACGAAGACTGGCTAGCGGATGAAAAAAGCGTCCCGGCTCAATGGGCCGAAGTATTTTCAGTCCTTAAACCGGATGATGAGCCGGAGACCGGACGCCTGGACGTGCAGGAAAAATTCCGCCAGCTCGGCCAGCTACGCTCCATGGTTGCCGCAGACACCGAGCTCTCAGACTACAAAGAAGCCAGCGTCGTCAAACTAATAACTGCATACCGGATCCGCGGCCATGAGGTTGCGAACCTCGACCCGCTGGGCGAACCGCACCACGAACCGGTCCCTGATCTAGACCCGGCCTTCCATAGTCTGGATGCCGCTGACCTCGACCGGGATTTTGATACCGCTGCTCTGTTTGCCCCTGATCGCATGAAGCTTCGGGACATCATCCAGCTGTGCAACCGGGTGTATTGCGGCAGTATCGGTGTGGAGTCCATCCACATTACCGACACCGGCAAGCGCCGCTGGTTGCAGGAAAGGCTGGAAACCGGCCAGGGCGCCTACGACGTCAATGACGAAGAACGCCTGCGAATCCTGGAACGGCTAACCGCAGCGGAAGGTCTGGAAAAATACCTTCATACCCGTTATGTCGGGCAAAAACGTTTCTCGCTCGAGGGCGGCGACAGCCTGATCCCCCTGTTGCATGAAATCATGCTGCATGCCGGCGCAAGGGGCGTTGAAGAAGTCGTGATGGGTATGGCGCACCGCGGCCGCCTGAACGTACTGGTCAACATCTTCGGAAAATCGCCGTCGATGCTTTTTGCCGAATTTGAAGGCAACCTGAAAGAACAAAACCCATTGCGCTCAGGTGATGTCAAATATCACCTCGGGTTTGCTTCGGACATCCAGACGCCTGGTGGCCCTGTGCACATGGCCATGGCATTCAACCCGTCTCACCTTGAAATCGTTGACCCCGTGGTATTGGGCTCTGCGCGGGCACGGCAGATTCGGCGTAAGGATGATAGCCATGACGAGGTCATGCCTATCCTGATTCATGGAGATGCCTCATTCTCCGGACAGGGTGTGATAATGGAGTTGTTCCAGATGTCAGAAACGCGCGGCTTTGCCGTTGGCGGCACTCTGCACATCGTGGTCAACAACCAGATCGGGTTCACCACAAGCAACCCCGATGACATGCGCTCGACGTTGTACTGTACGACCATCGCGAAAATGGTCCACGCACCCATCTTCCATGTGAATGGTGATGACCCGGAAGCGGTTCATCATGTCATGAAGATCGCCTGCGATTTTCGTACACGTTTCAAGCGCGACGTTGTCATCGACCTGGTGTGCTATCGACGCCATGGACACAATGAAGCGGATGAACCCGCCGTTACGCAGCCGCTGATGTACAAGAAAATCCGCAGTATGAAAACGACACGGCAGAAGTACGTCGATCAGCTCGTTGCCAGTGGATTTATCGATACCCAGACAACACAACAGATGATGGATGACTACCGGGAGCACCTGGACCGGGGTGAGCAGGTAGCCGATGTAGAAATTGAACCCAGGACCAATGAGTACGCGGCCAACTGGCACAATTTTGACCATGTCGATGGCCCCTGTGACATTGATACCGCGGTGCCGCTCAACAAAATCAAGGAACTTTCCGACCAGCTGACCACCCTTCCGGAAGGGTTCGAACTGCATAACCGGGTCACCCGCATCGTCGAAGACCGCAAGAAAATGGCCGCCGGCGAATTGCCGCTGGATTGGGGTTTCGCAGAAACCATGGCCTATGCAACGCTCATCGAGGAAGGAACACGGCTCAGGCTGGTGGGTCAGGATGCCGGCCGTGGCACTTTTTTCCATCGCCACGCCGTACTGCACAACCAGAAAAACGGGCAAACTCTGACACCTCTGGCACAGATCAATCCCGGCCAGGAAGTGACCGTTATTGATTCACTGCTGTCGGAAGAGGCGGTACTGGGTTTCGAATACGGCTACGCAACCGCTGCTCCGGAAACCCTGGTGATATGGGAAGGCCAGTTCGGCGACTTCGCTAACGGCGCGCAGGTCGTGATTGATCAGTTCATTACCTCGGGCGAGGCCAAGTGGGGCCGTTTATGCGGGCTCACGCTGTTTTTGCCCCATGGCTATGAAGGCCAGGGCCCGGAACATTCCAGTGCACGCCTTGAACGCTTCCTGCAGCTGTGTGCCAACCACAACATCCAGGTCTGCGTACCATCAACACCGGCACAGATGTTTCACCTGTTGCGCCGCCAGGTTATGCAGCCCACGCGCAAACCCCTTATCGTAATGACACCCAAGAGCATGCTGCGCAGTAAGGCGGCTACGTCCGCTCTTGAAGTCCTTTCCGAAGGCCGGTTCCAACAAGTTATCGGTGACCGCGGACCAGGGGACGCCGAAGAGATAAAACGAGTAGTTTTTTGTTCTGGTAAGGTCTATTACGACCTGGCGGAGAAACGCGATGCGGAAAACATTCGCGGAGTGGCGGTAATGCGTGCAGAGCAGCTGTATCCGTTTCCGGACGCAGACCTGAAAGGTTTTGTGGATGAGTTTCCAAATGCCACGGAAGTAGTGTGGTGCCAGGAAGAGCCCCAGAACCAGGGTGCCTGGTACCAGATTCGACATCACCTGCAGGCCTGCATTTCAGAACAGCACGAATTGAAATACGTCGGCCGGTCACACTCAGCCTCACCTGCCGTTGGTTACTACACCAGACACCTTGAAGAACAACAGAACCTGGTCAAAGAGGCTATTATGCCGACCACTGAACAATCAGCAATGGAATCAGATTCATGACGATTGAAGTAAAAGTACCCGTATTGCCCGAGTCCGTTGAAGACGCCACCATCGCAGCCTGGCACAAGCAGCCCGGAGACACCATCCGGCGTGATGAAAACCTGGTTGACCTGGAAACCGACAAAGTCGTATTGGAAGTCCCCGCTCCCGTCGATGGAACGGTCAGGGAAATACGGGCGCAGGAAGGCGACACCGTCAACAGTGACGAGATCATTGCCATTCTGGAGGAAGGTATCGTCGAGGATGCTGTAGAAGAAACTACCGCTCCGGCCGCCGAGACTGCAGTTGCAAGTCCGCCGGCAGACGATGCACCCAAACTGAGTCCTGCCGCGCGGCGTGTTGCCGAGGAAGAGAAAGTTGACCCGGGCAGCGTGGAAGGGACCGGTCGCGGCGGTCGCGTCACCAAGGGTGATGTGATCAATTTCATCAAGGGCGGCGGTTCCCGACAGGAAGAGCGGGTCAAGATGACCCGTCTGCGCAGCCGTATTTCCGAGCGTATGAAGGAAGCCCAGAATACCGCGGCTATCCTCACCTCTTTCAACGAGGTCGACCTGAAAGCGGTGATGGACCTGCGTCGCAAATACCAGGAACAGTTCATCGAGCGCCACGGCATCAAGCTGGGCCTGATGTCCTTTTTCGTCAAAGCCTGTTGCGAAGCACTGCGCAAGCACCCGGTGGTTAATGCCTCCCTGGATGGAGATGAAATTGTCTACCACAACTACCAGGACATCGGCATTGCCGTTTCCACTGAACGCGGCTTGATGGTGCCGGTCATCCGCAACGCGGAAAACATGGGGCTGGCCGAGATTGAACTGGCCATTGCACATTACGCCGGTAGGGCCCGCGAAGGCTCGATCACGCTTGAAGACTTACAAGGTGGAACGTTCTCTATCACCAACGGCGGTGTGTTCGGCTCACTGGTTTCCACACCCCTGCTCAACCCACCGCAGAGCGCCATCCTGGGTATGCATACAATCAAGCAGCGGCCGGTTGTTGTCGATGGAGAAATCGTCGCCAGGCCAATGATGTTCCTGGCCATCAGCTACGACCATCGCCTGGTCGACGGTAAAGACGCCGTGCAGTTCCTGGTCGCCGTCAAGGAAACACTGGAAGACCCTGCGAGACTTTTGCTGGGGCTCTGATTTAGAGGAAGAATAAGATGTCTGAAAAGTTTGACGTAATCGTAATCGGCGGTGGTCCGGGTGGATATGTAGCCGCGATCAGGGCTGCTCAGTTAGGACTGAAAACGGCCTGCGTCGATATGTTCGTAGGCAAGGATGGAAAAGCATCGCCCGGCGGAACCTGCCTGAACATAGGCTGCATACCTTCCAAGGCACTGCTGGACTCGAGCAAACATTTCCATCATCTGCAGCATGACTACGCGGCACATGGCATCAGCGTCAAAGATGCACAGATCGATGTACCAACGATGATTGCCCGCAAAGACGAAGTGGTCAAGAAATTGACCGGCGGGGTCAGCCAACTGCTCAAGGGTAATAAGGTTGCTTTCTTCCATGGCAAAGGTCAGTTGCAAGCCGGTCGTCAGGTGCAGGTAACGCCACTCGATGGTGGCGACAAGCAGCAGATCGAAGCCGACAACGTCATCCTGGCTTCCGGCTCTGTGCCCATAGAGATTCCCAATGTTGCCTTCGACGGGGAATTCATCGTCGACAACGTGGGTGCATTGAATTTCGACAACGTGCCGGAAACGCTGGGCGTCATTGGCGCCGGTGTAATCGGTCTTGAATTAGGCTCTGTCTGGAACCGGCTGGGATCAAAAGTCACCCTGCTCGAGGCCCTGCCCGAGTTTCTGGCTCTGGCTGACAAAGACGTCAGCAAACAAGCTGCACGTGAATTCAAAAAGCAGGGACTGGACGTGCACCTGAACACGCTGGTCAAGAGCGCCGAAATCAAGAGTGGCAAAGTACGGGTGACGGTGCAGGACAAAACCGGTGAAAACCAGCACAGCTTTGACCGCCTGCTGGTCAGCGTAGGCCGCAAACCCTACACCGATGGCCTGCTCACCGATGACTGTGGCGTTAACCTGACCGAGCGTGGCCAGATCGAGGTTGACGAACAATCCAAAACCACCGCACCCGGTGTCTGGGCGGTCGGGGACTGCGTACGTGGGCCAATGCTGGCACATAAGGCATCAGAAGAAGGTGTCGCGGTTGCTGAACTGATTGCCGGCAAACCCGCCCATATTCACTTCGATACAGTGCCATGGGTGGTCTACACCGATCCGGAAATCGCATGGGTTGGTAAAACCGAACAGGAACTCGAAAAAGCCCAGGTTGAATACAAGACCGGCTCTTTCCCATTCGCAGCCAACGGTCGTGCATTGGCCGGGGGCCAGGGAACCGGCCTGGTGAAGATTCTGGCCGATACGGAAACCGATGAGATCCTGGGCATTCACATATTCGGCGCCAACGCGTCCGAACTGATTGCTGAATGCGTTGTAGCGATGGAGTTTCAGGGGTCCAGCGAGGACCTGGCCCGGATCATCCATGCACACCCCACCCTGTCAGAAGCCGTACACGAAGCAGCATTGCACCTGGACGGCCGGGCGATTCACCGCGGTAATTGAGGACAAGAGAAAATGACCAGCACCCCAAATAGCTTCAGAGCATTTCGAATTCATGACGATGACGAGGGTTACCGCTCAGAAATCGAAACAATTTCGCTGAATGACCTCAGTGCTGGTGAAGTAACGATCCAGGTCGGCTGGTCCGGCATCAATTTCAAAGACGCGCTGGCCGCCACCGGCAAAGGCAAAATCCTTCGAAGCTATCCGCTGGTGGGTGGCATCGATGTAGCGGGTGTCGTGGTCGAATCGAGTTGCGACCAGGTTAAACCCGGTGACCGCGTGTTGGCCAATGGAAGCGGGCTTTCCGAAGTCAGGGATGGCGGATATTCCGAATACCTAAGACTAAGCAGCGACATCGTTGTGCCGCTACCCGACGGACTCACCATGCGCGAAGCGATGGGACTCGGAACTGCCGGCTTCACTGCCGCAATGAGTCTTTTTCGTATGGAAGCCAACGGACAAAAACCTGAAATGGGACCCATCGTCGTCACCGGGGCCAGTGGAGGCGTAGGTACGGTAGCCATCAATTTACTCACTGCAGCTGGCTATGAAGCCCATGCCATTACCGGAAAAGTTGAAGAATTTGACTGGCTGGAGCAACTGGGTGCAACTCAGTGCATCTCCCGCCACGATCTGCACTGGGGTCAGAAACCGTTGGAAAAAGCCAGCTGGGCCGGGTGTATCGACAGCGTTGGCGGTGACATGCTCGCCGGAATCACTAGAGTTATTGACCTCTGGGGAAACATCGCCTGCTGCGGAATGGCCGGTGGACATGGCTTGAACGCAACAGTGTTCCCGATGATCCTCAGGGGCGTCAGCCTGCTTGGAATCAGCTCGGCGAATTGCCCGATATCGATGCGACGTGACTTGTGGAACCGCCTGGGTACCGAGTGGAAACCGCCTCACCTGGATGAGATCATCAAGCAGGAAGTTACCCTGGATACGATGGAAACCGTGTTTAATGACATGATGAATGGCCGCTCACTGGGCCGAACAGTAGTTAAAATCAATGATTTGGAAGATTGATCTTCACATTTATCATCAATTTACGGCATAATACATAAGCAAGGGATGAATTCTTAGCAGGATGCGAGAGAAAACATGTCGAAAATTCTGATCGTCGATGACTCACCAGCGCAGTTATACAGCCTGCGGCTAATTGTCGAGAAGGCTGGGCATCAGACTATTACAGTCGACTCTGGTGAGCTTGCACTAAAAGTTGCAGCCGACGAACTTCCCGCCGTCATCCTCATGGATATCGTGATGCCTGGAATGAGCGGCTACCAGGCCAAGCGCAAACTTGGCAGAGATGAATCCACACGAAACATTCCAGTCATCTTCGTATCAACCAAAGATGGCGAAGCCGATCGTGCCTGGGGATTACGCCAGGGCGCTACCGATTACGTCACCAAACCGGTCAACCCCAACACTCTGTTGACTGCAATATCCGAGGCCATGGCTGCCTAAAAGCCTGCTTTAAAGCCTTTCTGATCTCCCCCCTTGCATTCCCGTCGGGTCATTACCATGTTGATTCAATCAACCCGGACAGGAGCGTATTCATGACCATTCAAGTGGGCGACAAGATACCCGACATCAACCTCACCACGATGGGCCAAAACGGCCCTGAACCGATTACCACCGCGAGTATTTTCAACGATAGTAAAGTGGTACTTTTCTCCGTACCCGGTGCATTTACACCCACCTGCTCCGCACGCCACCTTCCCGGTTTTGTCGAGAGTGCTGATCAGTTGTTGGCAGCAGGTGTAGATACCATAGCTTGTGTCGCGGTAAACGACGTGTTCGTTATGAACGCCTGGGGTAAAAGCGCCGGGGCCGACAAATTACTGATGCTGGCAGATGGAAACGCGGAGTTCGCCCTTGCACTGGGCCTGGAACTGGATGCCAGCAGTTTCGGCATGGGCCAGCGCTCACAACGGTTTGCACTGATCGCAGAAAACGGTGTCGTCACCGGGCTTTATATCGAGGGGCCGGGCGAATTCCACGTCAGCAGCGCTGAACACATCCTTACCAACCTCTGAGAATCATCATGCAAGACTATCCCCATCATTATGTAGTAAGAGCCGACGCTCCAGCCGAAGGCGTTATCAGTGTCAGCAGTAACGGGCTGGAGACCCTGCCCTCACTCGCCCCGGCGGAATTTGGTGGCCCGGGCGACCTTTGGTCACCCGAGACATTATTTGTCGCCGCAATCGCGGATTGTTTAATTTTGACATTCCGGGCCGTGGCGCGGGGTTCGCGCTTCGAGTGGAATTCCATCCACTGCGAAATCGACGGTATCCTCGACCGGGTCGATGGCGTGACGCGTTTCGTTGAGTACCAACTCCGCGCAACACTCCACGTTCCTGAAGGAACGGATCAGGCCAAGGCCGAACGACTGCTCGAAAAATCTGACCACGTTTGCCTTGTGACCAACTCGTTAAACGCAGAAACCGTATTGACTACCGACATCGTCATCGATTCCTGAAGGGCCGGAGACTGACATGAAGAAAGTTATATTGGCTATTTGCCTGACCGGCCTGGTAAGCGGCAACGCATACAGTTCCGATCAGCCAGCAGAACTCAAGCAGGCGAAACAGGCAACGGCGGCTTTCGCCGGCGCACTGAAGGCAGAGCTGTTAACGGCCATGAAATCAGATGGACCGCTGCAAGCCATGGAAGTGTGCAATACCCGGGCGAAAGCCATCGGCAATGAGGTTTCGATTGAATACGGCGCGCAACTCTCGCGCGTGAGCGCACGCAACCGGAGTCCGGATAACGCCCCGAACGAATGGCAGTCCCTGGTGCTCCAGTCATTTGAAGACAGAAAGCAGGCCGGCGAGACGTTCCAAATGCTTAGCTGGTATGAGACGGTTGAAACGGAATCCGTAAGTGAATTCCGCTTTATGAAAGCCATTCCTACCGGCGGGCTATGTCTTCAATGCCATGGCAAAGACATCACACCTGCCGTGTCCGAGAAACTGGTCGAACTCTACCCGGAGGACAAAGCCACCGGGTTCGGGCTGGGCGATATCCGTGGGGCTTTCGTGGTCACTCTTCCGTTGAACTGACTTCCGGATTTTCACCGTTTTCGTCGCCCATTTCGGCATCCGTTTCCGGTTCGATTCGCTGCAGGCCAACCAGTTTTTCATCCTTCCGCAGGCGAATTAGCGTGACACCCTGGGTATTCCTGCCCAGCGTGGAAACCCCACCAGCGTTGGTTCGTACCAGTGTGCCCCCGTCCGAAATCAGCATGATGTCGTCTTCGCTGGTCACCTGGATGGCTGAAATGAGTGCACCGTTACGTTCGGAAGTCTGTATCCCAATCACACCCTGGCCACCACGGCCCTGACGCGGATAATCATCAGCCATCGTGCGCTTCCCAAAGCCATTTTGAGTTACCGTCAGCACGTCACTTTCATCCATGACCAGCATGGAAACGACCTGCTCACTTTCCGGCACACGAATGCCGATCACGCCACGGGCGACACGTCCCATGGAGCGGACGTCACTCTCGGCAAACCGGATACACTTACCGGAACTGGAGAACAGCATGATGTCCTGTTTGCCATCAGTCAGGCTGACATTGACCAGTTCATCATCTTCGGGCAGATCAATGGCCCAGATACCGTTGGCGCGCGGCCTGGAATAGTCAGAAAGCGGTGTTTTCTTGACGATGCCGCCGCGAGTCGCAAAAAAGACAAACAAATCATCTGGATATTCGCGAACCGGAAGAACCGCATTGACCCGCTCGTCTTTTTCAAGAGGCAGCAGGTTTACAATCGGCTTGCCCCTGCTGACGTGGCTTGCCTGGGGCAACTCGTACACCTTCAACCAATGAATCTTGCCGCGGCTGGTAAAACACAGCAGCATATCGTGCGTATTGGCAATGAACAGGCGCTCGATAAAATCTTCGTCCTTCATCTTGGTAGCCGACTTGCCCGTTCCGCCTCTTCTCTGGGCCTGGTAACGGTCGAGCGGCTGCGATTTCGCATAACCGCCATGCGATAGCGTGACTACAACGTTTTCTTCCGTGATCAGGTCTTCCAGACTCAGGTCCAGTCGGTCCTGTAGAATTTCTGTGCGCCGCTCATCACCATACTGCTCGAGAATGGCTTCGAGTTCTGCCCGGATCACTTCCATCAGCCGCGCAGGCTCAGACAAAATCAACAAGAGTGCTTTAACACGGTCGAGGATTTCCTCGTATTCCCGTGTAAGCCTTTCCTGCTCCAGCCCGGTCAGGCGATGCAGACGCATGTTCAGGATTTCCTGTGCCTGCACAGGTGATAACTGGTATCCCTTATCCTGCAATCCGTATTGAGACTCCAGGTTTTCCGGTCGGGAGGTTTCCGCGCCTCCCTGGCCCAGCATGGCGCGAACCAGACCCGGCTCCCAGAGACGGGCCAGCAGACGCGCCTTCGCTTCAGCCGGTGTGGGTGATGCCTTGATCAGTTCAATTACATCGTCCAGATTGGCCAGGGCAACCGTCAACCCTTCCAATGCGTGCGCCCGATCCCGGGCCTTGCGTAAATCGAACAGTGTCCGCCGCGTTACAACCTCGCGCCGGTGGCCAATGAAGGCTCTCAGTATTTCCTGCAGGTTGAGTAGACGCGGCTGCCCTTCTACAATCGCAACCATGTTGATGCCAAAAACGCTCTGCATCGCCGTCTGCTTGTACAAATTGTTCAGGATGACCTCAGGCACCTCTCCGCGCCGAAGTTCGATGAACACGCGCATACCGTCCTTGTCAGACTCATCCCGAAGCTCGGTAATGCCGTCAATTTTTTTCTCTTTGACCAGTTCGGCAATCTTTTCCAGCAAGCGCGCCTTGTTAACCTGGTAAGGAAGCTCCGTAACGATGATCGACTGCTTGCCGTTGGCGTCATTGGTCTCGATATGGTAGCGGGCCCGCATGTATATACGACCGCGCCCGGTGTGGTAGGCCTCGTGAATACCGGCCGCACCATTAATAATTCCCGCCGTCGGAAAATCCGGACCCGGCAGGAACACCATCAGTTCTTCGACCGATAACTCCGGATTGTCGACCAGCGCTATCGTGGCATTAATGACTTCGTTGATATTGTGTGGTGGGATATTGGTCGCCATGCCCACCGCGATGCCAGCCGAACCATTGACCAACAGGGTGGGTACCCGCGTCGGCATGACCTGCGGTTCCATTTCTGTTTCATCATAGTTGGGAACGAAATCAACCGTGTCCTTTTCCAGGTCAGATAGCAGGTCGTGAGCCAGCCTGGACATACGGACTTCGGTGTAACGCATCGCCGCCGGCGCGTCGCCATCAACTGAACCGAAATTACCCTGACCATCCACCAGCATGTAGCGCATGGCGAAAGGCTGGGCCATTCTGACAATGGTGTCGTAAACCGCCGTATCGCCATGCGGATGGTATTTACCAATCACGTCACCAACCACACGAGCGGACTTTTTATAAGGCTTGTTCCAGTCGTTCCCCAGCACATTCATCGCAAACAAAACGCGGCGGTGAACGGGTTTCAAACCGTCCCGGACATCGGGAAGTGCGCGCCCGACAATCACGCTCATCGCATAGTCCAGGTAGGACTTGCGCATTTCGTCTTCGAGGTTTACCTGTAGCACTTCTTTGGCGAGTTCAGCCATATTAGATTAATTCTCCGAAATGTCTTGTATCTAGTTGTTTTATTATTATTTTATTTGATCCCAAATGGGTGAAATTCGGGGAGTGAAAAGCAAGCAATGCAAGCATGGAATTATACCATATATCCGTAGCTTAACGGCCCTGCCGGCCTGCAAAATCGCCTTATCTTTCTAAAGTGCTGGCCGCACCCCTTCTGCACCAGTATGATTTCTCTTTTTACACCTGAAAAACGAGGTAGTTGATCACAATGAGCATTCACCAGAGGGCCATGGCCCGACTCGCCACAATCGTCTTGCTGGCCTGTATCGCATTACCCCAGGGCCTGGCTGCACAGGGCAACCCGGCAGCCATCATCCATACCAGCATGGGCGATATCCAGCTTGAGTTATATCCGGCACAGGCACCTGGAAGTGTCGAGAACTTCATCAACTACGCCAATAGCGGCTTTTACGATGGCACGATTTTTCATCGGGTGATCAGTCACTTCATGATCCAGGGTGGTGGATTTACACCGGACATGCAGAAAAAAGCCACCGCTGAACCGATCAGAAATGAAGCCAATAACGGCCTGTCCAATACGCGCGGGACTGTCGCAATGGCACGCACCAATGACCCACACTCGGCCACTGCGCAGTTTTTTATCAATGTCCAGGATAATCGCAACCTTGATCACGTCAGTGAGAACAACTCCCGGGAATGGGGTTACACCGTGTTCGGCAGGGTTACAGCCGGACTGGAAGTCGTTGACGAAATTCGGTTTGTACAGACCACCAACGTATCGCCTTTCAGCGACGTACCCGCTGAGCCCGTGGTGATCGAGAACATTGAGATAATAAACCCCTGATGAGCGCCGCTCTCTTTCTTTCCGATCTGCACCTGGAAGACAGCGAACCGCAACGAACACAGTGGTTTCTGTCGTTCCTTACCGGCCCTGCCCGCGAGGCTGCCGCCGTGTACATTCTGGGCGATCTGTTTGAATTCTGGATTGGCGATGACGCACCATCAGTCAGCGCACAGGAAACGGCCCGGGCCCTTTCCGAGCTACGTGCCAATGGCGTGCCCTGCTATTTCATTCACGGCAACAGGGATTTCCTGCTGGGTAAGAGATATGCCGAGGCAGCCGGCCTGGAGCTGTTGCCGGAAACCTGCGTGATCGATTTATACGGGACCCCGACACTCCTGCTACACGGCGATACACTTTGCACAGACGACGTTAAATACCAGGCTTTTCGTCGGCAAATGCGAAGCCCCCTCTGGCAGGCCGGGATACTGGCACTGCCGATAAAGCAGCGACTGAAATTAGCCATCAAGGCCCGCGGCGCGAGTACGGAGCACACCGGAACGAGCTCGATGGACATCATGGACGTCAACCAGGATGCGGTAAAGGCCGCCTTTGAAAGCCACGGCGTGACCCGGATGATTCATGGCCATACCCACCGTCCTGCAGTGCATCAAGTTGACCTTGAGGGCAACAGCGCCGAACGAATCGTGCTGGCAGACTGGTATGACCAGGGCAGCTACCTCTCGTTATCAGAGGAAGGCTTTGAGAATCACGTGATATAGGGGCGTTGGTCGCGCCCTCAGGCCGCAAGGCCGGCCGTTAATGCGGCCATTTCGTCTTCGGTAAAACCGGCTTCATAGCGTGCATCAAGGTTGAAAGGGCCCTTGAGTGAGCTACCGTAGTGTTTTCGCAGAAGATCCAGAAACGTGGCCAGTGGTTCGACACCGGCACGTTCACAGCAATACCTGAACCAATGGGTTCCGATCGCCACGTGCCGCACTTCCTCCGCGAGGATCACCTCCAGCGCTGCGATTGTCTCAAGATCACCGATGCCCCGCAGACGCTCAATCATGCCTGGCGTGACATCCAAACCCCTGGCTTCAAGCACGCGAGGGACAAGAGCCATTCTTACCAGGCAATCATCAGCGGTTTTCTCAGCCATTTCCCACAGGCCATTATGTGCAGAAAATTCACCGTAGCTGCTACCGAGCGTAATCAGTCGATCCTGCAACAAGCCGAAATGCCGTGCCTCGTCCACGGCGACAGAAATCCAGTCCCGGTAATATTGCTGTGGCATTCCCCGGAAGCGGTAAGCTGCATCCAGCGCCAGGTTGATCGCATTGAATTCAATGTGAGCGATGGCATGGACCAGTGCCGCCCTCCCCGTTTCACTGCCGAGACGGCGGCGGGGTACCTTGTGGGCAGCAACCAGTTCGGGCTTTAGAGGGCGTCCCGGTTCACCAATTGGCTTGACCGGGAAAGCGTCGTCCTGCTCCAGCAGACCCTGATCCAGGGCATCGGCAAGCACGGCGACTGCGGTGCACTTTGCAACGGGCTCAGACAGTGCCAGGCAATCTGCCACAGCCTCATAGAAGCCCGTTTTCACAAAGTACCCTCTGTTACCGGTTCAGAGCCGCGCAATCAGCGCGTCGGCAAAACCGGATGTAGAGACTTCGGTTGCGCCTTCCATCTGACGAGCGAAATCATAAGTCACGATGCTTTCGGCAATGGTTTTCGCGAATGCCTGGTTAATCAACGCGGAAACTTCGCGCCAGCCGATGTAATCAAACATCATGCAACCGGAGAACATCAGCGAACTGGGGTTGACCTTATTCAGGTTGGCATACTTAGGCGCCGTACCATGGGTCGCCTCAAATACGGCCACGTGATCGGCCATGTTGGCACCGGGAGCAATACCCATACCACCTACTTCCGCGGCCATTGCGTCGGACAGGTAATCACCATTCAGGTTCATCGTGGCCAGCACTTCAAATTCAGCCGGACGCAATTGCATCAGCTGGAACATGATGTCGGCAATACGGTCCTTAATGACGATTTTTCCTTCAGGCCGCTCGCCATCGTACTTGTCCCAAAGTTCGTCTTCTGTGATGGTCTGTTCGCCAAATTCATCACGTGCCACTTCATAGCCCCAATTACGAAAGGCGCCTTCGGTGAATTTCATGATATTGCCCTTGTGCACCAGGGTCACGCTGCCAAGCCCGTTGTCGATGGCGTGCTGAATGGCTTTTCGAACCAACCGCTTGGAACCCTTGGGTGAAATCGGCTTGATGCCCAGGCCGGCATCTTCAAAGAACTCCGCGCCCATTTCTTCGCGCAGGAATTTCGCGAGTTTCTTATTTTCCGGCGTTCCGGACTGGTATTCGATACCGCAGTAAACGTCTTCGGTGTTTTCACGGAAGATAACCGCGTCCACGTCCTGAGGACGCTTCATCGGTGAAGGAACGCCGTCGAAATAGCTCACTGGACGCACACAGGCATACAGGTCGAGTTCCTGGCGCAGCGATACATTCAAAGAACGGAATCCACCGCCGATAGGGGTGGTCAGTGGGCCCTTAATGGCGACAACCAGTTCCTTGACGGCTTCCAGCGTTTCAGCAGGGAAATAATCGCCGTCGTAAATGCCCGCCGCCTTCTCACCCAGAAACAATTCGGCCCAATGCACTTTCCTCTGTCCACCGTATGCCTTTTCTACAGCAGCATCCCACACGCGCATGGCTGCATTTGTTATATCCGGTCCAATACCATCGCCTTCTATGAAGCCCAGAATCGGGTTGTCTGACACAACGAGACTGTTATTGCTGATGGTAATCTTCTCTCCGGAATCGGGAAATTTGACGTGGCGATAGCTCATGTTTTTTTGTTCCTTCGCTTAAGGTTAAATCGGGTAATCGCCTATTATAGCGCGAGAAGGTTAACAGGGGATAAACCTCCATAATCATCTGCTAAGATGAAATGATCGACACCGCAACGGAGTCCGCATGTCATTCAATCCGATTTTACTGCCCTTGTTAACGATGGTTTTTCTGACGTTCGCCGTCTGGATTTATCTTTTCGCCTTACGCGTCCCGGAGATCAGCCGCAAGCACATCAATCCCGAGGATCTGCAGGATCGGGCGGAGGCGCACAAACTGCTAACGGTATCTGCAGCCGCCTCCAACAACCTCAAAAACCTGTTCGAAATGCCGGTGCTTTTCTACCTTGGAGTGATGCTGGCAGTCCTGTTGCTTATCCAGGATGTAATGCTGGTCCAGCTGGCCTGGGGCTTCGTCGTTTTGCGCGTCTTACACAGCATTGTGCAGTGCACCTATAACCGCGTGATG
>RCNC010001648.1_pt1 | contig 15123 bp, 15 predicted proteins | sample 2041301 | NCBI WGS metagenome assembly RCNC01 (sample SAMN09708231, study PRJNA481090) | Marine sediment metagenome, whole genome shotgun sequencing project. | biome: marine sediment; feature: ocean; material: sediment; isolation source: Sewage treatment plant 13A marine sediment (STP13A) ... | reverse complement strand
GAAAATCGATTTTTTATCCTTACGGTGCTGCGCAGCACTGCCGTTACAGGCAGAACATTCCCCGCGGCTTGCCGCGGGGAGGGTTCAAACTGTCCGGAAACCGCAGTCAGCTTGCTCTGGGAAAGCGCCAGGTGGAGGCCATTCACACCCCTGGATACGCACCGGGATCCGTGGTCTACTCGGTGGAATCGGATGGCCGGCGTGTCCTGTTCGGTCAGGACGTCCATGGCCAATCTGCACGATGACTTTGCCTCCGACGCGAGGGCCTGTCGGCAATCACTGGTTTTTGAAGCGTCGACCTGGCCACTCGCATTATTCGTTAAAGTGATCGCTACAGTTGCCGATATCTCCTGTTAAGGAGACATAGCCATGGATATCGTCGTAATCAACAGCGCCTTCGTAAAGAACGAAGCACCGAAAAAGCGGGCGACACGGGTTCCCGGCAAAAAATCCAGCTTCGCGGAAAAGCGTCGCAACCGAACGGATCGGCGAAAAAGTGTCCGGGATGGTGTCGTAGTCAGCTTATCCTATCAGAAAGACCGGCGGACTGGAACGGACCGGAGACGGACCAAAGCCGATTGAACCACGATAGCGTGCGAACTGGAATTCGACGCGTTTTCTTGCGGATTCACCCCGGCCTGAGTCCCGGCGTTGTGAAGACTTCGTTTTTTTCATTGAACGGTTGGCCTGACCGGCTGGAATAAACATGCAACCGCACGGCATCATTCAACCCTGGTGGGCAGCTGTGGAGAATTTTCTCGTCCTGTGGTAAGATCAACCTCAGTCGCTCTCCTCACCCATCCAACCCTGACGCATGAGCCATCCATATGAACCAGATGAATGCCATGATGCTGGTGCGTATCCACGATCTGAACAAGACTGAAGCGCCTTTGGTGCCGCAGACGGTTCCCATTCCGACCCCGGGTGACCACGAAATTCTGATCCGGGTGGCGGCCTGCGGGGTTTGCCATACTGAACTGGATGAAATTGAGGGGCGAACGTCGCCGCCGCGGTTGCCCGTGATTCCCGGACATCAGGTGGTGGGGCGGGTGCAAGGAAGCGGAACGGGTGCCGTTCAGTTTCCCACAGGGCAGCGGGTGGGCGTCGCCTGGATCAATCGGACCTGCGGCTGTTGCGAATTTTGCCTGGAAGAACGAGAGAACCTTTGTCCCGAATTTGTGGCCACCGGGCGGGATGTCCATGGCGGCTACGCCCAGTATATGACGGTGAACGAGGCATTTGCCTACCCGATTCCCGATCGTTTTTCCGATGCCCAGGCGGCTCCACTGCTTTGCGCCGGAGCCATCGGGTACCGATCCATGGTCCTTTGCAATCTGCAGGACGGGCAACGTCTCGGGCTTACCGGGTTCGGCGCATCCGCCCACCTGGTGCTAAAAATGGTAAAGCACCGGTTCCCTGACGTGAGGGTTTATGTTTTTGCCAGAAGCGCCGGGGAGCAGGCATTCGCACGCGCTTTAGGTGCCGTGTGGGCCGGGGATACGAAAGACACGGCACCGCAGCCCCTGGATCGAATCATCGACACCACGCCGGCCTGGACGCCGGTGGTGGAAGCCTTGAAAAATCTAAAGCCGGGCGGCCGGCTGGTCATTAATGCCATTCGAAAGGAAGTGGCCGACCGGGATGCACTTCTACGCCTGGACTATTCTTCTCATTTATGGCATGAAAAGGAAATCAAAAGTGTCGCCAACGTGGCCCGGTCAGATGTTTCCCGGTTTCTGGAATTGGCGGACCGTATCCCCATCATTCCCGAGGTAGAGACGTTCAGCCTCGAAGCGGCCAATCGAGCGCTTATGGAGTTGAAGAACAGGCGGATCCGGGGTGCCAAGGTCCTCGTGATGGACCATCGGTGAAAGTGCATGGTTATTTCATGCCGCGCTCTTCGCTGCTGCTAAAGCAGGTCGCTATAGTTGCCGATACCACTGGCAGTCGCCGTAAAATTTGATCCAGAGCAGATCGTCAACACCCCGTGCATTGCATGGCCGGAGATGCCGTCGTGAGGAAATTTATCGCAAACCATGTCAAATTGATCAGCAGAATGGATCGGGATATCGGCGTCCTGATCGACAACTGCCTGGGGTTTCTCTATTCCATCGATCTGGAGCAGGACATGCGCAAAGAGACCGCCCGGATCGAATCGGCTCTGTACGATATGGTTTACCTGGGTCGAACGCCGGCCGGGTGCGAGTTCAAGGAAAATCTTTTCCGTACGCGGATACTGCCGCTTATGAAGGTCCTTGCACCGTCCGGATACTACTTCGGTATTGACCCGGACAATAACGGTCTGCTTGGATACTGGCGGCAGCCCGATGCTGACTCCGATGACAGTCAATCGATACCGGTCGGTTCCCGCACTGCCGGCTAACCGGGGGAATTGGTTCGACTGATTCGCTGCCTCACCGACAAAACCGAGCAGAATCCGAACGCCGCTCACCGTCCACATATCCGATTGCGCGCCCTGATGATGCCCCACGCCGGATACGCCTATTCCGGTGCAACGGCAGTCCATGCCGCCCTGGCCATTGCCCGTGACCGGTTCGGTCGGGTGGTCCTGCTGGGTCTCGATCACCGGGTGGGACTTCGTAATGCCTCGGTTAACGGGGCCTCCTGCTGGCGGCCCCCCTTGGGCACGGTTCCTGTCGGTGATTTCGGCCGCATGCTGAGAGGATGGCCGGAACTGTTCGCGACAGTAGCGGCCGCGGATCGGCAAGAGCACAGCCTGGAGGTGACGCTTCCTCTCACTGGATCCTCAGTGGCAGCAGGATCAGGACAACCGCGCCTGTGGCCGCTATCCGGTGGGAGTGCTGCTGGAACTGGCCCGGAAACACCATTGTCAGGCAGTCTGCTGCATTACAGCAACAGCGGTGATACCGCCGGTGACAAGACCCCGTGGTGGGATATGGCGCCGTCGCCTTTTATGGAGAAGAACGCATGCAAAACCGAACCGACAACCGACAGCTGCTGACACCTGAGCAGGGGGCTGCCCTGGTTGCATTAGCCCGGCAGACCCTGGTTCGCCATTTCGGTGAAACGATTGCATCGACCGACCCGCAGCGACTGGAGACAAAGCCTTCGGATCAGGCGTTTCAGGCCCGCTGCGGCACGTTTGTCACCTTGAAAATCGACAATCAGCTGCGTGGATGCATCGGCAGTCTGTCGGCCACCGCTCCCATTCTTGCGGGGGTGTGCGACAATGCACTGAATGCGGCCCTCCACGATCCGCGGTTTCCGCCGTTGGACAAAAAGGAGTTGGAAGCCGTGCACATCGAGGTGAGCGTGCTTTCCGAGCCGATCCCCCTGGCCTACACCGATGCCGATGATCTGTTGGCGCGGTTGAGGCCCGGTATCGATGGGGTGATCATCAAAAGGGGGTTCGCCAGTGCCACTTTTCTGCCCCAGGTGTGGGATCAGCTGCCCCAGCCGGAACCGTTCCTCTCGCACCTGTGCTTGAAAGCCGGCCTGCCTGCCGACCAATGGCGGGAAGGGGACCTGGAGGTTCAGGTCTATCAGGTTCAGTACTTTGAAGAGGACCGATGACGGCGGTGTCGGCACCATGGCGGCTAAGGGATTTCGGACCCGGATGATGCAGCCATCGCCAACCATCCTGGCCATTTTCTCCTGCCTGCTGGTCATTTTTTCCGTGTGTCAGGTGGCTGCCATTCGCTGGCTGTGGGACCTGGTTTTCACTCATGGCACGTCGGTGGGGTTTTAGTCTACCTTGGGTTACGTTGCCGTCACCCTTTTTCCCTATGCGCTGCTGGTGGGTTTCGTGCTGCCGCACAGCCTGTCGGTGGCCCGATTCCGGTCGGCCCGATATTCCGGCAACTGGATTTATATGGCCGACAGATGGGGTGTTATCGGTGGGTCGGATCAGTGTAAGCGTTCTGTGGCGTGGTTACGGATGAACTGATCGATCAGTTCCGTCTGAAGCATGGTCAGGCCCTCGAAGTGCACACCGCGACGGGTCTGGCCCGCTTTGGAGAGGGGCATGCCGGGGACGCAGCTGTCACAGGGGATATCGGAAACGCTGTGGCAGGCGATGCCGCTGACGAGAATTTCGCCGTCGGGCGTCATTATTGCAAGCTGGTCAGATGAATGGCCCGACACCGATGCCATCTCGTGGCGGTAAGCCAGTCCGGAGGCGCTGATGTCTACCAGGCTGAACCGCTCGTAAGGGTGGGTGGAGGAGATCACAAACGTGTCTGCAGGGGCCCCAAATCGCGGATTTTTACGGTGCTCCGTTGATACTGGAATCAGTACGTTGCGGATGGTTTCCGCCAGTTGCTGCATGCCCACGGGCTTCATGATCAAGGACTGGATACCCAATGATTGTGAGTTCTCCTGACTGATCTGCTCGTTGAACCCGGTGCATAGAATAATGGGAAGGTCATTGCGCACGGCCTTGACGGCTTTGGCCAGGCCGGTGCCCGTCATTCCGGGCATGGTCATATCCGTGATCAGCAGGTCGTAGACCCGGGGGCAGGTGAGAAATGCCTTGAGTGCATCGGCACTATCGGTATATGCGCTGACCGTGTACCCGAGCTGCTCGAGCACCTGTCGCATCATGTCCATGAGCATTTCTTCATCATCCACGATCAGGATATGCTCATGGCCGCCCGGCAGTTGCTGTTGGTTGAAAATGGCGGGTTCCGCGTCAATGATTGCGTCCACCCTCGGCAGGTAGAGGTGAAATTCCGTGAACCGGCCAGGCCCGCTGAAGGCCCTTATGGTGCCGCCGATGCCCTTGATGATGCCATGAACGACCGAGAGGCCCATGCCCGTGCCTTTGCCGGTTTCCTTCGTGGTGAAATAGGGGTCGAAAATTCGATTGATGATATCCTTTTGGATGCCGTGGCCGGTGTCGGTGACCACCAACCTGGCGTAATTGCCCGGGGCAAGTTCTGTATTGGCGGCGGCGCTATCCAGCGTCACCGGATCCAGACGGATGGTCAGCACGCCGCCGCCGGATTCCATGGCGTGGGCGGCATTGGTGCACAGGTTGAGCATGATCTGGTGTATCTGGGTCGCGTCGGCGATGGTGATGCATTCGGTTGTGCTGATTTTGCGTTTGATTGAGATGTTGGTGGGCAGAGAGGCCCGCATCAGCTTGAGTGACTCCGTGATGACGCTGTTGAGACGAAGCGGCTTGCGGCCGGATTCTTCCTTGCGGCTGAAGCTTAGCAACTGCTGAATCATTTCCCGGGCCCTCAGGCTGGCCGTGAGAATCCGTTCCAGGTTCAGGTGGGCGGCGTCTTCGCTGGGCATGTCGGCCAGGGCCAGTTCCGCATTGCCTAAAATGATGCTCAGCACATTGTTGAAGTCGTGTGCGATGCCGCCGGCCAGGGTGCCGATGGCTTCCATTTTCTGGGACTGGCGCAGTTGGTTTTCAAGCTGTCGTTTCTCGGCCCGGACGCACACGTGATCGTGTTTCATCTGCCGCTGTTTCAGCACGTTCTCCACACGGATGATCAGTTCGTCGGGTTCGAAGGGTTTTCTCAGATAATCGCTGGCCCCTTTGCGGATGGCCTTGATGGCCGAATCGACGGAGGCCTCTCCGGTGACAATGATGAAGGCGGCGTCGCAGTGCTCCCGGTCAACGGCGTCGAGCAGTTCAAAGCCGGTCATCTCTGGCATCATGACATCCAGGATGACCAAGTCGGGGGATTCGGCATGGATGAGGGTCAGGGCATGGCGGGAGCAGTTGGTGCTTTGAACTCGATAGTTGCCTGTGTCTAAGACCGCCTTGATGCTTTTGGTCATCAATGGCTCATCGTCGCAGATCAATATTCGCGGGCGGTTCTCCATGAAACGCTCCTAAGTGGCTGAGTCCAGTGCAGTTCTGTATTCCGATTCATTGTCGCCGGCGGGCAGTTCGATGTGAAAACACGTCCCCCTGCCCGGGGTGCTTTCGCATTGCAGGGAGCCGTTAAGATGGGTTACCGCCTCATGGACGATGGACAGCCCCAGTCCATCATGACCCGTCTTCGAAGTCACATTAACCTTAAATAGGTCATTTTTTATCGCTTCGTCAATACCCGGGCCGTCGTCACAGACGCTGATTTTGATATGGCCAGCTTTTTCTTTGTTGCCGACAGGTCGGGAGGGGGATTTCAACAAGCGGCTGATCACCTTAATGGTTCCGCCATCGGGCATTGCTTCTATCGCATTTTTCAGTAGGTTAATCAATGCCTGCTTCAGCTGATCCCGATCCGATGCGATGACGGGGATGTGGGGATCCAGATCCTGGTTCAGGCGGATGGCCCTATCGCCGGGCAGGCTTTCACGAAACAGCCTCAGAATGTCGGTGATCGTGGCATTCACGTCAACGGTTTCTAAGTGTGTGGGAATGCTTTCTAGCGGTGATGTCAGGGATTTCATGAGCCCGGTCAAACGGTTGATCTCCTCATCGATAATCCGCAGCTCATCATTGGCCGGTGAATTTTCATCGCTGCGCAGGGTCAGGACTTTGAGATAGTTTTTGATGATGCTCAACGGGTTGTTGATTTCATGAACGATTTTGCGTGTTTTTGACACGGTCGACGCAACGCGGTCCGCCACCTCTCTGTTTTTCTGATCGTAACGTTGCTGTCCTCGTTTCAGCGCCCCGGCCACGGCAGCGGCAATGGCCTTCAACAGCGTTGTCTGCTGCTCGACCCATGGCCATTCACTGGCATCGATTCCCAGGAGTAAAATCCCCCTACCGGCACTGCTGCTCGATCGAATCGGTATGCAGACGATGCCCTCTTTTTGCATGCCGGCCATGAGCTGCAGGTCGATGATCGTCAGTTTTCCCCGGTGGGGAGGTGAAAATGAATTCACCGTTTCACCACTGACATGGCTGATGGTTGGCAGGCAGTCCGATGCGGCCAGGGTAATGCGCAGCTGTTTTATGTTGAGCGGGAAGATGCTCCCTGCGGAGAAACGTCCGATTAAGCGATTGCCCTTGGGCTCATGATCCAACATGATCAGGGCGTCGATACCCAGAAATACACTGAGACTTTGCCGCAATACCCGCATGACAGCACGACGGTCGGTTGCCGTCAGCAGCTCTTTATAAACGCTGGACAGGACGGTGCTGGTTTTTATCGCTTGGCTCAGGGGAATGGTGCTCGACTCGGTGGTTCGGCCTTGTTCCGGCACATCAGGAACAACGTCGAGCTCGTTTGCCTGCGCCAGGGCCTGCTCCTGAGCTGCTCGTGAAAGGCGGCTGAGCTGCTGGGTATCCAGGTTCAAGAGACTGGCAACCGTCTGATAGGCCTCGGGTGACGGATGTGGCTCAACGGCCAATCGGTTGGCCGACCACACCATCTGGACCAGTGGGAGGGCGTTGACAATTTCTGCCGCAGTGGCCGTGTGGTGCTCGGCCGTATCTGCAGCAAACCATGCACCGGTGTGACGACGAATCAACCGTGCCCCGATTCGGCCATGGTCTGATCCGGCAACCTGTTCCTCTGCTTTGAGCAATGGGTTTGCCTCAGCAGGGTCGGTTAGCATGGGGGCACATGCTGCCGGTGTTTGGGCGAATAGTACCAGTTTGCCGACATCGTGAAGCAGGCCGGCGGTGTAGGCATCCTCCACGGGACGATAGTTCAGCGCCAGTGCCAGCCCTTGTGCCAGCAAGGCAGTGGTGAGGCAATGCCGCCACAACCATCCAAGAGCCAGGCCTTGTCGATGGTGGATACCGTTTAGTGCCTGATCGGCTATGGCTTGGGTCGTAATGGCATCGATGCCGGTCAACCCTGTACGGCTGACTACGTCGTCAATGCCGGAGGGCTCAGTCGCTCGAGCATTCGACCCCATGGATCGGTCGAGGCGCATTGCCAGGAAGCATAACGCGGGATCCATTCTGATGAGCCGGGATAGGTCGGGCAGGGCTATGGATGGGTCATGACGGACGTGGATGAGGCGTTCCAACAGATAGGGAAAAACAGTAAGTTGCAACCTGCCAGTGAATTCTGAAGCGATGCGCACAGCGACTGCCAGTCCCATTGAAATATCTCATCTGTTCAGCAGGCAAAACCGCGGAAAGTCTATGGCGATTATGCGAATTTGTCAACGAGGCCTTTGCATGACCCCGGACGGCTGATCGCCGGCCTTCGCCCAATCGGGCTCAACTTTTATTAGCCCTGATCTATTTCCGTCGTGGATGCAAACGTGGTCCTCTCGTGCCCACCATGCTTTCACCGGCGTCCCTATACAGTACCTAAGACCTGACCACCGCCAAGGTTTCCTGAACCACTCGCGCCGGAATTATAAATCGAATAAGTGTCTAATTTTTAAAAACTCTCTGTTGATAGAGCAATGAAGGTGCCAACGAAAGAAAACCACCGGCTTTATTAGTTGGAATGAAATATAAATGAATATTATCAGTAAGTTATATATTTATGTGTTGTCCTTCCGATATTTTTGCGGCCCTTAAGAGAAGGGGATTATATCAGAAAAGATATGGTGCGCACTTCACAACCGTCCATTTTACTATGTAATAGTTTACACAATCGGCACATCCCGGCACAACGCCTGACCCATTTAGTGTCAGTATCCCCGGAATATGCCCGTTCGCGATCTTTTTAGATTACAGCAAGGGTAAGTTATCCGATACGGTCACAATCGTTTGGGGTGGCATGGGTAAGTGGACGCCAGGTGCGTCCAGCGCGGAAGAAAAAATAAGAATCGGCCACACATGAGGCGGGAAGTTGAAACGCGGTGCATTCAGTCGGCTTTTTTGTCAACCAGGTCGAAGATGGCGCTCTTCAATTTCAGGGAAAAGGTCTCCGGCACTTGACGGCGTTCAAGGTTCCTGCACAATGCCACCGTTTGTTTCAGTGTCTCCAGGCAGACCTGACAGGGTGTGCACGACTTGATATGTGCTTCAATATCCTTGCAGGTAGGTGCGTCCAGTTCCCTGTCGATATACTCGGAAAGCCGTTCGAACAGCGCCAGGCAGTTTTCGTGGGAATGGTGCGGGTCAGTCTGTTTCATAATAAGATTTCAATGCTTCTCTGAGAAAAAGCCTCGCCCGGTGCAGGCGCACCTTGATGTTGGTGGGGGTCAGGTCCAGTATCTCAGCCGTTTCCTGAGTGGTGAACCCTTCCACGTCCCGCAAAACAACTACCAGCCGGTATTTTTCCGGAAGGTCCAGCATCGCTTGTCGGATGACGCCGGCCAGTTCCCCGCCAAGCACCTGATCCAGAGGCTGGGACGCCCAGCGAGGCAGGTCCATAGATACGGCCGATTCGTCTGCCGGAAGAAATTCGTCCAGAGAGAGTTCTCTGTCGGGTGCATACTTGGATCGGCGTTTTTTTTTCAGGCAGGCGCTGGTGGCGACCCGGTACAGCCAGTTCCTGAATTTGGTTTCATATCGAAACCCCTCGAGGTATTTAAATACATTCAAGAAGGTGTCCTGCACCATGTCTTCCGCGTCACTGGGGTTATCGCACATTCTCAGGCCAAAGTTGTACAGGCTTTTCTCGTAACGATTGACCAACTCATAAAAGAGATCCTGACGACCGCCGTTGATCGCCCGGACCAGTTCGGTATCCTTATCGTCGTTTTTCGTTTTCTGCGACGGTTTCGGCATTGGTTTTCTTGTCTGTCACCTGACAGGCATCGCTCATTCACGTAGAGATACCCAGTTTCGGCAGAATATAGGCCTGAAGAAGGATCCAGACGCCCACTACCCCCAGCAAGATCAATATTTCCTTCATCTTTTTCCCTTTCATATGTGTTTGTATGGGTGATGTCCATTGGTTTTTTACCACGGCACTAATGAGACAAGGGGGGGGATTCGGTTACAGTGTAGGGCGGTTTGGTGTGGGGCTCAGTGCCTGGCCTTGATGCTGCCGGCGTCGATGCCATATTTTTTGATTTTATAGTGGATGGCCCGCCGGCTGATGCCCAACACCTCGGCGGCCTCTTTTTGAACCCCGCCGGTCTGTTCCAGGGCCCGGAGGATGGTGTTCTTTTCGCTCTCTTCCAGGGAGAGGCAATCGTCACCGGCCAGATTCTCGGCGCAGGTTTCCGAAATGCCTGCCACATGAAAATCCTCCGGCCGAAGCACGTGGTCCCGGCACATGACGATGCCCCCTTCGATGGCGTTTTTCAATTCCCGGACATTGCCGGGCCACGAGTAGTCACAAATCCAGCCCATTGTTTCTTCAAGGACGCGGACCATTTCCACACTGTGCTGGCTGCAGTATTGCCGGGTGAAGTGGTCGACTAAAAGAGGGATATCCGCTTTTCGCTCCCGCAGCGGGGGAATGGTTAAGGTCACCACCTTGAGGCGGAAATACAGGTCTTCCCTGAACCGACCGGCTTTAATGGCTTCGCCCAGATCGGCATTGGTGGCCGCGATGATCCGGCAATCCACCGGGGTTCCCTTGAGACCGCCGATTGGCCTGATGGTCCGGTCTTCGATAAACCGGAGCAACCGGATCTGCATCTCATGGGAGATGTTGCCGATTTCGTCGAGGAACAGCGTCCCGGTGTCCGCCGTTTCGATGAGCCCCTTCTTGTCGCTTACGGCATGGGTGAAAGACCCCTTGACATGGCCAAAGAGTTCACTTTCCAGAAGCCCGGCGGGTGTGGCTCCGCAATCGACCACGACAAACGGTTTTTTTCGGCGGTGGCCCAACTGGTGAATCCGGTTGGCGATGCGCTCCTTGCCCACCCCGCTTTCTCCGAGAATCAGTACATTGACGCTGCTTCGGGCTACTCTTCTAACCAGGCCATGCAGGTTCTTCATGGCCGGACTTTTTACCTGGTCGTCGGTATCCGTTTCCGGGACTGGATCGACGGCTTGGGCCGGGTCCGCGTCCTGGCATTCCAACAGCATCAGCTGGATTTTTTCGGTCAAGGCCTTGCCGTCAAAAGGCTTTTCGACGTAGTCCACAGCGCCGGATTTGACGGCTTTTACCGCATCGGGCACATTGGCGTAGGCGGTCAGAAAGATAATCGGAAGGCCCGGTTGAATCTGGATGATTTCCGACAACAGTGCCATGCCGTCCATCTCGGGCATTTTGACATCAGACACCACGAGGTCGATTCGGCGGGTCTTGAGGATCTGAAGCGCCTTGCGCCCGCTATCCGCCTTGTAAACGGTGAGCCCGCAGCTGGAAAGCCGGGCATCCAGAACTTCCAGTACATTTCGGTCGTCGTCTACAACGAGGACAGATTGTGAGGGGGTGTTATTTTTCATCGTTTCATTCGCTGGGCGCTACCATTTCGGTCTTTTTCTTCTGGATATTCTGGTCAATGGCTTCCAGCGCCTTGATTTTTTCCTTGAGCGATCGGTTTTCGGCTGCGGCTGCATCCAACTGGCGCTGCAATCGATCCGCCTGCGCCGCTTTTTCTTTCAGGGCGGCCTGATCGGTTTGAGAAGGTTGGTCGCTCTGCTGCTGGCCCTCCTGGGGCAGGTCGGCAGGCGCTGCGGTTTCGTCGGATGTCCGTGCCGCCGGCGGATAAATCTTGATCACCCGAGTCGTGCTTTTGGGTGTCATGCGAACGATTACTGGGTCGAGCAGGGCCAGCTCCCAGTCATGATCATTATTCGGTGCAGATTTGCCGAAATCGTGCCACAGGCCAATAGCGGCGGTATAGTCCGACTGTTTAACTGCCAACATCAGGCGGCAACAGATTTCACCCAGCCACGCTTTTCGGGCCAGGTTTTTATCGTTTCCTGCCGTTGAAAGCGTCCTGAACAGCGCCATGGCCTGTTTGTAATCACCGCCCCTATAAACCGACAGTGCGTTTTCGAAGGACGCATAGTCCGATTTGAATCGCTTCCGGCTTATGATCTCATCCAAATCGTGAAAAACGGACGCACAGCCCGTAAATAGTCCAATAACGATGATCAGGATGATGGTCAGGCGGTATGATTGGCTCCATAACGTTCTTTTCATGGGGTTCCTGCTTATTGTTCAACCACCGTCTCCGATAATTACCGCTCTCTATTTAATCGCCATCGCACGACAATACAAGAAAATTCAACGATAGCCGATCACACCGACGAGCCGGAATCATCACCCGGGTGCGCTGGGCAGGGTGAATCCGAAGGTGCTTCCCTTACCCACCTGGCTGCTGACCCACACCGTGCCATGGTGGGATTCGACAATGTTTTTGACAATGCTGAGCCCTAAACCGACGCCCTCCAACCGCTCGCGTTCCCGCTGACCCCGATAGTATTTGTTGAATAAAAATGCTTGATCCTCTTCCAGAATACCGGGGCCGTTGTCTTTGACGAAAAATGAGAGCTTGTTTTGCGATCGGTGTTGACGGACTCCGACAGTGATACGGGTATCGGGTTCGGAAAATTTCACAGCGTTGGACAGATAGTTCAACATGGCCTGTTGGAGCTGTTTTCGGTCGCCGACGATTGGAGGCAATTGGGAGGGAACCTGAATACGCAGATCGATGCTTTTTGCCTCGACGGCCAGCTTGATGCTGTTGGCACATTCGGAGATAAAGGTGTGCGGATCGATGGGCTCCAACTGCATATTCAGCAGGCCGGGCTCCAGCCGGGATGCCTGCATCAGATGGCTCAGTAGGTCGCTGATGCGGCTGATCTCCGCGCCGGCGATTCCTAAAAATTTTTCCTGCCGGCTGTTGATGGAGCCCATCACCTCCTCCCGAATCATGTTGACCGACTCGCGGATGGATGTCAACGGAGTGCGGATCTCGTGGCTGAGCATGGAGATGAAATCGGACCGCATCAGTTCCTCTTTGCGCAGGCGATTGGACATTTCGTTGAAGGCATGGGCCAGTTCGCCGAATTCATCCTGGCTGCGGACCTTAAGCGGGGTGCTGAGCCGATCCGAGGAGATCTCCCGGATGCCACCCATCAATTCCCGCAATGGGCGGATCATGGAATAGGCCAGGTAGCAAATGCCCAAAAAACCGACCAGGCTGGAGACCGCCAGGCCGATGAGCCCGTTTTTGGCGGAAAGCCGACCCTTGCGATTCACTTCCCTGGTGGCCTGTTCGATTTCAAGCTCATTTTTCAGCCGTTCGTCGGAAATTTCACCGATCCAGTTGTTGACGATCGATTCGGGGATCCAGAAGGTATTCACGGCTTCAGGGTCTTTTACCTTACCGTTAAGATATGCGTAGACCTCCGCCGCGTTGGGATAGGTGTCGTAATCATGACTGATGTCCAGCCACACATCGGAAATGTCATGGCCCATGGTGGTCAGTCGGACCACCTGAGCCAGGTTTTCTTCAAAGGCCCGTTGCGCTTCATTGAAGAAGACCAGATAGTCGGCTTTTTTGAGCAGCAGGAACTTCTGTTTATTTTCTTCCATGCTCAGCAGGGTTCCCATCATCTTTTTCGTCCCGGAGGCAATGGCATAATTTTTCGCCACGATGGATCCGGACAGTTTGACCACCTGCTGGACATTGATATACAGGACCAGGATCGTGCCATAAAAAATAGCAATGATAACGAGAAACCAGACCAGCAGTTTCCCGGTGATTCCAAATCTCAGATTCATTGGCGGCGGTGCTTTCCAAAAAAGTGTGGGCCATCTCATCTGATGCCTTTCGTAACCGTTAACCCAACTCACCGAGGCAAATCAAACACCCACGGGTGTTCACAAAAAACGTAACCAAGTGCGCAAAAATCGAAACCAAAGGCGGCCTTCGTGAAGCACGGGGCGAATAAATGCTCGATGGGCGGGGCCGAAAATCGTGGCACGACCATTGCTATTACCATCTTATATGACGACCGCAAACACATCCTTGCATGCAGTTTTCAAACGAAAAGAAGGTTGAGGATGACAATGAAAAGACACTATCGCCTTGCAAAGTCTATTCAAGGAGAGCATCGGATTGCCTTCGAGCGGCGCCGGTTCTCCTATACCGGTATCATTCCAGAGCGAAGATCAGGTGAGGACCGAAGGGATGACGTTTCATTGGTCCACACCAGTGCCCCTTCTGCAGTGTTGCCTTATCGCTATTGATTCTGAAGCGCAGCCCTGAAGGGATAATGGGCCTTCTGCCGACGGGGCAGTGATGTCTTTCACTGCACTGCGCCCGTCCGGGATGGCTCGACGCTCACGTGCACCCTGTTCGACTTGGATGACTATGCTTTTGTCGGCCGGGCGTACGATCGTCACGCCGCAATTGCGTTACGGGTTGGGCAGGCATCTGGCCACGATAAATTCAGTGATTGCTTGGATGTCGGCAGTTGAGAACTGGGGAACCGTCACGTCGAGGGGTGTGTCGGAAACCATGGCCATCAGGGTGTCGTCTTCCAGGCATGCGGGATGCCGATGTCTTTCCGCCCTGAAAATTTCAATTTTTGGAGCACGATCGCTTTTAAACCCTTCCGTGATCAGCAAGTCCATATCTTTGAAAAAAGGGATCAGATCGTCCAGACGCTCACTGGGTACATCCTTGATCATGGCGATCTGGCCGGGAGAAGCGATCATCACGGTATCTGCACCCGCCTGCCTGTGACGGTAGCTGTCTTTCCCTTTCCGATCCATATCAAAACCGTGATGGGCATGCTTGACAATGCCGATGCGATAACCCCGGCGTTTCAACTCGGGGATCAGTCGTTCGATGAGCGTGGTTTTGCCGGATTCCGACTTGCCCACGATGGAGATAACAGGCGGCAAGATATTCTCCTTTTCATTCAAATTACGAAAATGGTCAGCACTCCGGCCGGTCGCGCGAAAAAATTAAGCCGCGAGATAACCAAAGTCAAGACAATTCAAGCCATGATCATCGGGGCGGACACCTCGATTGGCCAGTCCTCGCCCCTAATTATGACGGTTGTTGTGAGAACTGGATCTTCTTGACCAAAATTTCGGATCACGTTACATTCATTGCCATAGGTTGCTGCATGGCGGACATGGACCTTGACGATAAAATACCGTTAACCGACAGATATCCCGGATTTTCCAGGGGCGTAAAGGACTTGAACCGCGAAAGCGAGCGCGTTCCCCGCCGCTTGTCGAAGCGAAGCGGAGATCCCGCTAATCGGGGCGGCGGGGTTAGCGAGCGAACTGGAAAGCGATTTTCATCCTTACGGTGCTGCGCAGCACTGCCGTTACAGGCAGAACATTCCCCGCGGCTTGCCGCGGGGAGGGTTCAATTCCTTTTAAAAGG
>RCNC010001647.1_pt1 | contig 15127 bp, 14 predicted proteins | sample 2041301 | NCBI WGS metagenome assembly RCNC01 (sample SAMN09708231, study PRJNA481090) | Marine sediment metagenome, whole genome shotgun sequencing project. | biome: marine sediment; feature: ocean; material: sediment; isolation source: Sewage treatment plant 13A marine sediment (STP13A) ... | reverse complement strand
AGTTTGTCCACGGATGAAAAAAAATCGGGTACGCCATATTTTCTAAGCAAACTGTTGATTTGATCTGCAACACGGCTGGGGTTGTGGGACCTGAAGCTTTGATCAATCATTTTGGTGAGAATGACTTTGTCCAAAGGGTGAATCAACAGCCGCATCATTTGTTCGGCAATCCCTTTTTCTTCAGCCGTTAACAATTCATTGGCCTGGTTTTGCCAGGCTTCTGCAAGATCAATGGCTTCATTTATAATTGTTTCATCATGTTGTGGATCCATGGAATTTTATCCCCTTGTAACCAACTTAAAACATATTCTTGACAGGCATGCGTTGAGCTTATAATTGAGTGCCATCAATTTAACCAGGATTTTCCAGGAGAAGGAGCCAAAGTGAAATGACCGACATTTATAAATTTTTAGACGACCACCAAATAGAATACGAACGCCATGATCATCCCCCGGTTTATACAGTTGAGGATGTCAATCGCCTTGTTCCCCCGCTCCCGGCGGCAAAAACAAAAAGTCTTTTTTTGCGCGATGCAAAAGGCTTAAGGCATTTTCTGGTTATTGTAAAGGGTGAGAAACGGGTCAACCTGAAAGCATTGCCGGATCTACTGAACAGCAGCAAATTACGTTTTGGCTCGCCAGAGCGCTTGAAGAAACATCTGGGTGTGGATCCCGGTTCGGTCTCCCTTTTTGCCGTTGTCAACGATATCGGCAAGGCTGTCGAGCTCATCATAGACAGCGCTTTATGGAAGTCGGATGCTTTTCAGTTCCATCCCCTTATCAACACCAGCACCTTGGTTATTTCAAGGGACAATATTAAACAATTTTTGGATAAGACCGGACACGACGCTCAGATACTTGATGTCCCCGGATTGTAGCGATTTAGTGCTCTAATTCATAAATACGATGACATATTTTTATGTGGACAATAGCCCGTATAAGCTGAAGTCCAAAAGTTTGAAGTGCCTAAAGTTATGGTGTCGCTTCGCTCCGATGATTTTATATAATTGATAGAATTCCTTAACTTTAGCTCACTTAAAACTTTAGATCACTTGTAACTTTTCCGGCTTGTCCGGGTTAAGGATGGCAGGCGATACATTTAATCTCAACACATGCATCCTTGGGCAGCCTGCTGACTTCTACCACCGCCCTTGCCGGCCGATGCTCTGAAAAATATTCAGCATAAATGGCGTTGAAAGTGGCAAAATTGTTTAAATCGGTTACAAAAACATCCACTGCAACGACATGGTTCAAATTGTATCCCGCGGCCAGCACGATCTGCAAAAGGTTCTCCAGTGCCTGCCTGGCCTGAGGCACAAAATCAGAACTGACCAGTTCGCCGGTCTCTGGTTGTATTCCGAGCTGCCCGCTCACAAAAAGCCAGGGCGCCACGGTTATCCCCTGGGAATACGGTCCGATGGCAGCCGGTGCTCGATCGGTTTGAATCACTTTGCACGTCATTATATTCTCCCTTGTTGCCATTCGTCTATAGTCACTGGTCACTGGTCACCCATATCGAATTTAAGAACTTCGCCCCAATTGAAATAATGGAGTAATGTAATGATGGGTTATCTCCGCTCTTATTCCCAATATTCCAGCATTCCAACATTCCATTCTTCCATACCGGGGGTATGACTAAATTGCCATTAGAAAACTTGTGATTACGAAGAGTTGTAGATTTTTTGAGACATAATACTACCAGTCATAAAGAATTTCCCAGTGATCATCAAAGGACGGATCTTTCTGTGTGTAACTATGCGACAATGTTTTACCTTTTCCCGTCCCTGTATTCTCGCTTTCCTTCCAATACCGGAGGTAAATGGCCGGTAGTAAATTCAAGGCGGTTTGGGAACTGACCGGTTTTGCTCCATCCTCCAGCCACACTTCTTTTTGCTCGATCACCTTCCAGATGGTTCCGGAGACCTTGCTTCTGACCCGTTCACCCACATGGGGAAGCGCCAGCTTTTTCCGAAGTTCTTTGAATCTGTATGCCGATTGTTCACCGTAATCAAGAATCCTTTCACCAAATATCATAATACCAATGGCCCCCAGGGGAGCGGTGATAAGGATCGACAGCACTGCAACAGCGAGAATTACCTCACCGGCTGCCACACCGGCGGCAAGGGGAACCGCACCAATGGCAGCTTGCACGGTGGCCTTCGGTATATATGCTACCACACAAAAGAGCTTTTCCTTCCAGTCAAAAGGCGTTCCAAACAAAGACACATAGGTGCCGACACTTCTGAAAACAAGCCCTACAAAGATAACGATTGCCCCGGCCAATCCAGCTTTCCACGCCACGTGAATGTTAACCTGAGCCCCGACCAGAACAAAAAGTAAAAGTTCCGCAAAAATCCAGAGCTTTTTGAGTTTCTGAGAAATAAGATGCGCAATCGGCTCGGCCTTTTCCAAAATAATAAAACCGATAGCCATCACGCCCAACAGGCTTGCCACAGGCACATGCTCTTCTATAACCGATTCGAACCATGTCAGCAAAATGGCGATCCCCATGACCATCATGGTGCGTTTTGGGGGGCGCCAGTCATACTTTGTAAAAAGCCGATACAAAAAATATCCTGGAATGAGTCCGACGATAATCCCCAAAACAATGGAAATCGGAATATCAGCCAGTTGCAAAAAAATGTTCGTCTGATCTCCTCCATACATGCCCAGAAATACGGTAAAAAGAACAATGACGAAAACGTCGTCCAGTGAAGAGGCCCCAAGGATTAGGGTGGGTATTCCTTTTTTTGTTCCTCGTCCCCGATCCATAAAATCGATCATTAGCGGCACAACAACAGCGGGTGATACCGCTGCCAGTATGCATCCTAGGATGGTGGCCTCGAGATAGGTGATATGGAGCAGTTTGGGAGCAACGAGCACAACACCGACAATCTCAAAAATAGCCGGAACCGCACTCATAATGACGGCTGCACGTCCCACACGATTCAAAGCATCGCGACGGAGCTCAAATCCTGCCCTAAGCAAAATTACGATGAGGGCTATTTTTCTGAAATCTCCCGAGACTTTCATCATTTCAGGAGACATGAAGTTCAACACATAGGGTCCGACCAGAACCCCGATAATCAGCATTCCGATCAGGCCGGGCAATTTGATGCGTTTGAAGAGGTAATCAGCACTGAGTCCGAAAATAATAATGAGCGCCAAACCAAAAGCCATATCTACCTCTTTTTAACCTCAATTGCTAATCAGTTTTTTAATCTCATCCAGAAGCGGTGACATCAGCGGGCGCCATTTTGGCTGAATGGCATTGTCCCCATGCCATTCAAATTCAACAGCATCAAATTTCTCAGGTATAATATGTGTTTCACCGGCGCCATATTTATGTTCCGGATAATACTCTACCCAGAGCATGCGATGGGGATCGATGTTAAACTCCTTTGCTACAAGAGTGGCAATGTGACTGCTACAGCTTCTGACCGACATTTTACTTTCTTGGACATCGGAAACCACAACGATCATCGGCCTTATATGCATCAAGCCCTTTTTATTCCCCTTTTTGAGGTCATAGATGCGGAGCCTGCATTTTCCACTACCGAGTTTTAGCTTGCCGCCCCATCCTCTCCAGGCGTATATATTATCGTAAATCAGCATCAAGTTAGTTCGCTTCGCTCAAAATTGGAGAAAGCATTACCGTGTATGACCGGGAACTTCATAAGTGGTACACGAGCCGCTTCCGCAGGTTCTAGTCTGGGATTTAGCCCCCTGACTTTTTCCGGAACTATCGGCCATACTGTAGCTGGTTGAACTGAGAACCCGCTCAAGTTCCTTGCACTCGCATTTTGGGCACTTGAGCTCAATTTCTTCATCCTTATTCATGACGAGCAGTTCAATAAATTCTTCACATTTTAAACATTTAAACTCATATATAGGCATAATTACACTCCTTAAAGTCTTTAGGCACGATAGACCTAATTAAGTCTGAAATTTCTATTGATTATGGTAGGTTAGATATCTCTAACTCTCGCATTTTTTCGTCCTTGTCAAGACATTTTATTAGTTTTTCATCATCTGCATGACAGCCCGACAGAATAGCTTCAGCGGATCTTTCACCTCACCCTTTTTGACTCAACAGGCTTTACTGAGGTCTTTACATTAACACCTTACTGGCCCTGTGATAATCTCTTTGTAGTGCCAGTTCTCTAAAAACGCCAAGACATTTTCTCAGACTTCCGAATAATATTTTTTTACGGTATTTCGGACGCGGGAGTTCAATAGTGATAGAAAATGTAATGGATTCTCAGTTGAATCTCAGTGTGATGATTAACGATGATCTATGATCGGGAAATTTTCAAAATGATCCATTTATTATTGAGTCCGGAAAGGCCCCAATACCGAGGGATGCGTGTCTCCGTGGCCCGACCGAAGAACACTTATCTATCGAAGCCTGTGCCCGTTCGCTCATCCTCAGGATCAAGTCTGGTCGCATCGCCTGATCCCTTGCCCGACACTTTCCGACGCTCTCCGGCAGGTATCCCGGCGCCGGTTACGGCGCTTCCTTTTTCAGATGGATATTAATTTTTTTTAAACAATGCCGAGAAATCTGAAAACCTGAGCCTGGCCCCGGAGGAATAGACCCTGCATTCCACGGGGCAAGCACAGAAATTGGGCAAAAATGGGCGGCTTGTAAAGATCTCAATCTCTCTCGGCATTGTTCGTTCAAATTACGCCCTGTTTAACTCGCTCAGGGCGCCTTTGACGGCATTGGCGGCGTCATCGATACTCAATAATCCGGTATTGATAATAAGATCGTAATTGAGAGGGTTTGTGATGTCATCATTGAAGTATTTTTTAACAAATGCCTTTCGACCCGATTCTGTTTTTAAAACCCTGGGTTTGGCGTTTTCCACGGCCACGTCATACTCTTGAGATACGTTTTTTAGTCGCGTTTCCAAAGGGGCAATGACGCGGATGCTGAGTCTTTTTTCAGGAGGCAAAACAAAATTGGCACCTCTTCCCACGATCACCGCCCGGCCATGTTTCCCAATAGTACCGATGATTTTCATAAGATGCTGAAGATACCGGTCCGGCCACAGGTGGCGCTTATCCACAAGAGATGATATCCACTCTTCGAGTACTGAAACGCCTTTTTCGTCCAGCGTTTTAAGGAGGCGAACACTGACTCGGGCACTTTCAGCCATATCGTGGATAAATTCCTGGTAAAACAGATCGAATTCAAGCTGCTCGGAGAGTCGTTTGGCCAGTATGTTCCCTCCACTTCCAGGTTCTCTGGAAATGGTAATGACAGAAATACGTTCTTTTTCTTTTTTTTCTTCTTTTTGGAGAATCTGCCATCGTCTTACTTGTTCTTCTACGATTTGCTCTGTAGAACGTGTTTTTGCTTTCATGATCCCTCCTTTCCCGCCGCCTATTAATTATGATAATTCTACAACATAAGGGTGTCAATAAAAGAAAAAAGGTTGATAAGAGAAGCGAGTTCCTTTTGACATGAACGTAGTTTTATCATATGTTAATTTTTATATCATGTCTCAATATGCGCTATGCTGTGCTCAAACGGTTCCAGCTTTAGACTCTCTATGTCTGTGTTGTTCTGAATTATCTTTTGAATCTGTCCGGATGCTGAATTTAGGTTAAAATATGTTTCAAATTGTCCGCCTCGGGCGTGATTTATCTGCCTTTGGCATGATTTACCCGCCTCGGGCATGGCTTGTCTGCCTCCGGCATGATTTATCCGCCTCGGGCGTGATTACCCGGTTTGAAAAAAGGAAGGAGAAGGTTATGAGAGTTGAAATAAAAACGATTTTTTGTACCACCGACATTTCAGACTTTTCCAACCATGCGGTGTCCTGGGGAATTGCCCTGGCCCAGGAGTTTAGCGCCAAACTTTATGTGTGCCATGTGGTTGATTTTCCCACCAGTATCACATATGGAGATGGGCCCATATTTTTTGTGGATCAGCAGAGCCAGGCCATCAGTAATGCCAACCATCAACTTAAACAGTTGGTGGGTGATAAAAAGGTTCAATGGAAGCCCTTGGTCACCATCGGTCATGCCGGCGATGAAATTTCCCGTCTGGCCAAAGAAAAGGGTGCGGACCTGGCCATTTCTGCCACCCACGGGCGCTCCGGGCTCAAGCGACTGATTCTCGGTTCTGTCACCGAACGCCTCATGCGCACGCTTCATTGCCCGTTGCTGATCGTTCGCGGCCCTGAACATGATCTAAACATTCTGTCTGAACAGGGATTAAGATTTAAAAAAATTCTGGTGGGTTGCGATTTTTCAGAAGATTCTGCCCTGGCATTTCAACACGGGCTCAGCCTTGCCCAGGAGTTTCAATCAGAGTTGCATCTGGTTCATGTTATGGAGCCGCCCGTATATATGGACATGCTTAAAACATCTGTTGAGTACGGGGAAGAGCTTCAAGTGGATTTACAGACCCGGATAAAAGACAAACTTAAAAAGATGGTCCCCACAGAAGCCCTTAACTGGTGTACGCCACAAACTGTTCTTTTGGACGGCCCGTCTCATGAAGAGTTGATCCGATATGCCAAGACAAATAAAATGGACTTGATTGTTCTGGGTGTTCGAGGGCAAGGACTCGTGGAGAGGTTATTTATTGGATCGACGACGGATCGCGTCGTTCGCCAAACCCCCTGTCCGGTACTTTCGGTATGCCTGCCCGAATAAAATCGTGTAACCTGAATTTTGATGCCCATCTCTTTGTGGAGGAATCATGAAAAAATGGCCCCTGATTCACACCCCGCTGCCAGGTCCAAAAGCCCGCAAACTCATTAATCAGGATCGAAAGTACGTCTCTCCCTCATATACCCGCTATTATCCGCTGGTGGTTGAAAAAGCCAAAGGGCTTTGGGTACACGATGTGGACGGCAATATATTTCTGGATTTTACAGCAGGCATTGCCGTTTGTGCCACAGGACACTGTCATCCCAGAGTGATTAAAGCCATCAAAAAACAGGCTGATCTTCTGTTGCACATGTCGGGAACGGATTTTTATTACAAGCCCCAGATTGTACTGGCCAAAAAACTTGCCCAGATGGCGCCCGGAAAAGGGGCCAAGAAAGTTTATTTTGGCAATTCAGGCGCAGAAGCAGTGGAGGCGGCCTTTAAACTGGCGCGGTGGCACACAAAACGTGAATTAAACCTGGCGTTTTACGGGGCATTTCATGGGCGGACCATGGGGGCGCTTTCACTGACGGCAAGCAAGACCATTCAGAAAAAACATTACAATCCACTGGTCCCCGGAATCACGCACATCCCATATGCGTATTGCTACCGGTGCCCGTATAATCTTAGTTATCCCGAATGCGAACTGGGATGTGTCCGGTGGATCGAAGATACCCTTTTTAGAACCACCATCCCTCCGGAAGAGGTGGCGACCATTTTTGTGGAACCGATACAGGGTGAGGGAGGATATATTGTGCCCCCGCCTGAATTTCATCGAGAAATGAATAAGATCGCCAAAAAATACGGCATTCTCTATGTAGCCGATGAGGTTCAATCCGGAATGGGCCGAACCGGAAAAATGTTTGCCATGGAGCATTTCGGCGTGGATCCGGATATCATCGCCCTTGCCAAAGGCATCGCTTCCGGCATGCCTTTGGGGGCCCTCACGGCACGGGCGGAAATCATGGACTGGGAGGCCGGTTCCCATGCCTCAACATTCGGGGGGAATCCCGTTTCATGCATGGCAGCCCTTGCCACCATTGAACTCTTAGAAGAAGGACTCATAGAAAATGCAGCGGTTCAGGGAAAGCGTTTAATGGACGGACTTGTAAAACTTCAAAAATCTCATGAATGCATGGGGGATGTCCGTGGCAAAGGCTTGATGGTGGCCGTGGAGTTTGTTAAAGATCGTGAGACCAAAGAACCGGCCAGAACGTGGCGAAACGACATTATTAAGCATGCGTTTCAGAAAGGATTGCTGCTTTTGGGGTGTGGCGAAAACAGTATTCGCTTTTGCCCTTCTCTGACAGTAAATACCGCAGAGATTGATAAGTGCCTGTCTATATTCGATGATGTTGTTAGAGAGATAGCGGTGTAGAAGAAGTATTTATGCCACGTCTGAATGATTTTCCGCTTGCTTGTAAAAGGTCATGTCCCATTCCCATGTTTCAGAGCTGTGACGAAGAATATAAACTGAGTTGTCGTCTCCCTGGATCTTAAAATATCGGTGGGTCGGCGCCAGCCAGCGATCTTGAATTTCTTTAACCTCGATTTTTCGATTGCCCATCCAGATTCGCCGGGGCGTCTCTTCTCCCCGGTATCCAGCATAACATTCCACTTTAATTTCCATAGATTACCCCCAATGGTCAGCAACGATCAAACTCAAAACAAGCGCATATTAATATGTCCTTCTTTTTAAAAAGTAAAGCTATTTTTATTGTTTAAGTAATAATGTCAAGCTTCGCACCCCTAATTTTCAGTAACGTAAATATCGTGTAGCAGACCAGATGTTTTGCTTGCATTTTAGGGGGATACAAGGTTAATTCATTATTTTTTAGGATAATATCGTGTAACGATTTTATGAAACGCTCGCAAGCCCCACTAATGCGGAATTTCTAAAACATAATGAAAATATAGGATATTTTTTGAGGCTTGATCACTTGCCTCGAATAAGGCCCCAGTGAAATAGAAAAAAGTTTCACGGGGTAAATAATGGAAAATTGGAAAATTGGTTTTTAAAAGAATAACATCCATTTTTAATTTTATCGTCAACACAAGTTTTGCCATTAATCCAACATTTCGTTATCCCAGAACCCATTATTCCAGCATTCCATCATTCCCTCCGGAGCTTAGGCCCTACGGGCCGGAGGCCAATTGGGGCGAAGCCCCTGTCTTGAAGATGCGTCTATGCCTCAAAATACCACTCAAGTAACCCAGGACATGCAAGGCCCAGGATTGGCCTGGAAAGTGTGCGTGGCCACGCTATGCCGCCTGGCGCTCAATACGGCACGGCGGTTTGCCTACCCGTTTGCGCCCGCGCTGAGTCGTGGAATGGGCGTGCCTTTGACCGCGGTTACATCTATCATAGCCGTCAACCAGTCCACGGCGATACTGGGCATGTTCTTTGGACCTTTGGCGGATCGATTGGGATACCGTTTGATGATGCTGGCCGGGCTGGGAATGCTGGTTCTGGGCATGTTCGCCGGAGGGTTTTTACCCTTTTACGGCGTTGTTTTGGCAGCATTCTTTTTGGCCGGCCTGGGAAAAAGTGTTTTTGACCCGGCCATACAGGCGTATATCAGCCAGCGGGTCCCTTTTCATCGGCGAGGGTTGTTTATCGGCTTGATCGAGTTCAGCTGGGCAGGAAGTACATTGGTGGGTATTCCTCTGGCAGGATTGCTTATCGAATACATGGGGTGGCGGGCGCCCTTTTTTGCCATAGGCGGCGTCGGGCTGATCGGCATGGTGGCGCTGAAAATTTTGCTGCCAAAGGATGGAAAAAAGACCATACGGCACCAAAGCGCCTCCGGTCTTTGGAGTGCCTGGACCAGGTTGTGTCAGGAAAGGGCTGCATTGGGGGCTTTGGGATTTGGGTTTTTTGCCAGTGCCGCCAACGATAATCTCTTTGTGGTCTACGGGGCATGGCTGGAAAAATCGTTCAGTTTGAGCATTGTTGCCCTAGGGCTCGGCACCAGTGTCATCGGAATAGCGGAACTTTCCGGGGAAGGCCTGACCGCAGCCATTTCCGACCGCCTGGGTTTGAAACGGTCGGTAGCTATAGGAATGACTCTGTGCATCATAAGCTATATCGCCCTGCCCTTGCTGGGCCAGACGTTATCCTGGTCCCTGGGCGGGTTGTTTTTTATTTTTTTGACGTATGAATTTACCATTGTTTCGGCGCTGTCCCTTTGCACGGAATTGCTCCCCGGCTTACGAGCGACCATGATGTCGGGTTTTTTGGCAGCAGCCGGTGTTGGGAGGGTTATCGGTGCGCTGATGGGAGGACCGGTCTGGCTGACCGGCGGAATCCTTATGACCGGAGTTGTTTCAGCCGTTATGAGCAGCCTGGGGCTTTTGTGTCTGATATGGGGATTGAGAGGCTGGCAAAGGATGGAAAGAGATGAAGATGAATAATAATATAACCCTTGGTAAAATGTTCCTTTGTCTTTAAAAATGTGTTATTCGTATCAATGCCATGATGAAAAATCTGAATGATCACAATCTGATTGACGCCCTTAAAAAAATAAGAGCCGATATTCTCCGCGTCATGGACGTGCTTGGGCTCGACCGTCACAAAGAGGCGGACACATGGGCCCAGATCATCGACAAGAAATTGCTGACAAAGCTGTCTCCGGATTTCCCTTTGATGGCCACCATCTGCGGCGGCGGGTCCTCCGGGAAATCGACGCTGTTCAACTCCATCGTAAAAGAGGGACTCTCACCCGTCGGCGGCAGTGCAGGACTGAACCGCCGTGTGCTGTTCTCGGCCCATGGGGAGCTTTTGGAAAAGCCCGACTTTCTATCCGCCCTGTTTGAGCCCTTCGGCACCTTACCCCGTCCCCTCAAAGACAAAGATGAGCTGACCACTCCGGGGCATCCGGTGTATGTCTCGAGCAACGCCATTCCTAAAAGTCTGGTTTTAATGGACACGCCGGATTTCGATACCGGTGCAAAAGGGGTCTACATCAATCGGGAGGTCTCCCGGCAGGCCCTGGAATCATCCGACATCCTGATCTATATTTTCACCAATTCCAACTATAACAACCGCGAGAATACGGATTTTATCTCAGAAATGCTCACCAGCATCGGCATGCGAAAATGCTTTTTGATCTATCGCGTTTATCCAAGCTTTGAAACACAAGAGGTGCAGGAACATGCCATGGCCGTTGCCAAAAATCTTTACGGCAGCGCAGCGGATCAATATGTTCTGGGGGTTTACCGTACCGATGAGGACAATTTGGTGGCCTCGGGCGAAAAATTCATGACCTTGCGCCCTGTTGAAAAAGGAGATCCGTCGTTTTTCGATGCATTGAAAAATATCGACACCGAAAAGCTCAGACTCGAGCTGCTGTCGTCCATCTTAAATGATGTTTTGGACCGGGCCCAAGAACTTCTTGGACAGACAAAAACCTCCAACCAGGAGCTTCATCTTTATCTCGATGCCCTGCAGACGGCCCAGAGCCATTGTGTCCATGAAGCCCTTCAACACTTTCCCGTGGACCGGGTGATGAAACGTTTTGTCGACATATGGATGTCAACGGATCCTCCCTTTGTCAAGGCCATGCGAAAAACCGGCAATATTATCGAACTTCCGTTTAAAGTGCTGGTGGGTACGGCAAAAAAGATTAAGGGCACATTTTCAGATAAAGAGAGACCCGTCGCCCGGGGGGACTTTAATGATGCCATCAAAGAAGACCTGCTGAGTGCCGTTAACCGGATGCATTACCACACCTTAGATTCTGAAATATCGGTGTCCGCCGCCTTAAAAGATCCGGTGGCCCGACGCATGGCAGACGCCGTTGAAGAGATCAGGGCTGAAAGAGGCTTGAAAAACCATGAAAATCCCCGAAAGAACGCTGAAGATGAAAAAGGGGCGTTAACATTTATTGTTTCAACCCATCCGGTTGTTTTTCCGCACCAGGAAAACTTGCGGCGCATGGACTGGAAATCGATACAGCAGTCGATTCTGTCACAGCAAGAGGTCATCGCAGAGTTGTCACACGACATCGAAAAGGATCTCAGAAACATCGCCGACGATTTTAGAAGTAAAATGGGAACCTGGACCAAAATTCGACAGATGTTTGCCGCGTTTTTAAATGTGGTGCCGGCAACTGTTGCCGTAACCTATATCCTTTCAACAGGAGATCCTGTGGGTGCTGTGGGAATCAAGGTGAAGCTCACCGGACTGTTCGGGCTCCATGATCTCTATGCCCTTATTGCGCTTCCAGCCACCACTGGCCTTAAAAAGGCGGATCAGAATCAGCTCAAAGAGATGCTGGGCCCCATTATCCAGACCTGGCTGAACAACAAGCTCAAGGCTGTTCAAAATCTTTTCGAAAAAGAGATCACCGGCCAAATTATTCAACATGCAACAGACGCGCTGCAATCGTCTGATGCCCTGATCATACAGATCCAAGATCAAATTGCAGTCTGCAAAAAGGCAATGATATCATGATGATTTCAAATATACAGACCGGCTCCATCAAGGCCCTGGGGAAAATAGAAACCTTTAAACATGACGTCCGAATGCTTTGCAATGCCATTGACCGGGCGCCCATGTGGCAGCCCGGGCCGGGCCTTAGAAAGCAGTGTGATGAAGTGCTCCGCATGATCGACAACCTCGAGGCGCGCTTTGAACGCAAGCTCATTGTGACCATCATCGGCCCGTGCGGCTCTGGAAAATCGACGCTGTTGAATGCCTTGGCACAAGTGGACAATCTGTCCGAAACCGGACACCGGCGGCCCACCACCCAGAGCATCGTTGTCCTCAGCCGCGAAGCAAAAGATGCCGAGCATTTAAAAGAACAGCTCGGTGTTTCACATGTGGATATGCGATCGAGTCCTGCGGCTGCCTCCCTTGAGCATGTCCTGTTGATCGACACCCCGGACACGGACAGCACCCAGCAGGAAAAACACATTCACCTGGTCCAAAATGCCATTGCCATTTCAGATATTCTCATTTGTATGTTCGATGCGGAAAATCCAAAAAGAAAGGATCATGTGGATTTTCTGGCCCATTACGTGCGCCTGTTCAATGGAGACGCCCTGGTGGTGGTGATCAACAAGTGCGATCGTCAGGACAAAAAAGAGCTGACCCAAATCATTGTTCCGGAATTTTTGGAATTTATCAAAACCGCCTGGGAAAAACCCATACAAAAGATATTCTGTATCTCCGCCAGACAGCATCTGCAAGACCCTCAATGGGATCCCACAGCCCGGCCAAAGCACGATTTTGATGAGTTTGTCGATTTAAAGCAAATGATATTCGGCACCTTCAACCAGCCGGGATACAGCATCGACCGGCGGATCGAAAACGCCCAAAGCCTTCGGGATTACATCTTTGAAGAAGCAGGTCTTGAAATTCGAAAGGATTCAAAAACACTGAAGGAAACAAAACAACACATCCAAGAGGCTGAAAAAAACGCCTTGAATGCGGCGCTTTCAGCGTTTAAAAAGGGCGATTCCAAACGAATGCTTGGCATCAACGTTTTAATATATCAAAAACTTGCCCATCGGTGGCTTGGACCGGTGGGATGGCTCATTGCCATGTGGGCTCGAATTTTAATTTTTGGAACCGGCATCGTGGCCATGTTCAGGTTCGGCAACCCCGTTCGCCAACTGGCCGGCATGGTGTCTTCTTTGTTTCACTTTAAAGAATCAAAGGCTGCCACCGTCGAAGCCGAAAGATCGGACTGGATAGATACTGCCATGCGGGACTTTCGGCTCTCTGTTTTGCAGGATTGGCCCAACATTGCAGAATCTCTTATAAACGCCAGGTTCGACACGCGTGTTAGAAAGATGGAACATGTGCTTTCAGACAACACTACCCTAAACCAAGATCTGAATTCCCTTTGGAGCGATGCACTGGATCACACCATGGAAACCGCTTCGCAAAACCTCAGCGGTTTAATCCTTCAGTTTCTTTTCAATCTGCCGGTGATCGGCATCCTGGGGCATGTGGGGTGGATCACGGCCAGAGATTATTTTACCGGCCAATATTTATCTTCTGATTTCTTTTTGCACGCATTCTTAACCATCGCCATCACGTTGTTTTTAAGTTTTTTTGTGTTTCAGGGATGTGTTCGACTGGCGGCCGGCCCCGAGCGGATCACCCGTAAAGCTTTTGAAAAAATGAAACACCAGGTGGAGCAGTTTCAGCCCATATCCATGAATCCGGTGGGAGAGCAGGTGAACATATTGTTATCTCTTGGTTCCATCGATCCATCTGCCCAATAGATGGGTCCAAGACTTTGAAATTTGTGTGGTTTGTGGTAAAAATTAAATCATTCTTTTCGTGTTTTCGAATTTTCGTGCTTTCGTGATAAAAACTTTTTTGTTTATCCATTTAAAATGGGATAAATAGGCACTTTTCCAAAAGCGACAAAGCACATTTTATATAATTATATTATGATGGTATATGTCAAACTAATACTCACCGCCATCTTCTGGGGCGGCACGTTTATCGCCGGCAGGGTGGTGGCAAAAGATGTGGGCCCGTTTTCCGCGGCATTTTTCAGATTCTTCATTGCCTCGATTTTTCTCGTCCTGTTTACCTACAAAATCGAAGGTAAACTGCCGGTTCTAAAAAAAGGACAAATCTTCCCGGTGTTTCTGCTGGGTATGACCGGGGTGTTTTTATACAATGTGTTCTTTTTTAAAGGGCTCAAAATCATCCATGCCGGGCGGGCGGCCGTCATTATCGCCGGGAATCCCATACTCATTACCCTGTTTTCCGCGTATTTTTTTAAGGAAAAATTAAGTCTGATCAAAGTAATCGGCATTATCCTTTCGGTTACCGGCGCCGTGATCGTGATCTCAAAAGGGAGCTTCAATGAAATTGTCAGCGGCGGCGTGGGATGGGGAGAAATTTTCATCTTTGGATGTGTGTTTAGCTGGGTGGCGTATTCCTTGATCGGAAAGGCGGTCATGGACGATCTTTCGCCGCTGGCCGCGGTATCCTATTCCTCGGTGATCGGAACGTTTTTTTTATTCTTCCCGGCATTTTTTGAAGGTGCCGTGCAAAACTTTCGCCATTACTACCTTGTGGACTGGGCAGGTCTGTTTTATCTCGGGTTTTTCGGAACCGTCATCGGATTTGTCTGGTATTATGAAGGCATAAAAAAAATCGGGCCCATGAAGGCAAGCCTGTTTATTAATTTTGTTCCCATCAGCGCTGTGGTGATGGCCTTCTTTATTCTGGATGAACCGATCACCCTGTCGCTGTTCATCGGCACACTTCTGGTCTGTTCCGGTGTTTATCTGACAAACAAGAGATTCACCCCGGATTTGATTAAATCGACGGTATAGAAATTTTCTTTTTTTGGACACGGATAGACGCAGATGATCAAGATGGTTAAACTAAAAAAGAATTATAAAAAATCCCCTTTGTGTCTTCGTGCTTTCGTGATAAACTTTTTTGTTTTTGACTTTTCTGGATTAGGGGGTTTGAGAATGGATTTTGT
>RCNC010001645.1_pt1 | contig 15134 bp, 14 predicted proteins | sample 2041301 | NCBI WGS metagenome assembly RCNC01 (sample SAMN09708231, study PRJNA481090) | Marine sediment metagenome, whole genome shotgun sequencing project. | biome: marine sediment; feature: ocean; material: sediment; isolation source: Sewage treatment plant 13A marine sediment (STP13A) ... | reverse complement strand
TTGCCGCGGTTGGCGCCCCCTGCTAAGTTTTAGCGAACGATTTCCCCCTCGGCGCGATCCATTCCACCAAGGAAACCACATGTCTTCGAACATCCCGACCAGCAATCTCGAATCGTTCGTCCGTTTTCTCGAGACCAAGGGAGAACTGATCCGGATCAGCGAACCGGTGGACCCTCACCTGGAGGTCACCGAGATCGCGGATAGGTTCGTCAAGGCCGGGGAAAATCCCGCGCTGCTGTTCGAGAATCCGGTGCCGGGCAAGTTGAGCGCTGCAGCCGGCCGCACGGAAACCGCCCAGACCGCCGACGGCAAACCGGTGCCCTTGCTGATCAATCTTTTTGCGAGCCGGCAACGCATGGCCTGGGCGCTGGGCTGTGAAAGCATTGAAGAGGCGGTGGCCAAAATCGAAGAGCCCCTGAATATGGGGCCTCCGACCGGCCTGTGGGACAAGGTGCGCCTGCTGGGCAAGCTCAAAGGCTGGGGCGAGTCGATGCCCACCAACGTGGGCCGGGGTCCCTGTCAGGAAATCGTGATCCAGGGCGATGATCTGGAAAAGCGCGGCTTGTTGGATGTGATGCCGGTCTTGACCACCTGGCCCGGCGACGGTGGTCCCTACATCACCTTGCCGCTGGTGATAACGCGCAATCCGGCGAACGATCGGCGCAACATCGGCATGTACCGCATGCAGGTTTTCGACGGACGCACCACCGGGATGCACTGGCAGATCCACAAGACCGGTGCGGCTCACCACACCGAGTATGAAAAGCGCGGCGAGCGGATGCCCGTCTGCGTGGCGGTCGGCGGTCCGCCGGCCCTGACCTATGCGGCCACAGCGCCTTTACCCCCGGACATCGACGAAGCCGTATTCGCGGGCTTTTTGACCGGCGAACCGGTGGCGATGACCAAGGCGGTGACCTGCGATCTCGAGGTGCCGGCGGAGGCGGATTTCGTGATCGAGGGTTTCGTCGAACCAGGCGAGCGCCGTATGGAGGGTGACTTCGGGGACCACACCGGCTTCTACAGTCTGGCCGAAGAGTTTCCGGTCTTCCACGTGACGGCCATCACCAGCCGCCGCAACCCGATCTACCTGACGACCATCGTGGGCGTGCCGCCCATGGAAGACGGTTGGCTGGGCATGGCGACCGAAAGATTATTCCTGCCGCTTCTGAAAATTCCCCTGCCCGAAGTTGTGGACTACCACCTGCCGGTGGCGGCGTGTTTCCACAACCTGGTCATCATCAGCATCGACAAGAAGTATCCCGGGCACGCGCGGAAGGTTTGCCAGGGCCTGTGGGGCACCGGGCAGATCATGTTCACCAAGGTGGTGATCGTCGTGGACGAAGATGTCGACGTGCACGACATGAACGAGGTCCTGTGGCGGGTCAGCAACGCCGTGGATCCGGCGCGCGACACGTTTTTCTCCGAGGGTCCGGTGGACCAGCTCGACCACACCACCAACCAGGCCTGCTACGGCGGCAAGATGGGCATCGACGCCACCCGCAAGATGCAGGGTGAAGCGGGTTACGAACGGGTTTGGCCACCCATCGTGGGCATGGATCCCGCGGTGAAGGAAGATGTCGGCCGCAAGTGGGCGGATCTTTTGAAGAACCTGGGTGCTCAATGACCGACTTCCAGGACATCCACGGCCGCAAGGCCGGTTCCTGGACGGTGCGCGACGAGCAAGCCCACGGGCGCGAGGTGCGCTCGATGTTCGCGCGCATCAGCGGCGTCTACGATCGCATGAACCACCTGCTGAGCTTCAACCGCGACAAGGCCTGGCGCAAGCATGTGGCCGCGCGCCTGGATGCCGATGTCTGGGAAATCCTGGATCTCTGCGCGGGCACGGGCGATCTGGCCCTGACCTGCCGCCGCGAGGGCAAGGGACGCGTCTGGGTCGCCGCGGATTTCTGTCCCGAGATGCTGGAGGGTTCGCGGGGGAAAGAGGGAGCCGAGGCGCTGATGCTGTCGGCGGCCGACGCCCTGCAGCTGCCCTTCCGCGATCGCAGCGTCGATGCGATCACCGTCGGGTTCGGGGTGCGCAACTTCGCCGACGTTCGGCGTGGTCTGGAAGAAATGGCCCGGGTCCTACGTCCCGGCGGCCAGCTAATGGTTCTGGAGTTCTACCGCGACGACCGCGCCGCGGCCGGCGAAGCGCGGGGAGTGCCGGGTTTGATCCGGTTCGGGCTCAACACGGTCATCCCGTTGATGGGAAAGATCGTCGGCCGTGACAGCGCCGCCTACAACTATCTGCCCAGCAGCATGGGCGAATTCCTGACACCTACGGAGTTCGCCGCACTTCTGGGGGAATACCGGTTCACCGAGGTTTTCATCGAACGGCAGACGTTCGGCATCGCGCACATCGTCGGCGGAAGGATCCAGGAATGAGCGACCCCAAGAAAAAACCCGCCATCGGCGTGGGCTGGACCGGCGCCAGCGGCCTGGCCTACGGCGTACGCCTGGTTGATGTTCTTTTGCAGGCCGGCCGCGACGTGAACCTGGTCGTCAGTTCGGCTGTGGCCCAGACCGCCCCGGTGGAGCTGGACCTGACGGTCGAAGGGATCATTGAGCGCCTGGCCACCATGGGGCCGGGCCGGCTGCGGGTTTTCGGCAAGACGGAATTCACCTCGCCCATGGCCAGCGGGTCGGCTCAGGGCGGGCCTCTGGTGATCATTCCCTGTTCGATGGGCACCGTGGGCCGCATCGTGGCCGGCACCAGCGAAACACTGTTGCTGCGCGCCGCCGATGTGTGCCTGAAGGAACGCCGCCAATTGATCGTGGTGCCACGGGAGACACCACTGGCCACCCATCATCTCGAAAACCTGGCCAAGCTCAGCGGCTGGGGCGTGCTGGTCATGCCCGCGGCGCCGGGATTCTATCACCGGCCGCAATCCCCCGGCGACCTGATCGATTTCATGGTGCAGCGGGTGTGCGATCACCTGGGCGTGGAAGTCGATCTGGCGCCTCGATGGGGCGAAGAATGACCCTGATTTCCCGCTACCTTTCACTGATCAAATTCGAGCACACGATCTTCGCGCTGCCGTTCGCGCTGATCTCCCTACTGGTGGCATCGGGCGGCCGTCCTGGTTGGTCCGTGCTTCTTTGGGTCCTGGTGGCGATGGTCGGTGCCCGCAGCGCCGCGATGGCCTTCAACCGTCTGGCTGACGCCAAGATCGATGCGGCCAATCCCCGCACGGTCGACCGCCACATCCCGGCCGGATCAGTTTCCGTCTTCGGGGCCGGTTTGTTTGTGGTGTTGTCCGCGGCCTTGCTGGTTCTGGCGGCCTGGATGCTGAATCCGTTGTGCTTCCGCCTGAGCCCATTCGCTTTGCTGGTCGTGCTGGGCTACTCCTACATGAAGCGGGTGTCGCCCTTGGCCCACCTGGTCCTCGGGCTCGGTCTGGGCATCGCTCCGATCGGCGCCTGGCTGGCTGTCACCGGCGAGTTCGCGGCCTTCCCCCTGTGGCTGGCCGCGGCGGTCATGTTCTGGGTCGCCGGCTTCGACACGATCTACGGCTGCCAGGATGTGGACTTCGACCGGCAGGTCGGATTGCATTCCATGGCCTCGCGGCTGGGGGTAAACAGGGCCTTGATATTGTCGCGCGTGTTCCATCTCCTGGCGGTGGTTTTAATGGCGGTGGCGATGCGCCATGGGCCGGGGTTGGGCTGGGTGTCCCAGGTCGGCGTGGTGATCATGGCCGGGCTGCTGGTCTGGGAGCAGATCATCGTGCGCGGTGGTGACATGGGGCACATCGACAAGGCGTTCTTCGAGATCAATTCGTGGATCGGGATGGTGCTGCTGGGCGTCGTGCTGGTGGATATCTATCTTATCTAGAAGTGCCCCCGGGGGCACTTTTTCGCCGGGATATCGGTTATCCATGCAGGTCAGATGAAAATTGGCCGGGCCCGTCGCTGCGGGCGATGAAGGCAATCCGCCTCAGCCATCGATTGAATTCCCCGCGGAACTCGACCACGTGGTCACCGATTTCGAAGAGACCTGACGGTCACTGGCTGATCATGCCGGACATGGACAACGGCAACAACAGGCCCTAGGGAACGAACAAGGCCGGGGAGATCCAGATGACGACCCTCGTGGTGGGAGCAAGCGGCGCGACAGGACGATTGCTGGTGGAGCAGCTGCTCCAGCGGGGACAAAGAGTGATAGCCGTCGTGCGCTCCCCGGGAAGCCTGCCCGCATCCCTGCGGGACAATGAAAACCTGACCCTGATCCAGGCCGCGATCCTGGACCTGAGCGATTCCGAGATGGCGCACCATGTCGCTGGCTGTGAGGCCGTGGCTTCCTGCCTGGGGCACAACCTGAACTTCAGGGGCATTTACGGTCCGCCGCGCCGGTTGGTGACGGACGCGGTCCGCCGGCTGTGCCGGGCCGTCAAGGCCAACCATCCGTCCGTTCCCGTCAGGTTCGTTCTCATGAGCACCACTGCCATCAACAACCGCGATCTTTCCGAACGGATTTCGCTGGGGCAGAAGTGCATCGTCTTGATCCTCCGCTACCTGCTGCCGCCCCAGGCGGACAATGAGCAGGCAGCGGAATATTTACGCACCCAGATCGGCCAGGATGACGGCGTGATCGAATGGGTCGCTGTCCGGCCCGACAACCTGGTTGATGATAAGGAACCCACCGGGATCGAGATCCATCCCTCGCCCGTCAGGGACGCGATTTTCGACGCCGGCCAGACCAGCAGGATCAATGTGGGCCGTTTAATGGCCGACCTGGTCACCGACAACGACCTCTGGCTCGAGTGGCGCGGGCGGATGCCCGTCATTTACAACAAGTAGTTGCCACCAGAAACTACCGGAACAACGCCTTGACACCGCCCCAGGCCAGGTTCTCCTCAGCCACTACTCCATCGTCGAGCACCGAAAAAACAAAGCTGACTGCGCTGCTTCCCGATCCGCTGTCCTCGTCGGAGGTCTTATCCTGGCGCAGGATTAAGGCGTAGTTGCCAGATCCGTCAAACAGGCCGGATAGCTGGATGTCGCCCTCGGTTCCTGCCGAGTGGAAAATGAAGTTCATCAGGCCGGCATCCCCGATGGCAAGCGAAGTCAACTCATCCGTGCGCCCTTCAGTCACCAGGCTGTACTGACTGCCCTGCGGAGCGGAAAAATAAATGGACAGTGTTTGGAGGATCCCGAAATGTGCGCCTGGTTCGGGATTGTTCGGCAGCCAGGAAATTTCCAGGCTCCCGGCAGCCGACAAATGCAGACCACTGTTTTCGACCAGGGTGTTTTGCACGGCCCGGGTCGTAATGCCGTACCCGGACAATTCCATGGCCCACACGCACTCACCCGGTCCTTCGAAATCCCGTGAGTCAGAAACGTAAGTAGACGGGTCCTCCGGGAAGAAAACGGCCGATATGGCGCCCCGGTCAACGGATTGGACTTGAATCTCCGCCTGAGCCGTGAAGGCCCCGACAAGGAAAAGGCATACGATAAGTAACCTGAACATGATTGCCCCAGTATGGTTTTGGTGTGGGGTTATAATGCATGACGATAGAAAATTTCGATTTTGGGGTCAAGATCCGGGCATTGTTAGTTATTGTGTTTCGGGAAACCGCTCCTGAATGGGGGCGGAAATTTCGAGCACGGGGGAAGCGTGAAGGTCATCCCCAAATACACGGACCTGGCCGGATTGGATTGGCGGTTGGGCACGGCCATCGGCGGCATCCGGCTGCAGGTGGACGACCAGCACGAACAGGACATCGTGCGCGGGGGCGACATGCGCCGCATCGACAAGGCGTTTTTTCAGATCAACTCGTGGATCGGGATGGTGCTGCTGGCCGTTGTCGCGGTGGATATCTACCTGGTTTGAGGGTTTATCAGCGGTGGCTCGGCCAGGGGGGAGGTCGGCTGCGGACATCCTGCCCTTCGCCGACTTGGCCTTCCGGTCCCTCCGCCATCCATGGCTCCGGGACCTCCAGGACACCCCCCTGACCGAGCCACCGCGGATAAACCCTCAAGCCAGACAGATATCTCGCAGCATGACCAGGCGGAAGATTCCCCGGGGGGCGGCCGTTATCACCACCCCCCGCACCTGTCGCTGAATTCCGAAAAAACCGGCCTCTCTATTCAACCATGACGAGCTTCACTACCGCCTGGGCATTGCCCACCTTGATCCGCGCAAAGAACAGACCCGCACCGACTTTTCGTCCGGAATCGTCTTGGCCCCGCCAGCGAACCGAATGCGATCCGGGCGCCAGGTCTGTCTCCAGGATCCTGATCATCCGGCGTCCGGCCAGGTCGAAGATCTCCACCACGGCGGGCAACCGGATTCCCGTCTCCCCGGGAACCACGAAGGAGATTACCGTCGTCGGGTTGAAGGGATTGGGTGAAGCGGCGGCGGTCAGTATCGGCTGGGCCACCCGACCCCGGTTCAAGCTACCCGATTCGGCGGGCCAGAAAAGCAGGGCAGGATCGCCCGCGACCCCAAAGCATTCCAGAGTGGCGAGCCCGGAAGCTGAATCTGCATAGGGGGCCTGCAACCGGGTCTCCAGGGTCTGCCGGTAGACGTCGCCGACCCGGTCGGCGGTGCCTTCCGCCAGGCCACTCCAGAAGCCTTCGTAGAACTGGTTGGCCAGGAAGAGATAGTAGGATGAGCTCACCGCCAGAGCGCCGGCGCAACCTCCGTCGGGCATCGTCAACAAAGATTCCAGGATACCCTCTGCGCGCCAATCCGCCGCCTCCTGCACCCCGGCGACCATGAAGAGGGAATGGTCCATCCCTTCCAGGGCGTCCAGTTGATCGGGTTCGAGGAAGTCCGGCCCCATGGACCAGGCGTCCACGATGCCGTAAAGCATCAGACCCGAGAAACGATGGTGCCCGGTCCTCATGGCCAACAGGAAATCGGAGGGGGAAAGGGGTTCCCCGTGCGGATTCCCCTCCCAGTTCTGGTACAGGCGTTGAATGTCCCCGAGACCCTCCACCCCAGCCAGGATGTCCGCCACGTCCTCCATCATCCAGGCGAAATCCATCTGGACATCCATCCCGGGGGTCCAGGGATGGGGACTGCCGACCTCGGCCGCGAACAGGACATCGCTGTTGGCGGGATCGGAGCCCGTTTCGAAGGCGATAACCTTGTTAACGAAGGCCCGGGCCTCGTCCACGCTGGAAACCGGTGCCCGGCCCAGGGCGACCACAGGAGTAAGGTCGGGGTCGTCGTCTTCGAATTCGCCGAGAATCCCGTCACCATCGAGATCCCACTCGCCGTTGGGCGCGGCGTAGTAGAGATCCAGAGGGATGTCCCAGGAGTAGTAGGTCGACTCGAAGAAACCGAGGGGAACCGGGATGATCCCGGCATCACCGCCCAACAGGACGTACCGGGTGCCCCACTGCTGCTCGGCTTCGGCGATGAACCAGCGGATCGCCTCCATCAGGTTGTTCTGGCTCGACCATCCGCCAAGTTCCTGGATGGTGATGACCCGGCTGGGCAGGCCCTGGCCTTGGCGATGCTTGACCAAGGGGTGGAAGGCGGGTGCCAGCAATTCGTCGGTGATGATCAGGTGGTCCCATTCACCCGGTGGAAGGCCGGACGGGAGATGTGGGGTCGCGGCGTACCCCTTCAGTGTAGGAAAACAGATGGCCAGAAGTAGAATCAGGCTTGCGCCCAGAATAAAGCGAGGGAAATCGGAACGGAGATTATGAACAGGGTAACCCATGGAATCCTCCTCGGGAGTTGAGGCCGATTGCTCGACCAGCCCGCCCCGGATCCAGAAATCGACGAACGAAGCTGACCGGGGCTCATGTGAGAGTCCTTGGGTAGCAATCGTTCTTGTGGGTACCTCCCATGGTTCGGGTTGAAATTGGCTTGTCGGATTGTAGCAGATCGGGAGGGGTGAGGCAAAAGGGTGAGGAGGGGAAGTGGGGCCGGGGGGACTTTCGCCAGCTAGTCAGCTAGTCAGCTAGTCCCCCATTCAATCTGCGAAGCGGCCAGGATCAACAGGGAAAACAGGAGTGCACTCCCCACCGCGATCCCCGACACGACCCCATGGACCTTTTCGGTCTTGATCTCGACGATGTCCTCCGCCCGGATCACCGTTTCCTCGAAGCCATAGTTGCCTGGTTTGCCCAGGACGATTTCCCCCACCGAAACCGAAACGACTTCCCCCTCGAACTTCGACCCGTCGGTGGTGGTCACTTTCACCGTCTGGCCGATCTTGGCGAGGGGTTCCTCTGGGGAGGGTTCGTTGGTGGTCGGCAGGGCAACCTGCTGGTAGCTGCAGCCGGACAAGAAGAAGCAAAGGACCACAAGCCGGATAAAGCGCACAATCGCCCCCCTTAAGGCATCCGGTAGAACACCACCTCGAGCGGCTCGGCGTCGTCGAGGTCATCTTCCTCTTCATCGTCGCCGCCACCGAAGCCGGCCATCATGGCCTGCTGCGCCTGGTCGAAGTTGCGGATCACCAGGAAATTCACGCCGTCCATGAACAGCAGCTGGTCCTGGTCGCCGTCGAAATCGGGGACGGCCAGGGTCAGTTGCTCCAGGAATTCGCCCGCGGGGGAAATCACGTCGTACCTGGCCGCGGTGCCGATATCCAGCAAATTTTCCTGGTCGAAGCAACTCTGGACGAACAGCCTGCCGTCGTCGGCCACGGACAGGCCCATGATGGACGGGTCGTTGTCCAGGGCCTTGCTCTCGATTTCCTGCCGGACACCGTTCATGACGATGACCATCCCGTCGGTGAGCTCTTTCTTGTCTTCCTCGTCACGGTGGCGGGGCTTGAAGGGACGAGACATGACCCGGACCAGTTCGCCGTCCAGACCGCGGGCGTTGATGATGTATTCGTCGCGCACGGGGGCGGTGTACAGGGTTCCGTCGGAGCCCCCGGCGGCCCATTCGTCCAGCTCCGAGAACTGGGCCTTTTCATCGAAGACCCGGCGCTGCATGTCGTTTTCCTGGGTGTGTTCCAGGATGACCGACTGGTCGTTGCCCTCGATATCCATGATCGCCAGCGTGTTGGTTGCCACGCTCTTGGCCGTCTCCATGTCGAAGGTCGCGCGGCCGCGGACACCCACCAGGTGGTCGCCGCACTTGGTCAGTTCGCGCACGAAATTGAAACCGCCTTCTTCCGGGGGGCCGCCGATGTGGATCTCACCACCGGGCGTGTCGTCGGGATTGATGACGGTGACCTTGCCGGGGAAGCCCTGGATCACTCCGACCTTGTCGTCATCCAGCAGAAGCAGGCCGTGCGGCTGGTTCAGTTCGCCGGGGCCTTCGCCCTGGCGGCCGAGGGTGGTCACCAGTTCGCCCTCGGGCGAGATGACCAGCACCTGGGAAAGCTGGCGGTCGATGAGGTAAACGTCTCCGCTGGGGCCGATCTTGGCGCCGAAGATCACGCCCAGAAGAACGTCTTCATCGTCTTCTCCGCCGATGCGCCATTGTTCGACCAGTTCCACTGTGCGGGTGGACGGCGGATCGGCGGGCAGGGTGATGGCGGCCGGTTCGGCCAGGGCGCAGGTGGCGGCCAGGATCATCAGGAGTATAAGGGCCGATCGGCCGGCAATAGCATGATTCACGGAATTCCCCCCGGAATGGGATGGCTGGTCGGTCGGGGCGACCGGTGACAGGAAAAGTGCCGCAAGTGCGGCTGCAGATTCAACCGCGATGATGCCGGATGGTTCCTCTATTGGAAAGCAAAACCCCCGCGAGAGGGTTCGCGGGGATTGGGGATTCGAGCCGGGGTTGAAATCAGAAGTTGAATCGGGCGGCCAGTCCCCAGATCACGTTGGTCTTCTTCCCCGAATAGAGGTTGTCGTTGCCGTCGACGGCCTTCTTGGCGTCGCCCAGCAGCGTGGTGAATTTCACGCTGGGTGCCACGGTGAAGAAGGGAATCGGATGGAAAGGGATTTCGGCGAGCAGGAAGGCATCGTTCAACGAGGCGTTGAGGTCGTTGTCGGGCATCGAGGTCTGCCCCGCGAAATAACCGGCGATGAAACCTTTGGAGCCCAGGCCCAGTCCGCCGGTCAGATCAAGCTGCGTGGTTTCACCCAGCGTGAATCCGTGGCCGATGCTGGCTCCCCAGTAGGCTCCCTTGAACCTGTCGATGTCCTGATAGAGGGCCAGGGCAGGTGACAGGATCACGCTAGCCTTGGCGGACAGAAAGAATTCGGTGGTGTTGTCGTCCTTGTTGTTAGGATAGTAGTAATGAAGGAATCCGGCGCCAAGTTCAATCAAAGGCAGACCAAGAGTATAGGAAAGGTTGTAGTTGATTTCGTCGAATTCGCCGCTGGTGCCGTTGACATCGCTCAGGTTCATGTTGCCCCAAAAGTTGAAATTGAAGCCGAACACGCTGATGTCAAAATTGGGCTGCAGCACCCAGTCGTTGGCGAGGTTCATTCCACGCCAGACATATTTCGAATAGACGGGCAATTCGGCTTCGATATCCAAAGGACCGAGGGCCAGGGCCGGCACCGCGGCTGTAAGGGTCATGAGCCCCGCCAGGGCGATCAGCAGAATCTTTTTCATTTCAACTCCTTGGGACCGCGGGCGGAGGGTCGGAATTCGACGGCAGATCCAGATCCCCCCCAACAAAATGGATTTCCGGAGTTTTCAGCCCGAATCCCCATCGGTCAAGGGGTATCAAAAGAGAGATCAAGGTTCCGCCAATCCAGCCGAATATGGGGAAAGAAGCCATCGATTCGCCAAGCGAGAGGAATCGCCGTGAGCAAGGAACTGAACCTTCCGGGATCCGATATGCCCGTCATCGACGAATCGCGCCTGATGTCCGAATTCGGGGGGGACGAGGAAATCCTGAATGAGCTGCGCGATCTGTTCCTGGATCACGCGCCGCCCCTGTACAAGGCCATCAAGGAAGCCATCGCCACCGGCGACTGCGAGCGCGTGGCCCGCGAGGCCCACAGCTTCAAGGGCGCCTGCGCCACCTATGGAGCGCCGCGTCTGGCCATGGTCTGCCGGGAATTCGAGATGCTGGCCAAGGAAGACGATCTGCCCACGGTCCGCGAGAACATCGCGCACCTGGAAATGGAATACCACGCCGTGTTCGAGGCCATCGGGTCCATCGGCGTCGCCTGAAATATATCGATTCGCCCAGGGGATTGGATGGAGTCCCGGACCGCTTCATAGTGGTCCGGGATTTTTTTGTTCGGTCAGATGCCCTCGTCCTGGGATTCGTCCGGTGCTCCGGGCAGACCGGGGAAGCGGGGCGCACCCACCTTTTTCAATACCCGCCGGCAGAACAGATGGTAGATGTGGGACTCCCAGTTGACGATCCCCGCCCGCATGTGCAGCTGCCGCAGGTAGGTCATGAACTTGATCGTCTCGGCCTCGGAATAGCCGACCGCATCCATGGTGTGGGCCAGGTGGGCGTACATGTTCTCCAGCTCGACTTGCGTGGGCAGCTTGGTGGTGCGGTGGGGGTGGCGCACGCGCATTTCCGGCCGTCGTACACCCGGTCCCGGCGCGTTGCGCGGCTGACTTGTGCTGTTGGGGGCCCCGGCCCGCTGCATGGCCTGGCGGATTTCCCAGCTGTAGAGCATCACGGCCTGCGCCAGGTTTAGCGACGGCTGCTCGGGCGCGGTGTCGACCGTAGACAGGTAGCGGCAGATGTCGGCCTCGTCGTTGGTCAATCCGGTGCGCTCGGTCCCGAACATGATGACGACCTTGCCCGAACGGCTGTGGTCGGCAATGTGGTCGGCCAGATTGGCGGGCGTCAGCAGGGCGCGCTTGCGCAGCTGCCGCATGCGCGCAGTGGTGCCGGTGACCACTCGGGCGTCGCTGACCGCCTCGTTCAGGGTATCGACGACCTGGGCGTTGTCGAGAATGTCCTCGGCGCCGTGAGCCAGCGCCCGGGCGCTGCGCCCTTTCGGATTCAGCGGGTCTATCAAACGAAGGTCTTTCAAACCCATCGTCTTCATGGCCCGGCAGGCGGCGCCGATGTTCATCGGCTCGGTGGTGCGGCTCAACACCACGACCACGTTGTCGAGGCTGGGGGCGTCCTGGCCGGATTCGATGGTGTCGGGGGCATTCTCGTTCATGGGTGTGGACTCGCTGTGGGTTGGGGCTGCCTGCGCAAGAAGGACCCCCCGGGGGGCCCTTCCTGATACTTCAAGTTCCTGAAATCTATTTCAACAGGGTCAGTTTTCCAACCCGCTTCTGGTCGCCCGTGGTGAAGCGGTAGAAATACACTCCCGACGAAGTGGCCCGGCCATCCCCGTCACGGCCGTCCCAAACCTGTTTGTGGACGCCGGAGACATACGGGCTCTCATCCAGCAACCGGCGAACCAACCGCCCCTGCAGATCGTAGATATCCAGGGAGACCTCCGCCGCCCGGGGCAGCTCGAAGGCGATCGTGGTCGAAGGGTTGAAGGGATTGGGATGAGCGGCGACCGTCACCTGGCCGACCCCGGGAACATCATCGATCCCGCTGACCACGTCGGCCCCCAGCCAGGACATCAGGTAATAGACCAGATAGGTCGAGGGGGAAAAAGCTTTATCCCTCTTGCCGGACCCGACCGTTATGCCGCTTATGGAGTCCAGGTCAAAGGGTACAACCACCGTGCGGTTGCCCAGCGCCAGATCGTCGACCGTTACGGTGGCTGAATAGAGGCTTCCGGAAGAACCTGCCGCATCGAGGTCGGCGGCCGACTGGCCGGATACCACGGTGCCAAGGGCATCGATCAAACGGATTTTGGGACAGGCGGCGTTGATCTGCCAGGATACATCGTCAGGCAGGATGCCGTTTCCGGGTATGGGGGAAACCAGGAGGTCCCATATGCCGCCGTTGAGCCCAGTGACGGAAGAAGATTCGGAATGGACGCCCAGGGAAAATTGCAGGTCTACTCCGACCTCGCGACTCCCCATTCGGCTCACAAGTCTCTGGCCGGCGAATAGACCATTTTTCCCGCTGCTCTCCAGCCAGTCGATCAACACGGCGGGACCTTCCCGGCCCAGACTGGTAAATGAGGGGCCCGATGAATAGATCATGGTCGTGTAACCGGCGATAACCTCGGCGGTGGTAAAGAAATCAAGATCACCGGGGTAATGGAGGGTCAAAATGTCAAGGTTGTTGCCCTGCATATATCCCAGATCATCCAGTGCCGCAAGCCAGGATGTCCTGGTCTCAGCATCGCCGCCGCTGTCATCAATGTAAAGTACCTGCGGATGGGCGAACTGGTCGGGGACGGGCTGGGTGAGAGTTGGCAGACCGCGGATTTCGGCCTGCAGCGGATAGGGTTCCCCTGGAGAAAAATCGAGGACACCCGTGGTGTCGGGCGGCCAGACACTGGTGCGAATATCTCCGGCCAGGTCGTCACTCGCGGTGAGGTAATAGCGCAGCACGTCACCGGGGTAGAACAAGCCTGTGTCCGGTAGATCGAAGGACCACCAATCCTGGGATGGACTGCTGTGCATGATGCCGCTGACCGAAGCGCGCACGACACCCTGGGCATCGGGAGTGGAAATCCTGACGGGGTCGAATACCGGGTTGCTCTTCAGGACCCAGTGCAGGGTAGGCGGGTCCACCACGGTGGCGCCATGCCTAAGCGGGGTCACAAAGGCGATCAGGGAATCACCCCGCGCTTCCAAACCGAAAACCCGATCGATTCGGCAGGAGTTGGCCGCAAGATCCACAGGATCCAGGACGCCGGCTTCGGCCGTCGCGTCGCCAAAAACATTTTCCGGCTTGATGAAAATATCCGGCCCAACCGGATCCCAGATTTTGAAGGCGACGTTGTCGAAGTAGGGGGCGGGAGTTCCGTCGGGGCCGTCGAATCCATGGGCGAAACCGAATTCGTAGATCCCGAGGGCGACCTGGGCCCACTGGCGGCCGGGAACCATCATGTCGCTGATCTCATGAATCTGTCTCTCGTAGGAACCCTGGGCATTTGTGAGGCCGAGGCCCCGGTCAACCCAGGGAGCCTCCTGGAGATCGGCCGGATCGGAACTTGCCGTGGACCGGACCCACCAGAAGGGAAAAATACCGGATACATTGGTGGAAAAGAAAAATTCGTGGACGTAGGCGTCAAAGGCGAGCTCCGCGGCGTCGGTCCCCGCAGGCCAGGCCAGGGGCGGGGAAATCACCCGGTTGATGATGTGAAAATCTGAGTCATTCGTCAGACCGCCGCTGTTGTTGATGATGTAGCCGCCGGGGCCGTAACACCAGGTGATGCAGGGCGTGCCTCCGGTACCGGGAACCACCACGCCGTCGTCGATGAAGTTGGCCTGGTAGGACTGGTTGACCGACTGGCAGGGGTGCACCGACGGGAGGTTGTTCCGCAGGTTGGAAAAATCCCCCGCGACGAGAACGGGGCCTTCGCTCCAGTTGACGGGGCTGCCCGGTTCGAAGTCGTCAAAGGTGATCAGGTTGCCGTCCAGATAGACGGACAGGTCGTCGATCTGGCAGGCGCCGTGGGAGGGGTAGATGCATCCCTCGTCCGACCAGGCTCCGTCGGACTTGAACCGCCAAATCAGGCGAACCTCGTCGAGGCCGGGTCCGGTGAATTCACCGGGAGAGAGAACGGTTGTGTAGTCCAGGGCCGCGGTATCCTCTCCACTCCAGGAATCCAGGATTTCGGTGGTTTCTCCCCTTTGAATGAGGAGCTGAACAATGTCGTAACCATCCTCGGTGTCGTAGAGCATGGCTCCGGTCAACCGGACGGTCACCGCCTGCGAAGGATCAGCGACGGCCTGGCGCCACTCGATTTCATCCAGCCAGTTGTTGCCGTATCCGCCGATCGTGTCGGGGATGGCGGTGCCGCATTCCGGCATGGTTTCATCTCCACAGTACATGGCGTGGTTGCCGAGGCCATGGCCGGGGATGTATTCGGCATAGTAATTTGACACGTGCCAGTTGTTATCGAGGGGGAGGCTGGCGTCCTCATGGGTCCAGCCGTGCCAGTCGGGTTGGCCGCCGGGTGTATCAAAGCTGCCGTCCCAGCGGTCGGGGCCGCCCAGGAGGTAGGTGGTGTCGACGGCGGATTTGGCCATGGCGTTAGGAAATGCCAACCGTGGGGCAGGGTTGTCCGTGATTTGGGGAACCGTCATTTCCTGTGTCGGTTTGGCCAGGCCGGCGCCGGCGACAAGGACAGTGACGAGGCCGAGCAACATCAGGAAGCGTTTCATATTGAACCTCAGTGGAAACGAGGGCCCCCCGGGGGGGCCT
>RCNC010001644.1_pt1 | contig 15135 bp, 17 predicted proteins | sample 2041301 | NCBI WGS metagenome assembly RCNC01 (sample SAMN09708231, study PRJNA481090) | Marine sediment metagenome, whole genome shotgun sequencing project. | biome: marine sediment; feature: ocean; material: sediment; isolation source: Sewage treatment plant 13A marine sediment (STP13A) ... | reverse complement strand
ATGTGCCAATTACGCTGTCTTTACAATATTCCAATGAACTTTAAAAAATGAAACAAAACCCGTTTCAGTACTCCCACTCTAAAGCCTCAGCCTCAAAGCGGGTGCAAATATAAGATGGTTTTTTAAATTAAAAATATAATTGCGGACTTTTTTAAACTTTTTTTTACACCAATTACACAAACCCTTATTCTATAAGGCCTTATGGGTAAATAAATTTTAAAAAAGGGTACTAAATCTAATTCATTTCATTGATTTATACAAGAATTATTGAAGTATTTTTTTCACATTAGGGACAGTAATGACATCTCCGCACGAAGTATGGGATATAATGTGTCGCCTGACCTAGTATTTTAAGAAGCTGTTTAACGCGCTAAAAACATTCCTTTATATATTGCCCGCATGAATACTAGATAGTATCTTTGCGAACTTATTGTCATAATAGAAACATGATCAAGATTACTTTACCAGACGGAGCCATTAAGGAGTACAGCAAAGGCAGTACTGCCATGGATATTGCCAAGAGCATAAGTGAGGGCTTGGCACGTAACGTTATTTCAGCCAAATTCAATGATACAATCGTTGAAACCGTTACCCCATTAAATCAAGATGGTTCATTAACCTTATATACGTGGAACAATGATGAAGGCAAAAAGGCTTTCTGGCATTCTTCTTCGCATATTGTAGCGCAAGCCTTGGAAGAATTATATCCTGGAGCTAAATTAACAATAGGTCCTGCTATTGAAAACGGATTCTATTATGACGTGGATTTTGGTGAACACACCGTGTCAGAAAAAGATTTTCCAACCATCGAAAAAAGGGCTTTGGAAATTGCCCGTGGCAAGCATGATTTTAAAATGCGTTCGGTGACCAAAGCCGATGCATTGGAAAAATACAAATCGCAAGCGAATGAATTCAAGGTTGAACTCATCGAGAATCTTGAAGATGGTACCATTACATTTTGCGACCATGATACGTTTACCGATTTGTGCCGTGGCGGACATATTCCCAATACCGGTATTGTAAAGGCAATTAAAATATTAAGTGTTGCCGGCGCCTACTGGCGAGGTGATGAAAAAAACAAACAACTTACAAGAGTTTATGGCATTTCATTTCCTAAACAAAAAGAATTAACTGAGTATTTGCAGCTTTTAGAAGAAGCGAAGAAAAGGGATCATCGCAAATTAGGCAAAGAGCTTGAGCTTTTTACTTTTTCGCAAAAAGTTGGTCAGGGTCTTCCATTGTGGTTACCTAAAGGTGCTGCCTTACGTGAACGTTTGGAACAGTTCCTGAAAAAGGCCCAAAAAAAAGCGGGATACGAAATGGTGGTTACTCCACATATAGGTCAAAAAGAACTCTATGTTACTTCTGGCCATTATGCCAAATATGGGGAAGATAGCTTTCAACCCATTCACACACCCAAGGATGATGAGGAGTTTTTATTAAAACCCATGAACTGCCCCCATCATTGCGAAATTTATAACCATAGACCATTTAGCTATAGGGAACTCCCCCAACGCTATGCTGAATTCGGGACTGTTTATAGGTATGAGCAAAGCGGTGAGCTTCATGGATTGACTCGTGTTCGTGGATTTACCCAAGATGATGCACACATATTCTGTACTCCAGAACAACTTGATCAAGAGTTTAAGAATGTAATTGATCTATCATTATATGTATTAGGTTCATTAGGTTTTGAAAATTTCAAAGCGCAAGTATCAGTAAGAGATGTAGATACTCCTGAAAAATATATTGGATCGGTTGAAAATTGGGAGAAAGCGGAAAACGCCATAATCAATGCTGCTAAAGAAAAAGGACTGGATTTTGTGATTGTAAGTGGTGAAGCGGCTTTCTATGGACCAAAACTTGATTTCATGGTAAAAGATGCCCTTGGAAGAAACTGGCAATTAGGTACCATTCAAGTTGATTATAACTTGCCAGAGCGTTTTGACCTCACCTATAAAGGGAGTGACAATGAGCTACATAGGCCTGTAATGATACATCGTGCACCCTTTGGAAGCATGGAACGATTTATTGCGCTTTTATTAGAACATACCGGCGGAAATTTCCCTTTATGGTTGACTCCAGAGCAGGCTATTATACTACCTGTGAGCGAGAAACATGAAAAATATGCTCAAAAAGTTTTAAAATCCTTGGAAAATAACGAAATTCGCGCCCTCATTGATAACAGGAACGAAACTGTTGGAAAGAAAATACGAGAGGCTGAAATGAATAAAACACCGTTCATGCTTATCGTTGGAGAAAGTGAGGAAGAGAACAACACCATTGCCGTACGTAGACACGGAGGTGATGACTTAGGCTCAATAAGTGTGCAGGATTTCGTTGACTTGGTCACTAGAGAAATAAATAGTACCTTAAAGTCGTTTTAAAAAATTGAAGTTTAATTAAAAATAATTAGTCATAGCAATACGAAAAAGATTTAGGCCCCAACCTAGGAGGGAAAACAAAAACCCGCACAAAATCAATGAAAGAATCATTTCGCCCAACGTACGATTGGTGGGTGATAATGTTGAAGTAGGTGTTTATACATTGCCCCAGGCGATGGAGAAAGCAGAGGAGATAGGTTTGGATTTGGTTGAGATTTCACCAAAAGCAGACCCTCCTGTTTGTAAAATAATTGATTACAAGAAATTTCTCTACGAGCAAAAGAAGCGTGAGAAAATAATGAAAGCGAAAGCTTCCAAGGTTGTAGTTAAGGAGATTAGATTTGGTCCGAATACAGACGACCATGATTACGAGTTTAAAAAGAAACATGCTGAGAAATTTTTAAAAGACGGGGCTAAATTAAAGGCCTATGTATTCTTTAAAGGACGCTCAATTGTATATAAAGATCAAGGTGAAATATTATTGTTAAAACTTGCCTCTGAATTGGAAGAATTGGGCAAAGTAGAACAAATGCCAAGATTGGAAGGTAAGCGTATGACCATGTTCATTGCGCCAAAGACCAGGAAATAAAATAATTAGCTGAATTCAATCGGCTTGAAAAGACACTGAACGCTGCCTGCTTTGCAGGCAGTTTCAGCATAAAGTGAGATAACCATAAATAGGAAAAAATGCCTAAACAAAAAACAAAATCCAGTGCCAAAAAGCGCTTTAAGCTTACAGGTACAGGTAAAATCAAAAGAAAGCACGCTTTTAAGAGCCACATTCTTACGAAGAAGTCTAAAAAGCGTAAGCTTGCGTTAACACACTCTGGATTAGTACACGATGCAGATGTTAACAGTATTAAAGAACAATTACGTTTAAAATAATTGTCCTTTACGGTAATTAATCATTAACCCTGGAGTTAGGCCTTAAAAGATTCTGAAAAAAGCAGAACGCCTACTACAAAAAACAATTAAAATTATGCCAAGATCAGTAAATGCAGTTGCTTCAAGAGCTCGAAGAAAAAAAGTAATGAAGCAAGCCAAAGGTTACTTTGGAAGACGTAAAAACGTTTGGACAGTAGCCAAAAACGCGGTTGAAAAAGCAATGTTATATGCTTATAGAGACCGTAGAAACAAAAAAAGAACTTTCCGAGCACTATGGATTACCCGTATAAATGCAGGAGCAAGATTGCACGGAATGTCGTATTCACAATTTATGGGAAAAGTTAAAGCCAATAACATTGAACTAAACCGCAAGGTTTTAGCAGATTTGGCCATGAACCACCCAGATGCTTTTAAAGCAATTGTAGATAACGTAAAATAGATTTAAAAACATATCTCACTCTAAAAAATCCGATTCCAACGAATCGGATTTTTTGTACCTTAAAGCCAAATGAAACTTAGAATGATTCAGCGTAAAACAGGTTTAATTTTATTTGTCATTTTTATCTTTTATTGTGGTGAAATTTTCTCCCAAAAGGATAGTCTTTCATTTTTGGCTTTGGGAGATAGTTACACAATTGGCACCAGTGAGAGGCCAGAGAATAGTTGGCCACAACAATTGGTTAAAACATTGGCCAGAAAAGGCAAATTAGTAAAAGCACCCAAAATCATTGCTGGTGCAGGTTGGACCACGGAAAAATTAATATCAGAAGTACAATCTTCCAAATTAAATACTGAATACGATCTGGTTTCACTGCTCATTGGTGTTAACAATCAGTACAGGGGGTTAGATATAAACCAATTTAGAAAACAATTTTTATCACTTCTAGAAAAAAGTATAACCCTTGCCGGGAATGATACTTCTAATGTTTTTGTATTATCAATTCCCGATTGGGGCGTAATGCCGTTCGCAGCGCTAAGAGATACGAAAAAAATAACTAGGGAAATTGGAAAATACAATGCAATAATCAAAGAGGAAGTTGCAAAACGAAATGTTCTATATATTGATATTACCAAATTATCACGCCAGGCTATTGTTGATAAAACCCTCATTGCTTCAGACGGATTGCATCCGTCAAAAAAAATGTATAAGACCTGGGTCAAGAAAATTCTCAAAAATCTTTTAAAAAGATTGGATTAGGCTGAATTTAAATAGTAATCTAATTTCCAAATGCCGTAATCACTAGTTTTCTTCCGGAAGCATTGTTTCTATGCTCACACAAATACATCCCTTGCCAAATCCCAAGATTCAACCTCCCCTTGGTAATGGGTATTTGTATGGATGCACCCATTAATGAAGCTTTTAAATGAGCTGGCATATCATCGGGGCCTTCATAGGTGTGAATGTAATAAGGTGCATGCTCAGGAACCATAACATTCATGTGACTTTCAAAATCATCACGGACGGTAGGATCAGCGTTTTCATTAATAGTAAGACTTGCCGATGTATGTTTAATAAAAATCTGCAGCATTCCCATATTAATTGCCTCTATTTCCGGTATGCTATTCAAAACTTCACTGGTAATTAAGTGATACCCTCTTGAAAATGGTTTTAGTTGAATTTCCTTTTGATAGAATTTCATTGTTTCTTACCCAAATTTTAGCTGATGTTAAGATAAACTTTATGAATTTAATTCTTATTATTTAACCTTAACAAATACCTTTGCAACTTCAAATTAGAGCTTATGGACCTTTCTAGAGTAAAAATGGTGGTGACCGATATGGATGGCACCTTATTGAATTCAAACCATGAGGTCAGCAATCGGTTCTTTGAGTTATATGCAGCCTTAAAACAACGGGGTATTTTGTTCGTTGCCGCAAGCGGAAGACAATACAATAGTATTGTCGATAAATTGGAACCCATTAAAAATGAAATTATTGTTATCGCAGAAAATGGCGGTTTTGCCATGCAAAATGATTCTGAATTAGTATTGACTCCTCTGCCCCATCATGCGAAGAATACTATTCTTGATGTTCTAGAGAATGTAGCTAACGTTCATCCGGTATTATGTAGTAAGGATAATGCATTTCTGACGAATACTTCAACAGCGTTTGTGAACAAATTGAAAGAATATTATACCGAATATACCCTATTGGATAATTTGAAAGCCCATGAGGGCGAAATCATTAAAATAGCAATATACCATTTCGAAAGTTCTGAAAAATACATCTATCCAGTTGTAGAACATTTGGAAGGCGACTTAAAAGTAAAGGTCTCAGGCGCAAATTGGGTAGATATCTCAAGCCCTAATGCAAATAAAGGTTACGCTCTCGACTTGATTCAAAAGAAATACAATATCACACCCAAGGAAACTATGGTCTTTGGAGATTATAATAATGATCTTGAAATGCTTGCCCTAGCGGAGTACAGCTTTGCTATGGAAAATGCCCACCCGAATATAAAGAAAGTGGCTAATTACAGTACTGAAAGCAATGATAATTTCGGAGTAGAACGTATCTTGGAAAAACTACTGCAACAGTAACCCATTACGTCTTTTGCTTCTTTTTCTTAGCAGCAGGAAATAAGACATTATTCAAAATAAGACGATATCCGGGAGAAGTTGGGTGCAGTTCTAATTCTGTTTTCGGATCTCCTACCCTATGCTGATAATCCTCAGGGTCATGACCGCCATAAAACGTAAAAAATCCTTTACCCTTAATACCATGAATATATCGTGCCTCACCATTGATTTTGTTTTCCCCCAAAATTAATACCGTTGGCTTTATTTCGTTTCTGGTGAATGATGTAGTTTGCCCCATAAAACCTTTTACCAATGCCGTATGATTTTGGCATAACATTGTTGGTACAGGATCCCATTTTGCTGAAAAGTCCATCAAAGAAAAATAATCTGATTCTTTTGGTACCTCTCCCCTTTTGTTCGTCATGTCAATTGAAGAAAATTCATAGCGTAAAGGATTCCTTTCTAAAGTGAAATTGGTGAAAGCAAAAGTTTTATTATAATCCAGTTTACTCTGATAATTAGCATCCGATGGATCATAATCGAACATAGGCTCACATATATCAACCCCGTCAGCAGCAAGAGCTATATCAAAACTATCGGTTGCGGAACACATGGCGAACATAAAACCACCACCAATCACGTAGTTTCTGATTTTTAAGGCAACATCCCTTTTTTCTTCCGATACTTTATCATACCCTAATTTGGATGCTAGTGCTTCAGCCTCCTTTTTGCCATCAATATACCAGGGTGTGGCTCTGTAAGCACCATAGAACTTACCATATTGCCCCGTAAAATCCTCGTGATGCAAATGCAACCAGTCATATAAAACCAGTTTATTATCCAATACGTCTTCATCATAAACCGTTATATAAGGAATTTCGGCATAGGCCAAAACCATAGTCACTGCATCATCCCAAGGTTGATTGGTTTTTGGCGTGTACACCGCTATTTTTGGTGCTTTTTCAAGAATAACAGCTTCTTGATTTTGAGACGGACTACTTATATCATCTAAAATACGCTGCGCCTGACCATCAGAAAGAATCTCAAAAGAAACTCCTCTAATTTGACATTCCTTTCTAATGTTTTCCCCATCTGGAAGCAAGAATGAACCCCCTCTATAATTTAACAACCATTGCACTTTTTGCTGCTTGGTAAGCACCCAAAAGGTAATACCATAGGCTTTAAGATGATTTTTTTGACTCTCGGCATCCATTGGAATAAGTATGGAAGAGGCTGAAAGTTGAAGGGAAAATAAAATAAGAAATAATGTAATGAGGAGACCTCTCGACTGAGCCCAACGAGACAGTCGAATTATCAAATTAAAAAGGTACGTCGCTATCATCCGGGTTAAGGTCATCATTCATTGAACTACCAAATGCCTCATTGGCATCGGGTAGATTTTTAGTCAAAAAGGGATTCTCATCATCTGCATTCATTTTCGATTGAAACTCGAAAGGAGAATCAAAATCATCTAAATTATCAAATTTACCAAGTTGTCCAATGAATTTTAACCTAATATTATCCAATCCACCATTTCTGTGTTTAGCAACAATGAATTCTGCCTGGCCCTGAGTGGGAGTTCGTTCTTCATCATCCCATTCATCAATTTTATAATATTCTGGCCTATAAATAAAGGAAACGATATCTGCATCTTGCTCAATAGCACCAGACTCCCTAAGGTCAGAAAGAATGGGTCGCTTACTGCCTCCACGTGTCTCAACAGCCCTGGATAATTGTGATAGTGCGATCACTGGAACATTCAATTCTTTGGCCAAGGCTTTTAGGTTTCTTGAGATTGTAGAGATTTCCTGTTCACGGTTTCCACCTTTTTGACTACCCCCTGCTGTCATCAATTGCAAGTAATCAATTACGACCATTTTAATGCCATGCTGTGATGCCAATCGTCTCGCTTTTGCCCTTAAATCAAAAATGGACAAGGATGGCGAATCATCAATAAACAAAGGCGCTTTTTCAAGTGTCTTCACTTTTACATTAAGCTGCTCCCATTCATGTTTTTCTAACCTACCAGTTCTCAACTTTTCAGAAGATAATCCTGTTTCTGAAGATATTAATCTTGTAATCAACTGTACTGAGGACATTTCCAACGAAAAGAATGCCACAGGAATATTTGAATTCACCGCAATATTTCTTGCCATGGATAAGGTCAAGGCTGTTTTACCCATACCAGGACGAGCTGCAACAATGATCAAATCACTTGGTTGCCAACCAGAAGTAAGTTTATCCAATTTATCAAATCCTGATGGAATACCGCTTAAACCCTCTTTATTGGCAATTTCCTCGATTCGTTTTTTGGCCTGAATCACCAAATTCTGAGCCGTTTCTGCAGATCGTTTTAAGTTACCTTGGGTAACATCATAGAGTTTGGATTCGGCCGTATCCAACAAATCAAAAACATCAGTACCATCATCATAGGCATCCTCGATTATTTCATTCGAAATTTTTATGAGACTACGCTGTATAAACTTTTGAAGAATAATTCTGGCATGAAACTCAATATGTGCCGAAGATGCCACTTTCTGCGTCAATTTAATGAGGTAAAAATCCCCACCAACCGATTCAAGTCGGCCATCCTTCTTTAATTGGGAAGAAACGGTTAATAAATCGACCGGTTCCGAGGTTTCGAACAATTTAAAAATAGCCTCATATATAAAACAATGGGCCTCTTTATAAAAAACATCAGGATGTAAGATATCTATTACTTCATCAACACCTTTCTTGTCAATCATCATTGCCCCAAGCACAACTTCCTCTAAATCAACTGCTTGTGGAGGTATTTTACCTCTCTCAAGGTTGATTATAGTGGTTTTGTCGATCTTACGACCAATAAGTGGCTTAGGTTTTTCCATGGCTACGAAAATATACAATTAACCTTAAGTTAACATGGGTTTAACAACTAACGATATCAACGGTTGATTAACAATTCACCTGTTGATAAGTTACAAAATCTGTTGATAACAGAAAAAAAATGAGGATTGGATTAATTAAATTTTAACAACCTTGGCAAAAACGACCGTTAACCATTAAATACTCCCATGTTCGCATATTTATCCATGCGTAAATCTACCAGTTCTTTTGGTGATAACTTTTCCAATACCTGATAATGGGCAGCAATTTTGTTTTTCACAATTTCAAAAGTCTTCTCACGATTACTATGCGCACCACCTACAGGTTCACGAACAATTTCATCGATAAGTTTTAACTTTTTCATATCAGGAGCAGTAAGTTTAAGTGATTCGGCAGCCTGCTCTTTATATTCTCAGCTTCTCCATAATATTGAGGAGCATGATTCAGGTGATATAACAGAATACCAGGTATTTTCCAACATCAATACTCTATCACCAACACCAATCCCCAAAGCACCACCAGAAGCTCCTTCGCCGATAATAGTAACGATAATGGGAACCTTAAGACGGGTCATTTCTAAGATGTTCCTAGCAATAGCCTCACCTTGGCCACGTTCTTCAGCTTCAATGCCAGGATAAGCACCAGGAGTATCAATCAAACAGACTACCGGTATTCCGAATTTTTCGGCAGATTTCATAAGACGTAACGCCTTTCTATAACCCTCAGGGTTGGCCATTCCAAAATTTCGATACTGTCGTGTTTTGGTATTATATCCCTTCTGTTGACCAATGAACATATAGCTCTGGTCCCCGATTTTACCCAAACCACCTATCATTGCCTTGTCATCCTTTACATTACGATCACCATGTAATTCCAAGAAGGTATCACCGCAAATGGCATTAATATAATCCAATGTATAAGGTCTATTAGGATGTCTTGAAAGCTGGACACGTTGCCAAGCCGAAAGGTTTTTATAAATATCCTTTCGTGATTCAGCTAACTTTTTTTCAATCTGCTTACATGTTTCGCTTACATCAACATCGCTTTCCTCTCCAATAATCATACATTTCTCGAGCTGGTCCTCAAGTTCCTTAATAGGCAGTTCAAAATCTAAATATTCCATGAGATGGGTAGGTTTTGTTAGTTTGATTGGACAAATATAAAATAATATAAGGTAACCCTATCCACTACACATTCTTTTTAGCATTCAATTGTTTCAATACCCCATTGGCGATAACAATTGTGATAAATATTAAAGCCCCAGCATAGAACATTGGATTCATTTTCTCTTTATCACCAAGTATAAAAAATACAAGGAATATCCCATAAACAGGCTCCATATTCACTGTTGAATCTACGGTGTATGGAGTGATATATGGCATGACTTTTATAGATGCTACAAAAGTATAAGCCGTGCATATTGAAGCAAGTATACCAATGAAAACCCAGTCTAACATAGACAATTTAAAGAACTCAGCTGTAAAGCCTCAGATAAAGACAATTAAATGTAGCTGTAAGTAATTTTTTAGTTTAACGCTTGGCATTCTGCAATAGGTAAAAAGCTAAAATACCAAAAACGATATTAGGGATGATTACAGCCAAAAGAGGTGAAAATCCCGCTTGCTCTGCCAAAGTACCAAATACCTTATCAAAAAAGATGTAGATAAAAGCAACCCCAATACCAAATGCTAGATTGACTCCCATACCACCTCGTCTTTTTACCGAAGATACTGCAACAGCAATAATGGTTAAAATAAATGCAGCAAGTGGTAAGGCCCATCTTCTGTATTTTACAAGAACATAGTTGTTAATATTGGAAGCACCTTTTCTTCTTTGATTGGCAATGAATTTATTTAGCTCGAAAAGATTTTTGGTCTCTGCGATATAGGATACCGGAGTAAGATCTTCAATCTTAAAAGTGAATATTGTATCTAACCTATTCTTTGTTTCAATAATTGCGGAATCCCCAATAATCTTCCGCTTTTGATACCTAATAAGCCTATAAATACTATCCTTTTCGACCCAACGTATGCTATTGGCCGAGATTTTAAAATCCAAGGTATTATCATCATTGAATCTCTCAAATGTGAATTTGTTTGCATTTTGTCTTGCAGGATCAAAACTGCTCACATAAATAAAGTCGTTTTCGTTGAGCTGATTAAAAATATTGCTCGTAATCCTATCCTGCTTTCCTTTTTTTAAATATTTGAATTTAAACTCATTATATCCTTTACTGGCATTGGGCACTATGAACATAGCCATCACCAACATAGTTACTGCAACAATGGTTGCTCCAATTATATAGGGTCTTAGAAAACGATTATAAGAGACACCAGAACTTAGTATAGCAACAATCTCAGTATTACTTGCCAATTTCGAGGTGAAAAATATAATCGATAAAAACAGAAATATCGGAAATAGAAGACTGCCAATATAAATAGTAAAGTTGATGTAATAGACGATTATTTCATTGGTTGGTGCATCGTTGTCAATCATCTTGCCGATTTGTTCGGCTAGATTGGCCATTATCCCAATAGGGATAAATAGCAAGAGCATCACTGCAAAAGTGATCAAATACCTTTTTAGGATGTATTTGTCAATTATACTCAATGCTATAACCTTTTATCCATTTGTTTAACCATAGAATTTTTCCATTGGGTAAAATCCCCCCCTATAATACGCTTTCTGGCTTCACGAACCAACCATATATAAAAGCCTAAATTATGAATTGTGGCAATTTGCTTACCTAAGTACTCTTTGGCCGCAAACAAGTGCCGCAGATAGGCCTTTGAATATTCCCTATCCACAAAAGTAGTTCCCAGTTCATCAATTGGCGAAAAATCATCTTCCCACTTTTTATTTTTGATATTTATGGTGCCATGGGCAGTAAAAAGCATTCCGTTTCGTGCATTTCGAGTAGGCATTACACAGTCGAACATATCTATTCCTAAAGCTATATTTTCCAAGATATTAATAGGCGTCCCTACACCCATTAAATATCTAGGTTTATCCTCAGGCAATATATCACAAACTACTTCAGTCATAGCATACATTTCCTCTGCAGGCTCCCCTACCGAAAGTCCACCAATCGCATTGCCCTCCGCACCTGCATTGGCAATATACTCAGCCGATTCTTTACGTAAGTCTTTATAAGTGGAACCCTGAACTATTGGGAAAAAAGTTTGGGAATAATCGTATGTATAAGGTGTTTTTTCAAGATGTGCAATACAACGATCCAGCCATCTATGCGTCATATGCATAGAGCGCTTGGCATAATTATAATCACAGGGATAAGGTGTACATTCATCAAATGCCATGATTATGTCGCCTCCGATAACACGTTGGATTTCCATAACATTTTCAGGGGTGAACATGTGCATAGACCCATCAATATGCGATTTGAACTTTACTCCTTCTTCCTTTATTTTTCTATTGGCTGAAAGCGAATATACCTGATAACCACCACTATCTGTCAGTATATTCCGATCCCAGCCCATAAATTTATGCAAACCCCCTGCTTGCTGTAAAATTTCGATTTTTGGCCTTAGGAATAAATGATAGGTATTACCAAGAATTATATCTGGATTTATCTCCTCTTTTAACTCTTTTTGATGTACTCCTTTAACTGATGCCACAGTGCCGACAGGCATAAAAATAGGGGTTTCAATAACGCCGTGATCAGTAATCATTTTACTTGCACGGGCTTTGCTTTGGGTGTCTGTATGTTCTAAAGTAAATTGCAAATCTTAGATTAAAGTCGCAAATATAAACAACTGCCCTGCATAAAGTCCTTAACAAAAAAATAAAGTTTAGGATTCTACTGTCATAAATGATGGAAAGTTAAATGCATAATTTATTCATAAAACTCCGTGAATTTGCAATAAAATAAATTGAGGTTCAATTATGAAAGACAGACAATAAAGTTATTAGGACATCGTTCTTTGAGTAGAGTGTCGAAAATAAAATGGTATCGTTTTTGATGCCAAACGACTATTAAAAACAGACATATTATGAGAAAATCACTTTTAATGGCAGTATTTGCCTTAATTGGCCTTACTGCCTTTGCACAGAAAGATTCTGGATTCGGTATCAAAGCCGGACTTAACTACAATCAAAATGGTGACTTGAGTTTTAAACAAGTACAATCTGCAGGTGAGGATTTAATCGCTGGTTCAGATGGTAAGGTTGGTTATCATGTTGGCTTTTATGGGAAATTAGATATGCCGAAAATCTATATAAGACCTGAATTAATTTATACTAAAACAAAAAGTAGTTATGACGTTGAAGGTGGAACTAACGACTACGACGTTTCGAAATTGGACCTCCCTGTTCTTTTGGGTTATAAATTAATTGGCCCACTGCACATATTCGCAGGGCCGGCTTTTCAATACACCCTGAGCAATGATTTGGAAGATGTGGAAATCGATGATGTAAAAAATGATTTTACCATTGGCGCCCATTTTGGTGTTGGCGTAACCTTGGGAAACATAGGATTAGACGTGCGTTATGAACGGGGATTCTCCGAAAATGAAGCGGAGATTATTGGGGATAATATCGCCGACATTTCCGGAAGAGTTGATTCAAGACCTTCGCAAATCATTTTTGGACTTTCATTGAAATTATGATCCTAAGTAATAATAAACAAAAAGCCCATACGGTAACGTATGGGCCTTTTTTTGTCTATATCTTTTTAACTCAAGGAAATTAACTATCGCTATCTAAATGGTCTTTAATGCCGTCACCATCAGTATCCCTGAAAGTTACGTTGCCTTCTGCATCAATATCAATTTCTTCAATTGTTGGCGTACCATCGCCATCATCATCTGGATCTATGAAATTTGCGAATAAAGTTCCAACAAACTCCTTCTCCAGCTCTTCGTCAGTGTTATCATTATATAAATAACCATCCTTATCTTCATCTTCCATAATAGATGGTATACCATCCCTGTCATGATCCGTATCATTCATGGTAAATAAATCAATCTTAAAAACCAAAGGGGAATAAACCGGAATGCTTCCTCTTGAAACATTAAAATATCCCAATCCTGAAGGAAACACCATTAACCCTACTCCATAATCTTCAACATTAAAAGTTCCATCTGCATTTATCACTATTTCGTCGCCGGTCTTAAAGTTTGGCATTGCCTCAGCAAATCCTCTTGCCGCTCCTGGTCCCTGAATCTGTGCTAAATCAAACCATACCGGTGAATTTATTGAGCCGTCGAAAACCACGCCATTTAACAAGGAACCTTCATATCTAACGTAAGTTGAATCGGCAACTGAAGGACCAGGTCCACTACCCTCTTCAACCTCCAAATAGTAATATTTATGTAAAACAGTTTCAGATTCATCCAATCCGAAAGCGTCAGAAGATACCGATACCTCCTTCCAGGCCATTTGATCAATTAGCGGAGTTTTATCTGCGTTATCCCCCGAAATCGAATCCAGTTTTATCCTGTAGTCAAAATCGGCTGGTGGGGAGTCAAATTCTTCATAATTATAGAAATGTGTTTGTAAAAACTCCTGTATTTTGGCATCATCTTCGACAGCAGTCTCGGATAATGATTGTGGTGGCACTACAATTAGGTCTTCTTCTTCATCATCATTCTTACACGACCACACAGTTGCAATAAAAAGAACCAGCATTAAAATATTTTTCATTTTCATCAATTACAATATAAGGGCGCAAGATACAATTTTCCGTATTTTTGCAGAGCTCCTTAACAAAGATTTTTGATTGTTTATGCGTATTGATAAATACTTATGGCATACCCGCTATTTCAAGACACGAAATATTGCTTCAACAGCATGTAAAAAAGGGCAAGTAAAAATAAATGGCCAGGTCGTGAAATCATCAAGACAGGTTTATCCAACTGATAAAGTTAACCTACGCAAGAACCAGATAAACTTCGAATTGATTGTTTTAGATATACCAAAAAACCGAGTTGGAGCAAAATTGGTCAATATCTACCGGAAAGACACAACCCCTAAAGAGGCCTTCGAGAATGAAGAATTATTGAAATACTCCAAGACATATTATCGCAAAAAAGGTGTGGGCAGACCCACTAAAAAAGACCGCAGGGAAATTGATGATTATTTAGATGATGAAGCTGAATAAAGCGTTTTGGGACAACAAATATAACAATGAAAAATTAGGATGGGATATTGGTTATATCTCAACTCCCCTAAAAAACTACATAGATCAATTAGCTAATAAAAACCTGAAAATCCTAATACCTGGTGCAGGTAATGGTTATGAGGTTGAATATCTTTTCAACAGGGGTTTTACCAATATATATGTAGTGGATATTGCGCAACAACCTTTGGATAATCTAAAAAATAGAATTCCACATTTTCCTAAAGATCGACTAATCCATATGGACTTTTTTGATCTACAGGAGTCTAATTTTGACTTAGTACTTGAACAAACTTTTTTTTGTGCCCTAGATCCGAGCTTACGAGGACCTTATGCTATAAAAATG
>RCNC010001641.1_pt1 | contig 15144 bp, 13 predicted proteins | sample 2041301 | NCBI WGS metagenome assembly RCNC01 (sample SAMN09708231, study PRJNA481090) | Marine sediment metagenome, whole genome shotgun sequencing project. | biome: marine sediment; feature: ocean; material: sediment; isolation source: Sewage treatment plant 13A marine sediment (STP13A) ... | reverse complement strand
CTGTAATGGATGCCGTCAGGGGGGGGAAAAAGTGGGCCTTGAAAATATTCCCCGTCCCGGGAAATTCACTTGAAGATTACAAGTCTGCCATTATAACGGCGTTTGAGAGCAAGGAAATTGACTGTGTTGTCATTATGCCTGAAGATCTCATTTATGACGGCATCGTAGATGAACTCATCGAAGCGGGCTATGGTGACCGGGTCATCGGCCTGACAAAAGAAGCGGCTTTCATCGAGGGGGATAAAGTAAAGGCAAAGACCTGGATGAAAAGAGCCGGTGTGCCTGTTGCACCGTTCGAGGTGGCAGATGCGAAAGACCTACAGGAAATTAAGCGCATTGTCACCTTGTTCATCCGCAACCACGGTGGCGCGGTTTTCAAGTATCCTTACAGCGCCGGCGGAAAAGGTTCCCGACCTGTTTTCCGGATTGAAGACATCCTCGATGTGCGAAATATACTGCTGAAGGACTACAGCGAAAACTACAAGACACGGCACGGGGACAATAAATGGCCGCTGTTGATCGAAGCCTGGAAATCCGAAATCGAGATCAGCTTTACCGCCTTGATCGACAAAAAGGGCAACTTTTGCATTCTTCCAACGGCCATGGATTATCCCCTTCGCTTTGAAGGGCCCCCGAGCCAGACCAACCCGGTTACAGGGGGAATGGGAGCCATCGGCATGCACCCAGCCGAAACACCCGACCTCATCAAATTGGTGGGTGAAAAAGTCATTCAACCCTTTGTGGAGGAGATGAAAAAAGGGGCTATTCTCCGGCCGTGTATTCTCTACCCCGGCTGTCGCGTATCCATCGATCCTGAGACCGGAAAACCGGTGGATATACTGGTCTACGAAATGAATATTCGGGCAGGTGAGCCCGAGATGCAGGTTGTGGCACGCCGGCTTAAAAATCTGGGACAACTGATCGTTGCCGCCATCGACGGCAAACTCGATTCCATTGAGCCGGATGTGCGCAAGGATCAAATCTCTATCTGCCTCGCGCTGGTTACCGGACCCGGTGGTCCGCACGGGCAGAAGGGATACCCGGATTCGTATACAAAATATGAACCCGTGCTCATTAATTTCAAGAGCCTTAGAAAGCGGGGTATTCTCATTGTCCCATCCAACATAAGCTGGGATGAAAAAAAACAGCGACTCATATCAGACGGCTCTCGTGTGTGCTACCTCAGCAAAAATGCCACGGTCAAACCCGGACAGAAAAGAGGAGAAGTCGCGAAAGCACTCAGGGCCACACTCTTGCAGGCCTTTTACCATGGCCTTGTCAGGGTGATTCCCCGTGAAGCAGAGGAAACTTTTGAGCCGGCGGAGATACTGTTCGAACAGGGCAACATTGCCGAGGCTGAATTTAACAAAGCAACGGCGGCTTTCGAAAAAGCCAATCGTCTTGATATCCGCCGGGACCCCGGCAGGATTTATGAAGAATGGGATGAACTTTTCCCGGATTGGCAGCTTACCCTGTAAATCAAAAACCCCAATGAGGAGAAAATATCATGAAAGTGCTGGTCAGCGACAATCTGGGAGAAGCCGGTATCCGGATGTTTCAGGAAGAAGAAGGGATTGAAGTGGATGTGAATACCGGACTGGCTCCCGAGGCGCTCAAAAGCATTATCCAGGAATATGACGGCCTTGTTATCCGGAGTGCCACAAAAGTAACCGAAGATCTTTTGAATGCCGCAACGCGTCTTAAGGTGGTGGGTCGCGCGGGAATCGGTCTTGACAACGTGGATATTCCGGCGGCGACCAAGCGCGGGATCATTGTGATGAATACGCCGGGCGGCAACGTGATTACAACCGCCGAGCACGCCATCGGCATGTTGATGGCGCTTTCGCGCAATGTGCCCGAAGGAACCGCATCGTTAAAGGCCGGACGCTGGGACAAAAAAAAACTGCAGGGCAGAGAAATATACAATAAAGTCCTCGGCGTTATCGGATTTGGAAAAATCGGATCCATTGTCGCCGATCTTGCCCGTGGCCTGAAGATGAAGGTGGTGGTTTACGATCCTTATGTTACGCCTGAGCAGATCGAAAAGGCCGGCTTTGAAAGTGTTACCCTGGAAGAATTGTACCGCAGGTCCGATTACATTACGGTGCATGTCCCCAAGTTCAAAGAAACCATCGGTCTGCTGAACAAGGACGCCTTCGAGCAGATGAAAGACAGGGTCATGATCGTCAATTGCGCCCGGGGGGGGATTGTCGACGAAGATGCCCTTTATGCTGCCCTGGAGTCAGGGAAAGTTGCCGGCGCTGCACTGGATGTCTTTGAAAAAGAACCTCCCGGCATATGCCCCTTGATTGAACATGAACGCCTGATTTGCACCCCCCATCTCGGTGCTTCCACCCAGGAAGCCCAGACAAAAGTGGCCGTGGATGTGGCCGGTCAGATCATTGAATATCTCAAGTACGGCACGATTATGAACGCCGTTAATGTTCCATCGGTCACCGGTGATCTTCTTAAGAAACTGAGACCGTTGCTGACCCTGGCGGATCATATCGGCAGCCTTCAGACCCAGCTTATCCGGGGACCCATTGAAGAAGTTTCCATTGAATATGCCGGAGATTTCAAGGAACTCGACCTGTCACCGGTTACAACAGCGGTGTTGAGAGGCCTGCTGGCGCCCGTAGTGAAGGATGATGTCAATTTCGTCAACGCCCAGGTCCTGGCAAAGGACAGAGGGATAAAAATCAAAGAGATCATCAGTGATACGTCCGAAGAATATATCAACCTGATTACCGTCCGTGTTTCGACGCCGAAAGTGACGAATACCGTTTCCGGAACCCTGTTCGGAAAGGATAAAATGAGGATCGTAAAGATTAACAATTTTCGGCTCGAACTTATCCCGGAAGGTCATCTGGCGCTGATATACACTCTTGTCAAGCCGGGGGCCATCGGAAGTTTCTCGTCACTTCTGGGGAATAAAAAAATCAGCATCGACCAGATGCATCTGGGGCGTGAAGAAACCGGAAAGATGAACATCATTTACCTCAAAACCAATGCCCGCATTTCCGATGCCGTTGTTGATCAGTTGCTTGAATTGCCGCTGATTATATCGGTGACAAGACTCGAATTTGAAACATAGTAGGGGGCAAAGCTTGCCCGCCCTCCAGAGGCGGATAAATCCACCACACTGTCGGCGGATAAACCTCACCGCCCCGCAAGCGGGATCTACGACAAAGCTGCATCTTCGACCGGCGGGGTCAGGTTCACAGGAGACAACATCATGAAACCCAGGCGATCGACACTTTCCGTTCCAGGCCACATTGAAAAAATGCATGTCAAGGCGTCTCAACGAAACGTCGATGTAATCATGCTCGACCTGGAAGACAGCGTTCCCGTGGAGGCCAAAGAACCGGCCCGCGCCCGGGTCATTCAATCCATCCATGCTTTGGACTGGCAGGGCACCACCCTTACCGTTCGAATCAACGGACTGGACACCCCCTTCGGTTACCGGGATCTTCTGGAGGTGGCAGAAGCAGCCGGTCCGCGCATCGAGGCCGTGGTGGTGCCCAAGGTGGACCATCCCGGAGACATCCATTTTGTCTGCCGAATGCTTGACGGGATTGAAGCGGCAAAGGGATTCTCGAATCGTATCAATATCGAAGCCATCATCGAAAGTGCCGAGGGTCTGGAACAGGTCTCTCAGATCGCTAAAGCCAGTGAACGGTTGATCAGCCTGGTGTTCGGCATCGTGGATTATTCGGCCTCCATCGGCGCCCGACTGGTGTCAATTTCCGGGCACGGTGAAAAAGAAGAAGAGATTTATCCCGGCCACCGGTGGAATTTTGAAATGAGCCGAATCGTCATGGCGGCCAAGGCTCACGGACTTTTGGCCATCGATGCGCCCTACGGAAACTTCAAGGACCCAACAGGATTGCAGCGCAGTGCCGCCCTGGCATGTGCTCTTGGATACGATGGGAAGTGGGCCATTCATCCGGACCAGATCGAAATCATCAACCTGGTCTTTTCTCCGTCAAAAGAAGATGTAGACAGGGCCATAAAAGTTTTGGCCGCCCACAAGGAGGCCCAAGAAAAGGGGCTGGGTGCCGTGGCGGTTGAAGGGCGTATGGTGGATCAGGCCACTGTTCGACTGGCCAGACAGCTCTACGACCAGGCCAAACACCTCAAATTGGTTTAACCCTATCGTTGCTTAAATAATTCTCATCCTATGCGTCTTTTGTAATTTTTCCCACAGCTTTTCGATGATGACAAACGCCGCACCACTCCCGTCGAGTTTGTCTTTACCTGAAACCGAAAGGCACGACGCAAAAAGCTTGCCGTCAACATCATTTTTAAAAATTCGATTTTGGATAGAAACGCCTAAAGTCGAATTGAAAGATTCCAGGGCTTCTTTTTCCATATTTGCGATACTTACCCGGACTTTTAACGGCATATCGACGATGATCTGACTCACAGCTTCATCCACCGATGCCGGCAGCGGTTCTTCAGACATATCGTCTTTTTTCCGATCCATCCACTCTCCGGTGGGCTGGGTCTTTACAAGTCCCAAAACCACGGCCGATTCGATAATGTCCATGGTGTCCTTATATATCCTGGAATCTTCACTGGTCCTTGAACCGTTTACATTCAAAACTTCAATGTCATTCTCTTTTATCCATGCGTTGAGCCTGGATGCGGCCGTAAATTCCGATAACGTGTTTAAATCGATATGCAGGCATGGTCGACCATGCTTTTGGGCCATTTTAAGGCAATAATCCGCACCGCCAGTGAGTGTACCATGTGTAATGATCACCGATCCATGGGAATCGATCACATTCTGCTCGATACGATCTTTGAAGCTGGCTGTTAACATCTCCTTCAAGTGATATTTTGGCGGCAGTACTCCGCTCTGGGTTTTACACCCTTTTTGAATCCAACCGCCATGTGGGATGCCGTATTTTATGGCCACATCGAGCGCACCCTGATCAGCACCGACCTGGCCTCCTGATATGATCTTTTTTATCATGATCGTTTTCCTAACTTGAGTTAATATTTTCAATCATACGTATGATCATTAATAATTACAATCTACATTATATAGCATTTTTCAAAAAAATTACTTGACAGATTGAGGGCATGGCCTTATAGTTCGATATATGTCGAACAATAAAACCATGACTCCCGAAGAATTTGCAGAGATTTTTAAAGCCCTGTCCAACCCGAATCGCTTGAAAATCTTCACCCTCTTAGCATCTTGCTGTATACCGGGCACCGTCAGCGTGTTAGACAGTGACGATACCGCGTGCGTCGGTGATCTGGGGCGGGAATTGGACATTGTAAAATCCACTGTCTCGCATCATATTAAGGAATTGCGTCGCGTTGGACTTATCCGCACCCGCAGGGACGGTCAAAAAATCCTGTGCTGGGTGGACCCTGACCTGGTAAACGCACTCAGGGATTTTTTTGCCTTTTAATCATAAAATTTTTTACTCATATTGTTCGACTGTTATCGAATTATCCAACAAAGGAGGTAGGGTATGAAAAACGAACATCAAAACCGTATTCGACAGGCGGTTCGCGAACGCTACGCCGGTATTGCCGGTCAAAAAGCCGTGGGTTGCGGCTGTAACACGCCTTCAACCATCAACAACGACACCACAATCTCTGCTGAAACCGTGAGCCGGGCGCTCGGGTATTCTGAAGGCGACATCCGGTCTGCTCCCGAAGGGGCCAATCTCGGCCTTGGATGTGGAAACCCCCGGGCGATTGCAGGACTGAAAACCGGAGAAACGGTACTGGACCTGGGCAGCGGCGCCGGCTTCGATTGTTTTCTGGCCGCTAATAACGTCGGAAATTCCGGCAGTGTCATCGGTGTGGACATGACTCCGGAAATGATCGAAAAGGCACGACAACATGCAAAAACAAATGGAAGTTCGAACGTAGAATTCAGGCTGGGTGAAATTGAACATCTGCCGGCGGCCGACAACAGCATCGATGTCATCATGTCAAACTGCGTCATAAACCTTTCTCCTGAAAAATCGGCGGTATTTAATGAGGCCTTTCGAGTTCTTAAACCCGGAGGACGCTTGGCCATATCTGACATTGTCGCCACCAAACCCCTGCCCCCACAAGTTCGACACAACCTCTCGCTGGTTACCGGTTGTGTGGGTGGTGCCGAGTGTATCGAAGATGTGGAACAAATGCTTTGGGAGGCCGGATTTATAGATGTCCGAATCGAGTCGCTGGCAAAAAGCCGCGAATTTATCAAAGAATGGTTTCCCGGATACGGAATCGAAGACCATATTGTTTCCGCTTCGATTAGCGCAATCAAACCCGTCTAAAGTAGTAAAGTATCCCCCGCAATGCGCGACAGGCAAGGCTCAGATGAATCAGCGTTGGTATAGCCCCAGATGAGATTTGTTTAGTTGGAAATTCATTGAATTATTGAAATTACAAATATCAAATCACAAATATCAAATAATTTCCAATGACCGAAATTCGAAAAGCCAAACAAAATCTCGCCCTGGAAGGTTTTGGTCATTTAATATTGCAATTCAATATTTTTTTTGGAATTTGGTGCTTAGAATTTGTGATTTAATTGTTATTTGATGCTTGAAATTTGGAATTTATTTATTATTTGGTGCTTCTAATTTTGTATCAATTTATTTCGGCAGAGCCATAACTCTCTGACCCCCGCAACGCGGGACAGGCTTGGCCCATCGAAGATCCCGCATTGCGGGAGAGGACCAGGTTTTCAAGGACCAATAAAGTTGAGAGGAATTGAGTCACCATGACAGAGGAAAAGTACGATATCGTACTTCCTTTTTCAAGTGATTGGGCCGCTGAGATTGGTGAAACTGCACGATCGAACATGGAAAAGTATGATAGTTGTACCCAAAGCATATTGGCGGCTTTCATGGAATCATTAAACCTTGATGAACCTATGGTGATGAGAAGTGCCGGAGCCATGTTCGGTGGTATGTTATCCTCATTGACTTGTGGGATTCACACTGCAGGGTTGATGGTTCTTGGCCTAATCATGGGCCGAGAGACCCTTGAAGAAGGCTTCGACGGCCTTATCCCGGTTGTGATTCCTGCCCAGAAACTTGTTAAGCAACTTAATCATCGTATAGGATCTCATTCCTGCCTTGAACTGACAGGGGTCGATTTCACAGATCTTAAACAAGCCATGCGATTTAAAATGTCCGCTGACCTCGATTTTTGTGTTCAACGTGTGGAAGACGGTGCCGTTGAAATAGCAAGATTCCTGCAGACATTGGAGGAAAGCGGAGATCTGTTTCGATTCATCCCGCGCTGCAAGCAGCGGAAAATTTAAATTTGTTGTATCCTTTCTATCAACAAATTCGTCTTAGAATAAAAACACCCAAGGAGGATAAATATCATGGACAAAAAAACAGAGGTTATGGTTGCATTGGGCGCAGCCATCGGTGTCAATTGCATTCCCTGCTTTGATCATTTGTATTCCAAAGCAAAAGAAATCAACATGGATGATGAAGAGATAAAGGAGATCGTCGAGATTGCCGGCAAGGTAAAAAACGGCGCATCCACGTTTTTGAAACAGGCAATCAGCGATGTTGTGGGTGACGTCGAAGACTCCCGACAGTCCTGTTGCGGGCCTTTGAAAAGTTCGTGTAACTAAACTGACCTTCGCATCCTGTGATTGATTTCCAGTCGCTCCAGGCTCATCCGCACCACCGCCTCGAGGTGAGGCTTTTGGTCGAGATATTGTCTGAAAAAGATGTTGACGTCTTCGGGGTTTGACAGACCGGACACCGGAACGATCCCTGCGATGACCCGCTCGAACAGCAGGGGGTGCAGGGCTTCCAGTGAATCGACATGATCCGCAAACCACTGCCACATGGCGCCGGTGGCATACGGGTTTGCAGCCGCCGACACCATGGGAACGAACCGGTTCCTCCCTGGAACATTTTCCAAAGAGTACGCTAAAGCCTCGTGGATCAGGTCAGGGTCCCGGAAACATCCCAGGGCCGCAAGGACCTGAAGCCGCTCGTGTTCACTGTCGCAGGATTCGAACCGGTGGATGAGCCATTCCAGGGTATCCGTCCCGCCTGCCAGCGCGCCGGCCATGAGCACACTCTTAAAAATGTCCGGATGAATTGTCTCGCCCTGATGCAATGCCTCGAACTGATCGGCGGCAAACACGGCAGCCGGATTCGACCCGTAAACCACGGCATGCCAGAGAATATGATCCCTGAGCAAAGATGTGGTGAGGGGTTCATCAGGTACCGGGAGATACCCGATGGCCGACAGGGTCTTTTCAAGCATGGATCTTCCAAAGGAGCGAATCGCTTCCTGGCGGGGACCGTCAAAGACCAGGTAGGCCTGGAACAGGTTGTCCGCCATGCTGCTCAAAGGGAGATAGGCGTCTTCGTCGAGGTAGTTGTTCAAAAATGCCAGATAGTCGTCAATGGATGCTGCACCGCATTGAACCTGGGCAAAAAGGTCGTTTTGAAGGCCCCATCTATCTTCAGGAGAAAGATCTTTACCCGCTGCCCGTTGGCCGATGGCCGCCAGATCCCGCGGCGTCCGGTACGCCACCCTGTAAAATCCGGTCTGACCGGCGTTGACCTTGTAAGCAACGCACGCCGCTCCCAGATCGATCTGGGTTGATGTTTCTTCCAGAAGGATTGAGATCGTCCTCGAATTGCCGGTTTCGTCATAGACGCTGAGGGTCACGGGTATTTGCCAGGTTTGATTGGACGTGTTCTCAAGATAGGTGAACCGCTTCTGGGTCAACGTGAGGTCGCGCCCGTTTCGTTGGGCCTGAACGAGGGGATGCCCGGGTTGTTCGATCCAGCTCTTCATCAGAGCGGTAACCGGCTTTCCGGATGTCTCCTCCAGGGCTTCCCAGAGATGGTGACTGGCCGCGGTTTTATATTCGAATGTCTTCAGATAGTGCTGTAATCCTTTCCTCAAATCGTCTTTACCGATGTATCCCTGAACCACACGTAAAATACTGCTCCCTTTGCTGTAAATGATCGGCGCGGTGCTGGTGTTGATGACCACGTGTTCGCCGCCTGGAATTTCGATGGCACAGGTGTCGTTCAGGCCGTCGCGTCCCATAGCCGGAGCTGTTTGTCCCAGCAGAAACTGGTCCCAGACCTGCCATTTTGGGTGGTAGTGGTCCACAACACCGTAAGCAAAATAGGTGGCAAAACTCTCGTTCAGCCAGAGGTATTTCCAGTCGGACGGCGTCACCAGGTTGCCGAACCACTGGTGGGCGATTTCGTGGGCAATGACATTACAGATGCTCATTTCACCGGACTTGGAGGTCACTTCCGGATAGTGAAGGATCAGGTTCTCTCTGAAGGTGATGGCCCCCCAGTTCTCCATGGCCCCGAACGCAAAATCCGGGACGGCAATCAAGTCCATCTTGGACAGTGCGTAGGGAATTTGATAATAGGTTTCACAAAACTCGAGAGCCTTCCGGCCGAATTCCAGCCCGAATCCACCATAGGAGGCCTGACCCGGCAAGGTCACGGACCTCACCCGTGGATCGGTTTCATGGTCTGTCAGGTGAAACTCTCCCACGCCGAAAAACAGAAGATAGGTGGACATTGGCGGCGTGGTTTGAAACCGAACCTGTTTTTTCCCGCCTGCCAAAGGTTTTTCTTCCACTGCCGGTCCATTGGACAGGGCCACAAGGTCGGCGTCCACAATCATTTTAATGTCAAAGACCGCTTTTTGAGACGGATGGTCCATGCAGGGGAAGGCCCTGCGTGCGTCGCTTTCCTGAAACTGGGTGACCGCAATGTATCGTTTCTGGCCGTCGGTTTCAAATGCGCTGCGATAAAACCCGGCCATCTTGTCGTTGATCCACCCCTGATAATCGATGGTCAAAAAGAACGTGCCGGACATGGATTCGGGAAGGTCGATCTTAAGTTCCTCTTTTTCCGGATTTATCTGAAAGGTACATGGAATTTTTTTGTCATCTATCTGAAGTTTACAACTCCAGACAGCCAGTTCCAGGATGTTCAACATCACCTGCTCCACTGGTTGCAGGGATTGAAGTTCGATATCGACCTGTCCGGAAAATCGAAAATGAACAAGGTCGGGTTCCAAACGAAGAGAGTAACGAATGGGGCGGACAGCATTCATGGGCACCTCCTAAAAGGGAAGTTCTGGATATTCGGAACATGTTTTTGGGTAACTGTTCACGGAGTGTGCTCCCCCGTGAACACGCACATTTTTTAAATCGCTAAAGTATGTATATCACAACTTAGTTTTTTAACTCAAGTTTCGCATCCCTAATTTTTAGCAACACCAATAAGACGAAGCGGTCCGGGGAAATTTTTTCTTGTCCGCCTGGCGGGAAGATAAGATTATATGGATGCGATGGTTAGATAGTGCCCATCCATGAATTTATATCGAGCACAAATTAAGTTTCCGTACGTGTTTACAGGGCAGGCGCAGAAATTGCGGAAAAGGGCCATTTCCGGATGGAAACTATATAGAATAATGCCGCATTGCAAAGTTGTATCTGGAATAATTAAGCGTGTGAAATTTGAGTTTTCAGGAATTACTACGGGGTATTTGTAGCCCTGCCCTGCCGCTGACCAATTTTCTCAAATGCCCCTTCAACGGCATGTTTTAAAACTTTGATTTTAACCGGCTTGCATAGATGACCATCAAACCCAACATCTTTAAGCTGATCCGAGTCTACTTCTGTAAGGTAGCCGGAACAAGCGTAAATAACAGCCGTTTCATTAATTTCTCTAATCTGTTTACACAATTGGGTACCGTCGATCTCCGGCATCATCAAATCTGTTATTATCAGCGGGAAATATTCTTTCCGTGCTATCTTTAAAGCTTCTTTGGCATCTCTGGCAAGTTCAACATCGTATCCCAGCATCATTAGCATCTCTTCTATCGTATCTCTTAGTATTTCTTCATCATCCACAAACAGAATCCTTCTCGAAAGTGTCGTCATTTGTGTTTTCCTTGTCAACGATTTAAGTATATGGCCCCCAATAACATCCTGTTGCTATTCAAATTTCGCATCCTTAATTTTCAGCAACGCCGGCACAGAGCAGTTGGCAGGGAAAATATTTTAAACTAAAATCATATGGATGCGATGGTTGAACATAATAAAGCCGCATGAACCAATATAAGGTGCAAAGAAGATGTAACATATGGATGAGACCCTTGAAAAGAGGTGTAAAACTTGAGTTATAATTTTATGCACCTCCTAGGTGAAACCATGAAGAATTTAAGTTTAAATCCGTCATTCAATCTTTTGTTTTGCGCGGATACGCACCAGTTCTACACCCATGTCCCAACACAGTGCAACAAATATTATCCATACCACTCCCCACAACAGGACAAAGGTATAGACTGGATAAAAACGAGCAAACACGCTGAAGATAACAAAATAAAACAATAATTTCATGATTCATCACCTCCGGTAAATAGAAAAAGCCCATCCTCTTAAGAAAAGAACGAGTTCTGGTGTTCAGCGTATCCATTTGTCGGGTAACCCCGCCACCCATGATTACCGGGCCGATGGCTTTGCGTCCCACTCTCTCGAGAGGTTTGCCTTTTCCACAACAATACTAATATCGGCAAAACATCTGTAAAAGTTTAGCCCGATGCGTTTAGTACTCTTAATAATTAACGCCTATACTAAGCGTTTCAAATAGTGGCAGGGCTATAAAAAAGGAATAACTATAAATAAATATACAGTGCTTAAGTCGCTAATGGATCTCATCTAATCGATGGATTTAATAAAGCAAAAAATTGTCACCATTTGAAACCCTTCGGGCTTGCCGAATTTACCGAACCTGTATTGTTATAAGACATTTGCAGTAGCAGACTACGGCTGCACGTCTCATGCCTTGCATCTCCTTGAAAGGCGGGATCTTACGACCGGCAAACTCAACAATCGCTCAATTTGGGCAGAACTTTTTCCATTGATAAAAGTCTAAATTATTTGAATTTCAATACTTTCACTTTAAATTTACTGAAATATGTGATATTATAACTCAATTTTCACCATTTCCGATAAAACGGAGCAGGCTGCAACATTTTTTTAAGGTAACATAAGTGGGTCTTCTCCAACCAAATTGGAGAAGACCTCAAGAAATTAACACCTAAATAACGGGTTGAAAACAACAGGGCGCAATCGAAAATGACACAACAAAAAGATCAAATGTCCGCTTTTAACGGATTCAGCGAAAAAGAAGTGATCGAATTGTCCAGCCGGGCGAAAATCGATAAATTGCAGGCTGGTGAAATTTTGATGAAGAAAGACGATCCCGACCAAATGGTATTTATCATTTTGGACGGAAAAATGAGGCTTGTTCAAGGCCCAAAAGCGCATCAAAAAACCGTTGCCGTTTTTTCAAAAGGGGACTGGATTGAAGCCATGGCCCTTGCCAGGGACCCGTTACGAATGACATCCGTCATTGTTGTCGAACCGACCCGTGTCATGGCTTTGGATAAGACCACCATTGACAGCCTGAATGACAAGACACGGCTGTCCGTTTATAAACGTCTGGCCCATCTATCCACTGAACGCATCCGCCTGCTCAAAAAGAGTGAAAACAATCTTCTATCAAAGAACATGCAGTTAAAAGAAGATATTTTCAATTACCGTTCTCCATTGAAAACAGATTTTCACCATTCCGAAATGATTAAAAACATTATCAAGAAAGTTCCAAGATTGCCGGCATTTGCAACGACCCTATCCAGTCAACTTTTTACACAGGAACTCGTTGAACAGATCAAACGGGACCCGGCTCTCGTTGCCATTGTATTGAAAACCATCAACTCTGCTTTCTACGGTTTTCAGAAAAAAATTTCCGATATTCACCATGCCGTTGTTCTTCTTGGATTTGAACAAATATACCAGGTCGTCATTGCCGAAGGTATTAGCCGCACCATGCCGAATACACCAAAATTTAAGGCACTGCACCTTCATTCTGAAATTATCTCGCATATCGCATTTATGCTCTCTTTAGAGTCACGCCATGGCCATCCAGCCGAAATGGCCTCTTTTGGTCTGCTGCACGAAATTGGCCAGATCGTCATCCAGTTGCTCAAAGATCAGAATCCAAAGTTGGCAACACTTGTTGAGGTCCTGGATCAGGCTCAATTGGGATCTCTTATGCTAAAGGAGTGGAATCTACCGGATGTTTTGTGGAAAAGCGTCGAGTTTCAAGCCTATCCCGAGTTCTCTTCTCCGCATAACATCCCCGAAGAATTAAGGTACAACATCACTTTACTGTATCTTAGCCATCTTTGCTATAACTTGTTTCAGGGCAAAAAAGAAAGCGAACTATCAACAACGTTTTTCGATGAATATATAGAACTGACAAGCTGGCGGGGATTGACCCTTGACGAAATCTCCAGGGAACGACTGCTGCCGGCAATGGTGAAAAAGAGCAAGACTTACCCGTTACCTTTGCGGCAGCTTATAGAAAAACAAACATAAATAGGTGCTATTATGAGTCAGATGGTCGTTAGAAAAACCATATTGGTGGTTCTTCTTATTGTCACTTTCATTGTGTCATCTTCAATTAATTCTGTTTTTGCCGACACGCGATATGTTTCTGATCGGCTCATCATTTCTGTTCGCGATGGACAAAATCAGAATGCTGCTGTTTTAGGATATATTAAGACGGGAGCACCGTTAGATATACTCGAGGAGAAAGAAGATTTGTTAAGGATTAGAACCGAAGATGGCATTGAAGGGTGGGTTCGGGCACAATATATCATTTCAGAAAAACCCAAGGTTTTGATCATCGAAAATTTGAAAAATGAAATCACGGCGTTAAAAAAAGAAATCGAAACGTCTAAAAATGAGCAGGATTCTGCTTCAAATACGTTATCGAAAACAAAGAAAATGTATCAGGAAGAAATCGAAGAGTTAAAAGAAGAAGTAAATATAAATCAGAAATTTGCTGCAAAAGCAAAAAGTGACTTTATACAGCTTAATAAAAAGCATACAAATCTTCTCAGGCATTCAAAAAACACAGAAGGACTGATCGGTGAAGTAGAAAAGTTGAAGAAATTAAATGCCGAATTGAACACTGAAGCCAAAAGCCTTAGAAAAGATCGAAAAAATCCTTTGAAATCGAATAAAATACAATCGTTTATTGCAGGAGCAGGGGTTTTACTCTTTGGATTCATACTCGGTGGATCAGCAAGGAAAAAAAAGAGGTCCAGATTTATTTGACCCTAACCTCAAGTTTTCCATCCTTAATTTTCAACAACGTCAATAGGGGAATTGAAGCTCCCTGCAGCAAGCTGCAGGGAATCTTCGACTGTAGGGAATTCTGCTTTTTTTAATATTCGCTCGCTAACCCCGCAGCCCCGCTGTAGCGGGATTTCCGCTACGCTCCAACAAGCTGCGGGGAATGCGCTCGCTTTTTCAGTTCAAAATTAAAGAATGAATTCGGCTGGCTGGACGCCATGAGTCGCAGGATGAAGGCTTTTAACAATGTTTCGCCGGAATACACCGGATTGTGCATCACATTCATCAAGATCCACCACACCATCCTTTGTATACCCCCCCTGTCCGTCTTCGGCCAATAGTACGACCTTGGGCCGCGTTCCGTCGACTCCTTTTCCAGCTTCTATTACAAGGGCCAATTCACCGGTGTCCAGCTCAAGAAGTGAACCAATGGGATAAACCCCAAGCATATTGATGAACGCCTTGAGGAGGATCGGATCAAAATCTGTTCCTGAGTGTTCCAACATGTAGCCAAGGGCCTGATCTTGGGTTAAAGCCGTAGATCGATAATTCCGTGCTGAGGTGATGGCATCAAAAACGTCTGTAATGGTCAGGATCCGACCAAACAAACTAACGGGCTTCTTTTGAGGGGTCTGAGGATATCCCGATAGGTCATACTTCATGTGGTGTTCAAATGGGGGAAGCAAAATTTTTGACTTGAGACCACGAGCGGCCTGTAATTTGATAATTTGTGCGACACTGTAAATGGTATGTTTCTTTACAACTTCAAACTCGCTGTTGCTCAGTTTTCTGGGCAGGCGGATGATTTCAACAGGTATATCCAGTTTTCCCAAGTCGTGAAAGAGCCCGCATATTCCCAGCCGGTGTAGAGACGTCTTCGAAATCCCGATTCGCCGCCCCAGACACATGGAAAGTATGGCAACGTTTATTGAATGGGTAAAGGTGTAGTCATCATA
>RCNC010001638.1_pt1 | contig 15150 bp, 7 predicted proteins | sample 2041301 | NCBI WGS metagenome assembly RCNC01 (sample SAMN09708231, study PRJNA481090) | Marine sediment metagenome, whole genome shotgun sequencing project. | biome: marine sediment; feature: ocean; material: sediment; isolation source: Sewage treatment plant 13A marine sediment (STP13A) ... | reverse complement strand
CGATGCGACGCAAGGGACTCATCTACCGCTGGAGAATCAACAAGGTGTCCAGCAAAGGCATCGTGTTATCTCTTACTGCCGGGGTACTGATGGGGTTCTTTTTCCGTTTTGTAGCAGATTCCATGTCGGCTAATTACACTTTTCCTGAAGTTGGGAAAATGACTCCCTATGGAGCTTTGTTTGTGTTTTCTATCGGTGTTTTTGTGTCTAACTTTTTGTGGAACTCAATAGTAATGGCCAAACCCTTTTCGGGACCCTCGGTTTCATATAGTGAATACTTTTCTAAAGGAAATTTAAAGCTTCACAGCATTGGCTGGTTGGGAGGTCTCATTTGGGCCATGGGGATGTCTTTTAGCTTATTGGCTTCAGAACAGGCGGGATTTGCCATTTCTTATGGATTGGGTCAGGGAGCTACTATGGTGGCAGCCATTTGGGGTGTTTTTGTATGGAAAGAATTTAAAACAGCGGATGCCAAAACCAAAAACTTAATCAACCTTATGTTTGCCTTTTTTATCGTTGGATTGATCCTGATCATTTATGCGAGAATAAAATAATTACATCATGAAGAAAAAGATAGTTGTTGTAGGAAGTTCCAATACAGATCTGGTCATACAGACCTCACATTTTCCTGTACCTGGTGAAACAGTCATAGGAGGTGTGTTCAATACTTTTGCGGGAGGAAAGGGAGCAAATCAGGCGGTGGCAGCTGCCAGATTGGGTGCTGAGGTCACCTTTGTTGCCCGGGTAGGAAGCGATGGCTTTGGAAAAGAAGCAGTACAAGGCTTTAAAAAAGATGAAATCAATACTGATTTTGTATTTCATGATGCCAAACATCCAACTGGAGTAGCTACCATTATCCTTAACGAAATAGGTCAGAATACAATCGTGGTTGCCCCTGGCGCCAACAACGAATTGTGTGAAGCGGATATCTTAAAAGCTGAAAATAAAATCAAAGAGGCTGAGGTGGTTCTTGTTCAGCTTGAAATCCTACTTAAAACGGTAAGGTTTACGGTTGCTCTTGCACATAAATTAAAAAAAATGGTCATTCTAAATCCAGCCCCGGCTGTTGATCTTCCTGATGCCATTTACAAAGAAATTGATCTGATCACCCCAAATGAAACCGAGGCCGCCATCCTGGTGGGCGTAACCGTGAATAATTTTAAAACGGCTTCAAAGGCGGCAAGCAGGTTTTTGGACAAAGGCGTAAAAAATGTTATCATAACCTTAGGGGCAAAGGGTGCTTTTTTTAAAAATGCCAATACAGAGTTTTTGGTTCCGGCCTTAAAAACTGATGTTATAGATACCACAGCAGCTGGAGACATCTTTAACGGGGCCCTGGCGGTTGCACTTTCAGAAGGAAAATCGTGGAAGGACACCCTGATATTTGCCAATGCCGCCTCCTCCATCGGCGTAAGTAGATTGGGTGCACAAGCTTCTGTCCCCTTTCGTAAGGAAGTAGAAAGCATATTGTAAAACAGTATTTAAAATACAAGCATAAATATTGTTTTTATACATGCTCTTCTCTTAAAATCACAAACTATCTTAATCACAAAAAAGCATCCGTTAATGACAAAATAGTATCAATGGATTAATTAACGGATATGTAATTTTGGGCTTGTAATTTTAAATTATTCGAATTAATGGCAGGATTTGAGAAGTTATCCTTAAAGGAGAAATTGGGCTACGGATTAGGAGATGGAGCTGCGAATATTGCATGGAGAGGAGTAGCTACTTTTTTATTTATTTTCTATACTGATGTTTTTGGATTGAGCCCCGTAACTGTGGGCGTACTGATGTTAGTTGCTCGTTTTAGCGATGGGATCAGCGATGTAGTGATGGGTGTTATTGGAGACAGGACAAAATCTAAATACGGAAAATTTCGCCCCTGGATCTTGTGGACTGCCATCCCCTTGAGTGTAATTCTTTCCTTATTATTTTCAAGCCCTGATCTCAGCTCATCTGGTAAAATGGTATATGCTTATGTTACTTATATCTTTTTCACTTTAATATATACGGCTAATAACGTCCCATATGGGGCACTGATGGCGGTAATGACCGGTGATGATAAAGAACGTACAAAGTTAGGATCCTTTAGAATGGTTGGGGCGTTTGGAGGAGGTATGCTGGTGCAGGGTGCCTTACTTTTTTTGGTTGCCTATTTTGGGAATGTAAATCCATCAATTGAAATTAATAAACTGGACGATGAAAAATATAGCGTTATAGTTTCATCATCAGCTGATGTATCCAATGTCAATATCAAAACGGATGCAGGTATAGCCACCTTTGTTTGGGATGATTCGGCTTTAAAACCTGAAGATAATGAGGCAACTCATGCGAAAAGTTTTTCCATGGAGGCTGATGAGAAGTATGCTTTTATTGTTAATGGTGAAGAAAATATAAGTGAGGCAGATATTTCAATTATTGACCAAAAGCGAGGCTATAGCAATTCGATGTATGTGATGTCAGTGTTTCTTGCCCTGTTCATGTTTATAACCTTTTACACTACAAAGGAAAGGGTACTACCTCCAAAGACACAGAAAAATAACCTAAAGCAGGATTTAAAGGATTTGATCGCCAATAAGCCATGGCTGGTGTTGTTGGGAATAGGACTTTTATTCAATGTTTATAATTCCATAAAACAAGGAATTGTCATCATTTATTTTAGTCATTATTTAAACAATCAATTGTTAGCGGCTTCTTTTTTAATAGCCTTGATGCTAGCTTCTGTAGTAGGGGCTATGATTACGGCTCCCTTAGGGAATCGATTGGGTAAGAAAAAGTTATTTATATACGCCTTGCTGTTTTCAGGTGCTGTTAATTCATTGTTCTTCTTTGTTGGACCCGATGATATTGGGGCAATTTTTGCGATAGGAGCCATATCCGAATTCGCTTCGGCGATTTTACCGACTTTATTTTTTGTTATGCTGGGTGATGCTGCTGATTATTCAGAGTTTAAAAATGGACGAAGAGCAACGGGTCTTATCTATTCGGCGGGGTCATTTGCCACCAAGTTTGGAGGCGGAATAGCCGGGGCAATTATAGGTTTGGTGCTTGGCGCTTTTCACTATAACGGGCAAGATGCTGTCGCAATTAAAGGTTCCATTCCAGGAATAATTATGTTGATGAGTTGGATCCCTGCACTGATAACTATAGTTGCAGCTGCTTTGATGTTTTTATATCCTCTCAATCAGAAAAAACTTGATGAAATTACCTTGGAATTGAACGAGAGAAGGATGAAGGAGAATAATATTGATGGTTAATTTTTTAATTTATATATAATGAAATACGGTCATTTTGATGATGCGAACAGGGAATATGTGATTACAAACCCGAAGACTCCATATCCATGGATCAATTATTTAGGCAATGAAGATTTCTTTTCTTTAACCTCTAATACAGGAGGTGGTTACACTTTTTATAAAGATGCAAAATTCAGACGATTAACGCGATACAGATATAATAATGTTCCGGTTGACGACGGTGGTAAATATTTTTATATCAAAGATGGTGATACCGTCTGGTCTCCGGGATGGAAGCCGGTAAAAACTGAACTCGACAGCTATGAATGCCGTCACGGGATGAGCTATACCAAAATAAAAGGATCCAAAAATGGGGTGACAACAGAAGTACTCCAGTTTATTCCTTTGGGCTTTTGGGGAGAGATTCAAAAAGTGAGTTTGACCAACAATTCTTCTGAGCTAAAGAAATTGAAACTTTTCTCTTTTATAGAATGGGCTTTGTGGAATGCCGAAGATGACATGACTAATTTCCAAAGAAATTTTAATACTGGAGAAGTTGAAATTGAAGACAGCGTTATCTATCATAAAACAGAATTTAAGGAAAGACGAAATCATTATGCTTTTTATTCCGTAAATGCTGATATTCAAGGATATGACACTGATAGAGAGTCTTTTATTGGTCTTTATAACGGATTTGATGCTCCTGAGGTGGTTGCAGAAGGCAAACCAAAAAACACTGAGGCCCACGGATGGTCTCCTATAGCTTCACATTACCTGGAAATTGAATTACAGCCGGGTGAGACAAAGGACCTTGTATTTATGCTGGGTTATGTTGAGGTTGAGCCAGAAGACAAATGGGAAAGTAAAGCCGTGATCAATAAAAGTCCGGCTAAGGCAATGATCAACAAGTATGATACGGTTGAAAAAGTTGAAGCAGCTTATAATGAACTAAGAGCGTATTGGGACGAATTATTGTGCACTATTTCTATAGATTCAGGTGATGATAAGCTTGATCGTATGGTGAATATTTGGAACCAGTACCAATGTATGGTTACTTTTAATATGTCTCGTTCAGCCTCCTTCTTTGAATCTGGTATAGGGCGAGGAATGGGCTTTAGAGATTCAAACCAGGACCTTATAGGTTTTGTCCATCAAATACCTGAAAGGGCCCGAGAACGTATTTTTGATATCGCTTCTACACAATTTGAGGATGGGTCCTGTTACCACCAGTATCAACCGCTTACCAAAAAAGGGAATTCTGCTGTTGGCGGTGATTTCAACGATGACCCACTTTGGCTGATTCTTTCAACCACGGCTTATATCAAAGAAACGGGAGATTTCTCACTATTGGATGAAATGGTTCCTTTTGATAATGATGCATCAAGGGCCAAGCCGCATTTTGAGCACTTAAAAGCTTCATTTTATCATGTGGTAAATAATCTGGGGCCTCATAAACTCCCCTTGATTGGCAGGGCCGACTGGAATGATTGTTTGAATCTGAATTGTTTTTCAAACGACCCTAACGAATCCTTTCAAACAACGGGAAATAAAAAAGGCAAGATTGCAGAATCATTGATGATAGCGGGGCTGTTTGTAGTTTATGGCAAAGAGTATATACAACTTTGTCGCTTTATAGGAAAGGATCAGGAAGCAGATGAAGCGCAGGTACACGTCAACCAGATGATCGAAGCGGTTAAAACACATGGATGGGATGGAGACTGGTACTTAAGGGCCTATGATTACTTTGGAAAAAAGATAGGTTCAAATGAAGCAGAGGAAGGTAAAATCTTTATAGAATCTCAGGGATGGTGTACCATGGCCGAGATAGGTAAAGAAGATGGAATGGTTGAAAAAGCTTTGGATTCAGTAAAAGAGCACTTGGATTGTGAGTATGGCGTGGTATTGAACTACCCGGCTTTTACCAAATACCACATTGAATACGGAGAGATTTCGACTTATCCGGCAGGGTATAAAGAAAACGGAGGGATCTTTTGTCATAATAATCCATGGATCATGATTGGGGAAACCATGATTGGTAGGGGAGATGCTGCCTATGATTACTATACAAAAATAGCACCTAGCTTTTTAGAAGATATATCTGAGCTTCACAAGGTAGAACCTTATGTGTACTGCCAGATGATTGCGGGTAAAGAAGCCTTTAAACCTGGAGAGGCAAAAAACTCATGGCTTTCGGGAACGGCCTCCTGGAATTTTTATGCCCTTACACAGTATATCCTTGGCGTCCGACCAGAATACGATGGCTTAAGAGTTGATCCGTGTATCCCAAAAAAATGGGACGGGTTTAAAATGCAAAGAAAGTTTCGAGGCGCGACATATCAATTGGAAATAAAAAATCCGAATCACGTAAGTAAAGGCGTTAAAGAAATTATCGTAAATGGAGAAAAATTAATCCCTGCCACGCCGGCAGGCGGGTCCAATATAATTCCACTACTTAAGAAAGGTAAAAATCATAAAGTCGAAATAATAATGGGATAAATGACTTGGATTTTTACTGGATAAAGCTCCTGAGGTTAACTTGCCTCGGGAGTTTTTTTATGTTATGCTATCCGCCCAAATAGAATAGTGTATCGTCCTGAATTCCTGCTTGTCTGCCGGCAGAAATTCAACATTACTTTTCTATAGATTTTTTTCTTTTTGGTTTAATAAGTGTGTTCTTTATTTATATAAAGATAATAGTTTTATTTTTCTTTTGTCTTTTTTGCTTCTCCAAAAAAGGCAATCAAAAAAGGAGCCTTTTACGAAGGTGTTTTTCAGGCTTTTCTATCGAACGCCTAAAAACCGTTTAAAAAGTGCTAAATTTCCTCCAAGGCTTCAAAAATTCTTTACGCACTTTTTAACCTACACTGCCGTAAAAGATTCGAACTAAACAGTGGTTTTAGTATAGGAGAGTAATTAAAAATACCTATATACCGACAGGTCAAAGATTTTTCTTTAGAACAATGTTTCTTTATATCGAGCCACTGCATGCAGCAATATAGGAACGAAGCAACGGAAGTGCGTTCGAACTGAAAGCCAGCCTGCCGGCGGGGCAGGGGAGAACAAGCATGTAGTTGTGAGAGTGAGTGGTACGCAGCAACTGCGAAGCACATCACGAATACTTATAACAATATCAAAGGGATGAGTAATTGCCTTGTGCAGTGAAAGCGGTTTTTCGTTCTTTTTGGCGCGTCAAAAAAGAACAAATAATAGAATAATATCCTTTTTGTGATACAGAACCCTATTTCAAAACAAAAAGAAAAAAGAAACTATAATACACGTTGCATCCCAACAAACTCTCTTCTGAATTCAGTTGGAGTACAATTTTTTGATTTTTTAAAGATGCGATTGAAATTAGCGATATTGTTAAAGCCACATTCATAACTAATTTCACCAATGCTTTTTTCAGACTCGATCAACCACCTTGAGGCATAGCTGATTCTTGTGTCATTTACATAGCTGATAAAGGTTTTAGCGGTTCTTTTTTTGATAAAGCGATTAAAGGAAACCGGGCTCATATTAACAAGTCGAGAAATTTCTTCAAGCGCAATTTTTCTGTGGTAATTTTCTTGAATAAATTCATAAACCTTTTTGATTCGTTCGCTGTTCTGAAAATCATTGATCTCTGAAAACTGGGTTGACAATAAAGTCTGATTTTGCGAACTGGAAAGATCGCTAAGGATTGAAATGAACTCTAAAAAATATTTGATCCCGTGCAATTTTGGCAAGACCATTAAACGAGGCATGACCTCCATGGTGGTATCGTGTGAAAACAAAATGCCATGCCGCGACCTGTTCAGCATGTCTTTAATGCTTTTAAAAATTCTTCGGGAAAGCATTTTTTCATTGAGCAGATCCTGTTGAATGTGCACGGTGATTTCATAGATTTCCTTACAGGTGCATTTATTGAGCTCCCAACCATGGGTTAAATTCGGGCCCACCAACACGAGTTCAACATCGCTGATATCAGCCGTGTGATCTCCAACTATTCTTCTGACTCCTTCGCCTTTATAAATAAAGTTTAATTCATATTCAGGGTGAAAATGAATGGGAAAATCGAAATCATCCTTGACTCTTTCATAAACAAGGAAACTGTCTTCCTGACTTAATTGTGTAATTTCCCTATGTACACTGTTCCTCATAATTCAATATCTACCAAGCCTACTAATTCATCAATATATGACAAAATAGTATCGATGATCGCTTATGGTTCAAATATATTGTAATTTTTTTAAATAATTTCCTGTTGTTTTACAATGATTTACGGTATTATTCCTGCTAGCTTAAACGGCACAATTGGAGAATTAGGAGGGTGTCATTCTTGCTTAGGTTTCAGCATTAAGTTTGTCCTCGTAAACATATGATAACAAAAATAAAATCTCCTGATAACTCACAGGAAGTGAGTAATTCAGGAGATTAAATATTAATTGAGTATGATTAATTTTAATGGGTTAATTGATCTGATGAATTCTTGCCTCACCAATTATCAACCCATGATTTATCATCGGACTACCTTTATAATGAATGGAAGCCTCACCATAAGCCGTTATTTTTAATTTATCTGATACATTAAGTTTGATTCTCCCTTCCCCGTAGGCCGTGACTTTGGCCGTACTATTAGAAACACCCAGGGTGTTCACTTCACTATCCCCATAGGAGATAACTCTTTGTCTGGCTGCTCGCCCTTCTTTAACTTCCAGATAGGCTTCTCCATAGATGGTTGCAAAGAATTCATTTAGATCCACTTCACGAATATAAACGTCTGACTCACCATAGATTTTTAGCGCTAATTTATCCCCTTTCAAAGGGCTTTCCACTTTATGTGTTTCTTCACCTCTCAAAGAGATCAACTTGAGGTCCTTATAATAAACCTTGGCAGAAACTACGGTTCCTGAATAAATGTCGTGCTTGCTTTTATAATCGTCGTATTTTACTTTTTCTGATTTGGTGTATACCTTGGCATCGTCGAGGTATATGTGAAGGGTTTTGCCTTTGACTTCTACGTTCAGTTTATCCATTGATACATCTATGTTCTCAATAAGAACTGATTCTTCTTCAGCCTGTAAAAATATGACCTCGATGTGTGGGCTAATGATCACTTCATTAAACGAGGTTACATCAAAAGTTTTTTCTTGTGCGGATATGCTATGCAGGGTAAAAACCAATAGGGCTAATAGCATAAATTTTGTGTATTTGTTTTTCATGGTAAGCAGAGTTTATTGTTAAAGTCAATTAAATTGTAACACTTTTGACCAAAGCATTACTATAAAGATACTGGAAAATAGAAAATGTTACAGTTTTTTGCAAAATATTAAAATATTCGTTCCCAGGGCCTCGCCTGTGAGGGTCTCGGACGTGAAGGTCTCACGGGCGAGCGCCTCAGTAATGTTCAAAACTACTTATTCGTCATAGATTCTACACCCTTCCAATCAGCTCCAATTTCTTTGGTGATCAAATGGGCCGATCTGTTGAGTAACAGTCGGGCGGTATGATCTTCTGGGTTTTGTTTAATGATTTGCTGAAAGGTTACGGCCGCCATAGCGAATTCTTTATTGAAATACAGCCTCATGCCCTCATTAAAAGTACCAAGTGTATCAAGCTTGTGTTGTTGAAGAATTTGTTCATCTCCATTTATACATTCGTAAAGATCAATAGGTTTTTGTTTTCCTTTTACACGTACCGGTCCAAGGAATCTAAAATTGAATTCTTCGGGATGCGTCAAGTTATCAATACAATCCTGTGTTACTAAAATATTGGTTCCATAATGTTTAGACAAGCCTTCAATTCTTGAGGCAGTATTAACCGTATCAGAAATAATAGCTGCATCCAGTCTTTCAATATCACCCGTAATACCCATTATCAGATTGCCATTTTGCATGCCTATACCAATTTTTATGGGCAATCTGTTTTCATCTCTCCTTTCAATGTTTAAATTTTCCAATTCTTTGTTCATTGCCACGGCTGCCCTTAGCGCATTTTGAGTTCCACTTGGAAAAAGAGCCATAAAGCCATCACCTAGGTATTGCATGATAAAAGCATCATTTTTTCTAATGATGGGCCCCATCCTTTTATTGAAAGAGTTTATAAAAAGGAAGTTGTCTTTAGGTTTAAGATTTTCTGAAATTGTGGTAAAATCTCTGATGTCAACAAACATAACCGTTACTTCTTTTTCCACCAGATCGCCTAGTGAAACTTCAGTTATTCTATCCTTACCCAGTGATTTGATAAATTCATTGGGCACAAATTTCTGGCTAACTTTATGAATTGCTGTAATGGCTTCTTCTCTTTCTTTAGCAGCTCTAAGTCCTTTTTGGTACAATTGAGCACTCTCAATCGCGACAGCAGATTGCAAGGCAATAGTTGTAAGTAATTTTAATTCAGCTGCAGTAAAATCTTTGGTTTCACTATGCCCAAGGATAACCATCCCCAGGGTATTGTTTTTTACTTTAAGTGGTGCGTACATCACGGAATTCAAATGTTTCAAGGCAGGATTGGCCTTGATCCTTTCGAGTTCAACGATGGAGGAAGTTCCTCTTTTAATCAATTCTTTAAGAACCAGATTCTGGCTATCTATGTTCTTATCGCGATCCTTGTCTTCTCCAAAAGAAGAAAGTTGTCTTACACGCTCAAGATCTGTATCGTAGATAAGAAATAGCCCATGACTTGAATCAATGATCTGAGAAGCTTCTGTAAGTGCCATTTCTGCAATAGAAGCTTGTTCAATCGTTTCAGAAAGCCTTTCACTAAAACCGTAGATCATATTGATCTCACGGTATAAGCCCAATACCTCATTGCCTATTTTTTTCTTTTCAAGGTCCTTTCTGACCAGTGCCATAATTAAATTGGCAATAACCTGACCCTGTTCTTTATCAGCATTTACCTCGGCAAAAAGAACATTGTCTTCACGCAGCTCAAATATGTGCTCAGAAGAACTGTTTTCACCCCATAGAATACCACCATCAACAGAAAAAATGGAAAATTTAAGGTGCATATATTGCCCCAAACTTTCTAAGAGATCGTTGTTTTTAGGATCTTTGAGAATATTTTTCAATATTCTGCTATAGTATTTTACCGGCTTTGGATCCATCACTGCTTTTTTAGAATTTCCTCAGCAATAGCAAGCATTTCATCCGGATCAAAAGGTTTAGTCATATACCGGTCGGCACCCATGTCCAATCCTTTCTGCCGGTCAACTTCTTGCCCTTTGGCGGTCAGTAAGATAATATATACATGTGATAAATGGAGTTCTTTTTTTACTTTAAAACAAACTTCCATACCGTTCATTTTGGGCATCATTACGTCCAGAAATACAAGATTTGGTTCCTCTTTTTTTATCAGTTCCAGCGCTTGTTCACCATTCTCGGCAAATAATAATTCAACCCCTTCGTCTTCCAAATCTTCCAGAGTTTGTTCAATGAGCATACGGATATGGGCTTCATCATCAACAATTAATAATTTTTGTTCCATTTAAGTTTCAATTAGTAGTTTAGCATTTTTTTTAATCGATTATTCATAAATAAAGACCATTACATTTTCCATTCCCTTTTGGATTTTTAAGTCTTTGATCATCTTATGGTCACTGTTCAATAAAGAATTCAACATGATGATATCCGGCTGGGCAGCAGTGGCCTTTTTCAACAGATCTTGAGTATTACTCTCTAGAACCTTATAACCACGGGCGGTCAACACATCTGTAAGGGTTTTTACTGCAGACGCATCATTGTCTACAACCATTACTTTCTTTTTAGAAACACCTTGTTCTAATAATTCTTCGACTTCATGGAAAAGTTGCTCCGTGTTAATAGGTTTGGTTAAATACCTGTCAACTCCAATTTTAAAACCACGCTCCTTATCCTGCACGATTGATAAGATGATGATTGGTATATCCATAGTATTTGGGTCGTTTTTTAAAACCGCAGCAACGTCAAAGCCATTGATTTCGGGCATCATAACGTCGAGAATAATCAAATCAGGCTTAGACATACGAACCATGTCTAAGGCAGCTTTCCCGTTAGCTGCTTCCTGCACCTGATAACCAGCGTCTGTTAATTCCTGACGTAATAAGGACCTTATTGGCGTGTCATCATCAACAACAAGAATTGTTGGAACATTTTTTAAATCATTTAACGAGGAATGTTTGATTTGTTTTTTTAAGCTGTTTAAGATACGATCCAACTGAATGGGTTGTTCCCGGCTCACATCACCCATTACTGGAATAGAAAAGAAGAAGGAACTTCCTACTCCAATTTCACTTTTCATCCAGATCATGCCTCCGAGATGTTCAATAATCTCTCTGCAAATTGGCAATCCTAATCCAGTTCCCTGAGGCTTATCGGTCAGGGTATCTCCAGCTTGACGGAAACGTTCAAACACTTTGTGCCAGTCTTCTTCAGCAATACCAATACCGGTATCTTTAACTTCAACCATTATTTGCCCCTTGTCCAAAAATGTTTCAATAGAAACTTTCCCTTTATCCGTAAATTTTACTGCATTTGACAAGAGATTGATTACTACCTGGATCAACTTATCTTCATCCCCACTCACCAAAGGAAGATCAGGTGAAATATTCTTAATAAGCTTAAGCCCTTTTTGATCAAATAGGGAGGAGGTACTTGCGATAGCCCTGCTAATGACATCCTGAAGAAATACAGGTTTTAAATGCCATTCCATACGGCCCGACTCAATTTTTGCCAAATCCAGCACATCATTGATCAAATTGGTGAGTCGCTCACCTTCTGATACGACCACGTTCAGGTTTTCACTTACCTGTTTCATGGTTTTCTTGATCTTTTGATCTTCAACGGAAACTGCAGGAAAGATCTTGTCTTCCAATCGTTTTCTGATGATCTTTGCAAAACCAAGCACAGAAGTCAAGGGCGTTCTCAATTCATGGCTAACAGTTGATAAAAATGCGCTTTTAGCCTCATTGGCATCCTCTGCTTTAGCCTTGGCTTCTTTCGCCTCTTCAAAAAGTTCCGCATTGTGTAAGGCAACTCCTACACTGATGGCGATGGTATTTAACAAGCGTTTGTCTTCTTCATTAAAACGACTTTCCTGCATGGTACTTTGTACACTTAAAACCCCAATTACTTTATCTTCAACCGGAATGGGGACACCCAAATAGGAAACGGCTCTTTTCCCGGTTTGTTCCAAACCACTTTTGGTATATTCTTCCATAATATCCGAGTCTCTGTTGATAAGTAAGCTTTCACCTGTCATAATTATTTTAGAAGTAAGCCCTTCACCATATTTCATGGGTTGCATTGTATCACCATCCTGATAAGGGAAGTTGATGATCTGACTTTCAACGTCCAGTATGCCCAAATAGGTTATGTCAGCCTTAAATAATTCAGTCATGCGTTTACCCACCAGTTGGATGAGCTCGTTAAGTTCCAATTTTTGGGTAAGCGCTTTGCTCACATCATTAACAGTAGTTAACTCTTTTAATCGTTGGTTTGCCTCTTTGGTACGTTCCTGAACCTTGTCTTCTAAAACTTTTTGTTGATTCATCAAAATATTGGTTCTCGACCTTACAATCGCATAAACCAAAATAAAGAAGCCTAGCACATATAGGGCATAGGCCCAATAGGTTTTATACCAGGGAGGTGTAATGTTAAACCCAACCGAAGTTTCTTCGGTAACATCTCCAAATATATTTTTAGCTTTTACTTTGAACTTATAATTTCCCGGCGGTAAGTTGATATATTCTCTGGAGGCTTGTTTGCTCCAGTCACCCCAGTTTTTATCCAAACCTTCCAGAAAAGTGCTGTACAGCATGTCTTTCTGCCCAATAAACAAAGGAGCCGCATAATTCATGGTAACGGTATTGTTCTCATGGCTTATTTTAAGGTCCTTTTGAAAATCAATGCCCCCTGCATACAAAAGGGAGTCATTCGCAATGGTCATTCTTCTCAGGTACACCTTGAAATTTGGTAAAGATGGTTTCTCGAGATTACCTTCATAGCGCACCACCCCGTCAGGGCCCGACATCCAGGCTATAGTCTTTTCTCCGGGTTCATTTGGCTCCACGTAGATGGTCCATATTTTTTTATTTTTCAATTCTTTAAAGGACTCCAGATTAAATTCGTAGTCTCCTGTTTCATTTTTTTTGGCGACGACAATTCCATCACCAACGCTGAACCAAACCCTATCCTGGGAATCTTTAAATTCTTGTGTGCCGTCATTGTCCCAATTGATCAAATGGTCAAAAAACATTTTTTTATCTTCAAATACGTCCGCTTCGGGATTGTAGGTCATGGTTTTTTTCTCACCTTCATCAAAGATGACCATTTCCCCTAGGATATCATCAAAGCCAAAATCATTTTGCGGGACCCCTTTTTCTATACCATATATTTTGACCTCAGAGTTTTCAAGGTCCATTTTATTGTCAACAATTTTAGGAACCAGCAGTTTTATTTCTCCATCATTTTCAGAAGGGAACCATAAACTGCCATCGTCAGTTTCATTAACATCCCTACCATAATAGACATCTGTAAAGGATTCCTGTTCAAATTGGTCCTTTTCCGGATTCCAGTAAAAACTTCCAATTCCTGATTGGGTCACTGCATACATTCTGTTCGAATCTGTCTTTGATAAATGAAGCAAATAGGTTCTGAAGTCATAATTTTCACTTTTACGCACATACTTAAAGGACTTTCCAGTAAGTTCTATGATACCCATAAAGCCTGTACCCACATACAAATGGCCATCTGTTTCAAGGAAATTGCAGCCTTGACCATTGGTTCCTTCGATCAGTTTGACCTCCTTAGCCTCTTCATCCAGATAAAAAATACCATTATTGGTACTCAGGTATAAAAGCCCATTGAATCGGTAGGTTGCGAATACGACTTTGGTCGGCAAGCCCATTTGGGAATCTATCAGGGTGATCGTGGAATTGAGATTGACCTTTGAGATCCCGTTGAACAAGGGCATCCAAAGCACACCTCTTGAGTCAAGATAGCTAAAACTGCTACTACCATCCTGTAAGCCGTTATCCGTTGTATATTTTTGAAGTAATTTTCCATTGTGATCAATCAGGTAGGTACCGTCATTAAAGGTGTTGATCACGAAATTTCCATTGTCAAGGGCCACCCCGGGAAGGTACAGCGCTTCCTTTACGAATTCGTCAATTTCAGTTTTGAAGGGTTTGAAGTTCTTCCCGTCAAAAATATAGAAGCCTTCGTTTCTTGAACCCAGCAGTATCTGTTCTTCATCATATGGTAAAATAACATAAATCCTTTCATCGGCAAATCTTTCACCTCCCGGCACCAATTCAAATGTGCCTTCTTCGGTCATATAACACAGACCTCTGTTCCAGATCCTTACGTAATAGACCCCATGAACGATCTTGCCTACGTGAAACGCATCTGGAGAGGTAAGCACTTTTATCGTATCTCCGTTCCAGATGTATATTTTGTTGTTGGTCCTGAAAATAATCTTGCCCTTATAGTAATCAACTTCCCATACGGTGGTTACCAATCTGTGTTCTTCAGGCAACTTATCATTTAAGGAAATATATTTCAATTCGCCTTTTTCATCGGGCTCTAGGTATCCAAAATCACCTTCGAGACCTACATACATCGTTCCTTTGTCATCCCTGACGATACATCTTGCCCCGCCATCTGTTTCAGTTAGATTCCAGCTAACGCCGTCATATTGCAAAATACCATCACCGTTGGCAAAATACATGATCCCGTCATCATCTTCAATGGCCCACCAATTGACTGATTCCGCGTCATATTCCTGGTAAGAATAATTCGTAATCAAGGGCCTTCCAATCTGTTCCTGGCCAAAAAATAAGGTAGTTGAAAAAATAAAGACAAGCGTTAAAACTAACAAAGTAGATTTACTTGAATAGCGAAGTTTAAGCAATAAATGCATAGGGTTAGAGCGGTATGAGGTTAAGGTTATTATT
>RCNC010002057.1_pt1 | contig 15153 bp, 9 predicted proteins | sample 2041301 | NCBI WGS metagenome assembly RCNC01 (sample SAMN09708231, study PRJNA481090) | Marine sediment metagenome, whole genome shotgun sequencing project. | biome: marine sediment; feature: ocean; material: sediment; isolation source: Sewage treatment plant 13A marine sediment (STP13A) ... | reverse complement strand
ATCTCTTCGCGCCCCACGGCGAGGTGGTGAAAGCCACCGTGATCTTCGACCGCCAGACCGGTGAGTCCCGGCGCTTCGGATTCGTGGAAATGGCCACCGACGAGCAGGCCCGCGACGCGATCAAGGCCCTGGACGGCACCATGGTGGCCGATCGCAGCCTCCGGGTCTCCCCGGCCCGGGAACGGCAGGCCCCCGCAGGGGAAAGCAACCAGCGGCTCCGCCTGCGTCTTCCCTTCCGGCTGGTCTCCACCCGGACCCGTCTCCCCCACGAGGATTGACGCGGTTCCGGCTGATCTCAATCGTAAATCGGATCTTCACCCGGCGGGCGGCGTTTCCAGCGGCGGTGCACCCAGTTCCACTGCTCGGGGTGCCGCCGGATGACCTCTTCCAGCACTTCCTGGTATCGCCGGGTGTTGTGCAGGATCCCCTGCTCCAGGGTCTCCCGCTTCTCGAACTCAATGGGCGGCAGCACCAGGATCCGGTGCTTCCCCCGCCGGCCGCGGATGTCGAACATGGGCAGGATAGGCAGATCCAGCCGCTGGGAGAGCACGGCCACGCTGGAGATGGTGGAGGCCTTGTGGCCGAAGAAGTCAACGAACACCCGCCCGTCGGAGTCCTGGGCGTCCTGGTCCAGCACCATGCCCACGATGCCGTTGGAGCGCAGGCTGCGGATGATCTCACGCAGGGAGTTCCGCTTGAGGAAGGAGTGGACAAAGGTCTCCATCCGCTGCCCCACCAGGAAGTGGTTCCAGAACCGGCTGCTCAGGGTTTTGGCCACCAGCCCCACCGGCTTGACCCGGATCCCGGTGGCCAGAGCCAGCAGGTCCCAGTTGCCCAGGTGGGCGGTGAGCACCAGTGTCCCCCGGCCTGCGGCCACCGAGCGCTTCAGGTGCTCGTAGCCCTGCCACTCCACATAGCGGTCAATGTTCTCCCGGCGGAAGAGGGGGAAGCGAAAAAATTCCACCAGGCTGCAGCCGTAATTCTGCCACATTCTCCGCAGAATTACCCGGCGGCGGGCGGCATCCAGCTGGTCGCCAAAGGCCAGCTCCAGATTGATCTGCCCGATGCGCCGCCGGTCGGGCAGCAGGTAGTACGCCAGGGTGCCCATGACGCGGCCGATGGCCAGGCCGGCCTCCGGTGAGGCGGACTGGAAAAAATTGAGCGCCAGACGGAGCGGCAGCGACTCCACCGGCGGTTGCTTCCTGGAGAGCATCCGCTTCCAACCTCGATGGGCCCCCGTGCATTTTGATGCCGGGAGCCGGTTTCCCAAATGAGGGATGATTATACCCCACGCCGGCGGCAGGGGATCAACCGGCCGAACCGTGACCCGAGCAGCCGTTCCGTATTATAGTAGCCCCAACATCAGTACATCCGGAAGGCGGGGCGCGGTCATGATCTTCGAGAACGAAAAACTGCTCAGGGAGCGGGTGGAATCGTTGCTGGGCCGCCGCGCTCCCAAGCAGCTCACCGTCACCGAGGACACCACCGACTATTTCCGGGTCAGCACCGGAACCGTGCTGCGGGTGGAAGGAGACGACTACTACGTGCTCAGCGAGGCCCGGGAAGGGCGTTTCGGCATCGACGACCAGCCGAAACACTGGGTGAAGTATGCCGTGGACCTCAGTGAGGGGTCACGGACCATCATCAAGCTCGTTTTTCTCGAACAGTTCGTGGCCAAGACCGCCCGCTGCACCCGCAACCCGGACAAGGAGAGCCGGATCCTGGAACTGGTGCGGGGCGACCGGCGTTTCATGCAGGGCCGGACCGTGAGGGACAGCAAGGGCAACAACATCCGGATCCTCGAGATAATTCGCGGGAAAACCCTGTTCAGCCACATCGCCGCCCTGGACGAGCCGCACCGGCACTACGTCCGCGACTCCCTGCCCTCGATCCTCACCCGGATCGACGGAGCCATCGAAGCCCTGGAACTGCTCCACGAGAACAATGAGCACCACGGCGACGTGCGCAACGACCACATTATCGTGGAGAGCGGCAGCGGGGAATTCCGCTGGATCGATTTCGACTACGAGGTGAACTTCCTCGACTACGACCTGTGGAGTGTGGGCAACCTGCTGACCTACGCGGTGGGCAAGGGGATCCGGACCCTCCGGCACCAGAAGAACTCTCCGGAGGAACAGCGCGACCCGGGTCAACCCCTCGCTCCCGAGGACGCGATGCTCTTCTTCAACTACCGCCTGGCCAACCTGCGCAAGATTTTCCCCTACATCCCCCAACCGCTGAACGAGATGCTGATGCGGTTTTCAGCCCACACCACCAACTACTACCACTCCCTGGCCGAGATCCGGGAGGATCTGGGCCGTGAGATCCCGCGCCTGGCCGCGGCGGACCCGGCCGGGTAGCAGCGGTTCAGGAAAGGTCGGGGGGCCGCTGCCGGCAGCGGCTCAGCCGGGCCAGTTCCATGTCGAGACGGTCGGGCAGGACGCGGACCAGCCAGGTGTCGGCGGTGATCTCCCCCGGGCGGCCGGCGGCGTCCTCGTTCACCGCCACCACCCGGCCGCTGAGCGGCATGAAGACGGCGTGTTCCTCCTCCTGCGCGGTGCCCAGGTGGATGCCGGCGTATCCCTGCTCCACCAGGTCCGATTCCTCGGGGAGCTTCACCGTGCTCACCTCGCCGATGCCCTCGAAAAAGGAGGGCTGGATCCCCACCTTCACCGTGCCGTCCTGGCAGCAGAGCGCCCAGGAGTGCCGCCTGAGGCACATCCGCACCCCGGTCTCCATCCCCGGGCAGGACCGCTCGAACCCCTCCGATTCCGGGCCGGTGGCCACCGCCGCCGGCTCGTCCGCCTCGGTCCCGGCACCCCGCCGCAGGGCCCGGTTCACCGGCCCCAGCAGTTCCTGGCGGGTAAAGGGCTTGGCGATGTAGTCCACCGCGTCGAGACGCAGCGCCTCGAGGGCGGTGCTGATGGTGGGATAGCCGGTGATCATCAGCACCGGCACGTTCAGCTTCCGCTCCGCCATCTCCTTGAGCAGCTCAATGCCGTTCATCTCCGGCATCATCAGGTCGGTGATCACCAGGTCGTACGGCGGGTCGTCGGCCAGACGCCCCAGGCCGCCGGCCGCGGTGAGCTCCGCCTCCACGTGGTGGCCGCAGCGGCCGAGAATCCGGAGCAGGCTCACATGCACCACTTCCTCGTCATCGATCACCAGGATCCTCGCCGGTGCAATTCCGTTATGACCGTTGTCCCTGACAGTGTCGTTGTTATTCATCTGCTGTCCTTTCTCCGCCCGTCACGTTCCCGCCACCGGCAGCGTCAGGGTGAAGGTGCTCCCCTGGCCCACAGTGCTTTTCACGTCGACCCGGCCGTTGTGCTGCTCCATGACGCCGAGAACGGTGGCCAGCCCCAGGCCGTTGCCCTGATCCCCCTTGGTGCTGAAAAAGGGCTGGTACAGGTCGTCCATCAGCTCCTCGGGGATGCCGCAGCCCTTGTCCGACACGGCCACCGCCACCTGGCGGCCCTCGTCCTCCAGGCTGCTCCTGATGGTGATCTCGCCGGATGCGTCCATGGCGTCGCAGGCGTTGATCACCAGGTTGAGGATCGCCTGCTGCATCTGTCGTGCGTCCACCAGCACCTCGGGTATCTCCTCGCCCAGTTCCAGGCGGAACCCGATGTTGTGGAACGAGGCCTGGCGCTCGATGATGGTCAGCGACCGCCTGATGACATCGTTGATGTCGGTGCCCTGGCGTTCCGAGATCTTCTGCCGCGAGAAGTCGAGCAGGTCCCGGACGATGTAACGGCAGCGCATGGTCTCGTTGACGATCACCTCGTAGTCCGGGCGCATGGGGTTGTCGGGCTCGGCCTCCAGCAGCAGGTCCTCGGCAAAGGTGAGGATGCCGGTGAGCGGGTTGTTCAGTTCGTGGGCCACTCCGGCGGCCAGCTTGCCCACCGCGGCCAGCCGCTCGGTCTGCACCAGGTCCTGCTGCAGCTGGCGGGCCACGGTGTCGTCGCGGGAGAGGCAGCAGATGGCCACCACGTTCCCCCGGTAGTCGGTGAGCGGAAAACGCTCGGAGAAAAAAATCCGCTCCTTGCCCCCCACGATTACCCGTTCCTCAGTGGCGTAGTAGCCGCCACCCTCCAGGGCCCGCTGGTCGTTCTCCTCGATCACCCGGGCCGCTTGCGGCTCGAAGAGCTCCCGGGCGGTGCAGCCCAGCAGCTCGTTCTCCTTCAGACCCGAGATCTCCAGCACCCGGGGATTGACCAGGGTGTAGCGGCCGTCCAGGTCCTTGATGGTGATGATGCCGTGCACCGCCTGCACCAGCTGGTGGAAGTGCCGGGCCCACTCCTCGGTCTCCTGCTTGAGCCTCACCTGCTGGGTCACCTCGCGGGAGGTGCGCACCACGCGGGAGACCTCGCCCTGCTCGTCGAGGATCGGCTTCACCGTCATCTGGTAGTACTTGTCCTCTTCCTCGAACACCTCCCCGTCCGGGCCGTCACGCTTGATCGGCTTGGTGGTGTGCAGCACGGTCTGGAACGGCCCGGGGAAGCCGTCGCAGGTGTTGCCGCAGCCGGCGAAGATGCAGGCCTCCTTGCAGGCCAGCCCCTCCACGTTCTCCCGCCGCTTGCCCGACACCTCTTCGAAACGACGGTTGACCCGCAGGATGGTGCGGTCCTTGTCGATCACCATCACCGAATCGGGCAGATTGTCGAGAATCTCCTGGAGTTCGGCCCGGTCCTTGGCGATGCGGGCTTCGAGGGTGGTCTGCTCGTCCAGCTGCTGCCGGATGGTCTGGGTCAGTTTCTCCAGGTCCCAGAAGACCCGGGCCATCACGTGGTCCATCACCCGCACGCCAGGGGGCATGTTGAAGAAGATCTTGTCCAGGGCATCCTCGGAACCGGTGAGCTCGATGATCAGCTCCAGCCCGTCGAGAACCAGCGCCTGTTCCAGGTCGGTGATGGTGAGCCACCCCTGCCGGCGGGCAAATACCATGCCCGGTGCATCGGGGTCGATGTCGACGACGGCGAGGATTTCCAGGTCGAGGATATCCAGCTGCCCCTGGATGAACAGTTCGAGAACGTCCCGGCAGCCGGCACCGCCGCCAACGAAAATCGCTTTCATTCCCAGGGCCTCCGCTCAGTGGATAATGCCTTTGTCAGCATTAGACCAACCGGCAGGAGATTAGTCAACCGGACGGCCCGGTGGCAGCATGGGGTACGATATACTTAACCTGCGCATCGACAATTTCCATGGACACGGGGGACAACCACTTGGTGAAGATAATGAACCTGTTCAGACCTGCCGCTCTATTTCTCCTGCTGGCCGCGCTGGTCGTGCCCGGCACGGTGCGGGGCGACGAGGAGACCGTGGTGGAGGGATCCATCCGCTCCTCGGCCTCTTTCGAGTTCGGCGAGGGAAGTTTCAGTGAAACCCCGGTGACCGTCAAACTGAAGATTCGGGTGGCGGACCTCAATCTCGAGAACCAGGGGTGGCGCAAGAAAGGGTCGGTACGGGTCATCGCCGAAGCACGGGGGTCGGGCGAGGAAATTCTCGACCAGGTGACAAAGACCTTCCGCATTTTCCGGCTCCCCTCGGACCTGGAATCCGAGGAGGCGCGCTTCGAGACAGTGGAACTGCCCCTGAAACTGCGGCCGGGCAGTTACCGGCTCTCCATTCGCATCAAGGAGTCCGGCGCCGGCACGGAGAACCAGCCGGGCGAGGGTATCCTGCGCACCGTCCTGCGGGTGCCCATCACCGCCGACGTGGACGTGCCCCTCACCCCGGCGGACATGGCGTCCCTGTCGGTGACGATCCTCGAACCCTGGCAGCGGACGCTCTCCGGCATGGTGACCATCGAGGCCGATGTCAGGGCGCTGGAAGGTGACCAGGTGACCCAGGTGCGCCTGCTGGTGGACGGCGAGCTGGCGGCCACCCTCGATACGCCGCCGTTTCGCACCGAGCATGACTTCGGCTCCGGCGGCGGCGATCATGTGATCCAGGCCATCGCTCTTTCGGCCAACGGCTACCGCGGCACCGCCCTGTTCAACACCTCGGTGGAAGCCGGAACGGTGCTGGGCCCCGGGTCGGTGGCGGCCGCGGTCTCCACCCTCGAGGTGCAGATCACCTCGCTCCGGGAAAACGACCTGGTCTCCGGGTCCACCCTGCTGGAAGTGAAGGTGTCCGGTATCCCCGAAGACGAGGTGGCCCGAGTGGAATACTGGGTGGACGAGGAAAAGCTGGCCAGCGTATCCGAGCAGCCATTCCAGGCCACCTGGAATCCCGGGTCGGTCCCGGGCCCGCACGTGGTGGAGGCCCGGGCCTTTGACCTGGATGAGCACCGGGCGGTGGCCCGGGTGACGGTGGAGGCCATCGTCACCGACCTGGTGGAGGAGGTGCAGCGGGTGCTGCTCAACGCCACCATCCGCGACAAACTGGGGAAACTGGTGGCCGGCGCGGAAAAGGAGGAGTTCAAACTTCTGGAGGAGGGGGAAGAGCAGGAAATCCTCGCCCTGGAGGTGGAAACCCGGCCCATCGTGCTGGCCATGCTCCTCGACGACAGCGGTTCGATGAAAAACGACCTGGCCCAGGCCCAGACAGCGGCCAAGCGCTTCATCACCCGGATCCGCCCCCAGGACAAGGCCATGGTGGTGGCCTTTGCCTCCGAGGTCACCCTGCTGGAGGGGTTCACCAACGACCAGCACCGCCTGGCCGACGCGGTGGACCGCACCAAGGCCGAGGGCGGTACCGCCATGTATGACGGCCTGGTCTACGCCCTGGACCGCATCGGCGAACCGGACAACTCGGTGCGGCGGGTGATCGTCCTCTTCGGTGACGGCGCCGATTCGGGAAGCAAGGCCGGCATCGAGGAGGTGATGCAGAAGGCGGTGGCCAAGGACGTGATGATCTACACCATCGGCTTTTCCGGCGGCGGCATGACCCGGGCGCGGATGAATGCCCGGGGGGGGATGAATACCGGCCCCTACGTCTCGGCGTTGAACAGTGTCCACCCTGGAGAGTCCACACTGCGCAGCCTTTCCGACGAGAGCGGCGGGCGGGCGTTCCTGGTGGAATCGGCCGGCGAACTCTCCGAGAGCTATGACGAGATCGCCGCCGAGCTGCGCAGTCAGTACGTTTTCGTCTACCGGCCACAGAAGGAAGTGGCCGACGGCGCCTGGCGCAAGGTGGATATCAAGTCCCGCAACCGTGGAAAATACGAGATCCGCACCCGCAAGGGGTACCGGGCGCAGGGGGGCTGAGCCGGCCCCATTCCACATCGCAATTGAACAAACCCCATCGATACGGTAGTCTACCCGCGGCTGATACGTTGCCGTTTGTACTTTTTGACTGACGGGAGAGATCGTGGAGAACATCTGTTGGCACAGCCGTGGGGGCCGGCGCCGCATTCGGCGATTCCCCGGTATTCTTTTCCTCGCCGCCGCACTCTGTCTCTGCCTGGCCGCGGTTGCCCGCGCCGGTCCCGGACCGTCCATCAGCGCAGCCGAGGCGCGGGCCATGATCGTTGAGCGCCACCCCGACGTGGCTGCCGCCCGCGCCGACCTGGGGGTGGCCGAGGCGCAGCGACGGAGTGCCGGCAGCTGGTCCGACCCCGAACTGGAGGGCCGGATCCTCTGGAACGGCGATGGCGGATCGGAACTGGAAGGTGCACTGCGCTTTCCCCTTCCCTGGAGCGGCCGGCTGGCATCGGCGCGAAACGCCGCCGATCTGGGCGTGGCGCTTGCCCGGCTGGACCTGGAGACGACCATACACCGGGCCGGGGTGGAGGCCGACCGGCAGCTGGCCCGGCTGGCCTGGGCCCGGTCGCTGGTGGAGCTGCACGAAGCGCTGTCCGCCCGCTCATCGGAACAGGCCCGGCTGGCGGTGCAGCGCCGGGATGCCAACATTGCCGATCCGCTGGAAGTCTCGCTGGTGCTGGCCGACGCTGCCCGCGACCGCCGGGCGCTGATCGACTTCCGCAACGAGGAATACACCATTTTGTCGATGCTCTGCCTGCTGGCGGGCCTGCCCCCCGGGGAAACCGGGATCGGATCCACACCCCTGGACTGGGAGTCCCCGGTTCTGGAACGGGAAACCCTGCTGGAGCTGGCCCGGGAATCCGGCCCGGAGCTGGCCGATGCCAGGCTGCGTCTGGAACAGAGCGGGCATGAGGTGAAAGCGGCCGGCCGGGCCCGGCTGCCCGACCTGCGTCTGGGGCCGTCGGTGCAGCGGGAGGAACTCAGCACTTCGTGGGGCCTGGCCCTGGGCATCCCGCTGCCGCTGTTCGGGCGCACACGGGCCGATCTCGATGCCGCCCAGGCGCGTCAACAGGGGGCAGCGGATGCCCTCGACCTGGAGCAACGGGCGCTGCCGGTCCGGGTGGAGACCCTGCTGGCCCGGCTGCGGGCCCTGGAGCAGGAGCTGGGCGAGTTGAGCGGCGAGGCCGCCGACGCCACCGCCCAGGCCTTCCGCCTGGCCCAGGCCCGCTGGTCAACGGGTACCTTTGATGTCCTGCACCTGATTTCGGCCCACCGGGCCTTTGCCGAGATACGGATTGAACGTCTGAACACACTGCTGCAGCTCAGGGAGACCTGGCTCGATCTTTCTCTGGCGGTGGGCAGGCCGCTGACCACCGCGGACGAGACGGCCGCCACGGAGAACGGACCATGAAAAACCTCTTGCACCTGTTGATCGCCATGGCCGCAATCGTCCTGCTGGCCATGCTTCCCGTGAGCTGCGGCCAGCCCCCCCCGGAGCCCGTGGACGATCACGATCACGCCGCGGACCAGGGTCAGGAGCACCAGGCGGAAGATGATCACGGCCACTCCCACGGACCGGCCCTGGAGAGCGGCCACACCGAAGACGACGGTCACGATCACGGAAGCGATGAGTCCGCTTCCCTCCCCTCGCCCTACGGCATCGAGGTGGAGCGGATCTTCCCTTCGCTCTATTCCGACACCATCAAGATCCCCGGAATCGTGGCCCAGGCACCCGACCGGCGGGCCGAGGTGTCCGCGTCCACCATGGTCCGGGTGGCGGCGCTGGACCTGCCGCCAAAAAGCACGGTGCGTGCCGGCCAGCGCCTGGCCGTGCTGGAGCTGGTGGACCCGGAGGCGCGGCAGCTGCAGATGCGGGCGGTGGAGATACGGGCTGATATCCTCGCCGCCACCACCGAGCGGGACCGCACCAGGGCCTACCTCGACGTGCTCCTGGCCCAGGACGAACCGATAGAGGTGGAAATCCGCCGGGTGCAGGCCGACCTGGCGGTGCTGGAGGCGCGGTCCGCCTCCCGCAAGAGCGCACTGGAAGCCAGCCTCGCCTCGCTGAAGGTGGTGGGGCTCAGCGATGGCCAGCTGCGCGAACTGGAGGAGAAGGGTGCGGTGTCCACCCGCATCGAGGTCTTCGCCCCCCGTCTGGACGGCACCCCCGAAATGGAGGTGTCGGAACGGCCGGTGGCGGTGGGGGAAACCCTGGCCGCCGGCAGCACCATCTACTCCCTGGTGGCCCTGGACCGGCTGCTGGCCATCGGTGAAGCCTTCGAGGCCGACCTGGCCGATGTGCGCCGGGCGGCACGGGAGGATTTCCCGGTGACCCTCTTCTTCCCCGCCGAAGGGCGCACGATACCCGGGCTGAGGATCGCCGCCGTGGAAGGGACACTGGACGGGCCCAACCGGGTGACCCACTTCCTGGTTCCCTTCCCCAACCAGCGGCTCTCGGAGAAAACAGTGGACGGCGCCCGCTACCTCGACTGGGAAAACCGTGTGGGGTCCCGGGTTCAGATCCTGGTGGCCACCGGCCAGACGGAGGAGCACTACGTGATCCCCTCCACTGCCCTGGTGCGCGAGGCCGGGCGCAGCGCCCTGTTTCTCCGCCGGGACGGCGCCTACATCCAGATTGTGGTCCCGGTGGAAACCCTGGACGCCGGCCGGGCGGTACTGCCGCTGGACTGCGGCATTTCACCGGGGGACGAGGTGGTGGTGAAGGGCGCACTGCAGCTGAAGCTGGCCCTGCAGGAAGGCAGCGGGAGCGGAACAGCCACCGACGGCAGCGACCACGGGCACCAGCACTGAGCTGACCGCCCGGACCGCCGAGGAGAACGATGCTCGATTTTTTGATCCGCAGTTCGTTGCGCCACCGGCTGCTGGTGCTCTCCCTGGCCGGCGTGATGCTCTGGCTGGGGGCAACGAAGCTGGTCCAACGGCCGGTGGACATCTTCCCCGACCTGAACCAGCCCACGGTCACCGTGCTGGCCGAGGCCCACGGACTGGCGCCGGAAGAGGTGGAGACCCTGGTCACCCTGCCGCTGGAGTCGGCACTGGGGGGCATCCAGGGGCTGCTCCGCCTGCGCTCCACATCCGGCGACGGCATCGCCATCGTCCGCCTGGAGTTCGACTGGGACACCGACATCTACCTCAACCGGCAGATCGTCCAGGAACGGCTGCAGCTGGCCCGGGCCGACCTGCCGGCGGATGTGATCCCGGAGATGGCTCCAATCTCCTCGATCACCGGCGAGATCCTCAACCTCGGCCTGAACAGCCCCGACGGCAGCCTCTCCTCCATGGAGCTGCAGACCCTGGCCGAGTGGGTGGTGAGGCGCCAGCTGCTCTCGGTGCCGGGTGTGGCCCAGGTGGTGATCATCGGCGGGGAGCGGAAACAGTACCAGGTGCTGGCCGACCCCGACCTGCTGCTGCGTCACGAGGTGAGCCTGGAAGATGTGGAGCAGGCGCTGGCCGGGGCCAGCCGCAACACCAGCGGCCAGTATCTGGTGGAGGGCACCCGGGAATTCCTGGTGCGTCACCTGGGCCGGCTGTCCGGGGTGGAGGACGTGAAAAACGTCATCGTGGCCCCCGAGCGCCAGCGGCCGGTGCGGGTGGCCGACGTGGCCACGGTGCAGGTGGGCCCCAAGTTCCGGCGGGGCTCCGCCTCCATCGACGGCGTTCCCGGAGTGATCCTGGTGGTGTTCAAGCAGCCGGGTGTGAATACCCTCTCGCTGACCAGGGCCATCGACCGCGAGGTGGAAGCCATCCGTACGGCCCTGCCCGACGGGGCGGTGCTGCGCAGCGATCTCTTCCGCCAGGCCACCTTTCTGCAGCGGGGGGTGGACAATGTGGTGGAGGCACTCCGCGACGGCGCCATCCTGGTGGTCATCATCCTGCTGATCTTCCTGGCCAACGTCCGCGCCTCGGTGATCACCCTCACCGCCCTGCCCCTCTCCCTGGCCGCCACCGGACTGGTCTTCCACCTGATGGGGCTCTCCATCAACACCATGACCCTGGGCGGGATGGCCATCGCGGTGGGCGAATTGGTGGACGATGCCATCGTCGGCGTGGAAAACGTGGTGCGCCGGCTGCGCGAGCGGAAACCGGGGGGACCCTCGGTGGCCGCGGTGGTGGCCGACGCCTCCTCCGAGGTGCGGGGGCCGATCTTCAGCGGGACCCTGATCGTGATCCTGGTCTTCATCCCGCTCTTCGCCCTCACCGGCATCGAAGGCCGGCTCTTCACCCCGCTGGCCATCGCCTACGTGGTTTCACTGCTGGCCTCCATGGTGATATCGCTCACCGTCACCCCGGTGCTGGCCCAGCTCCTCTTCCGCCGTGCGGCGCTCAAGGCCACATTCCACGACGCGCGGCGGACCCGGGCGCTGCGGCTGCTGCAGCGCGGTTCCGGGCGGTTGATCGCCGCCTCGATCCGGCGACGCTGGGCGGTGATCGTCCTCTTCACCCTGCTGGCCCTCACCGCCCTGGGGGCATTGACCACCCTGGGCACCGAGTTCCTGCCCCCCTTTGACGAGGGGACAGCGCTGGTGATGAGCTTCCTGCCGCCGGGCACCTCACTGGACGAGTCGGATCGCGTGGCCGGCGAGCTGGAGAAGCGCCTGGTGGGCATGCCCGGGGTCACCTCGGTGGGCCGTTACACCGGCCGGGGGGAACACGACGAGCACGCGGCCCCGGTGACCATCTCGCACATCCTGCTGACCCTGGACGAGGAGTACGACCTCCCCCGGGAGGAGATGATCGAGCGGGTCCGTGAGCGGTTGGCCGACATACCGGGCGTGGCACTGAACATCGGCCAGCCCCTGGCCCACCGTATCGACCACATCCTCAGTGGGGTCCAGGCCCAGATCGCCATCAAGGCCATGGGCACCGACCTCGACGTGCTGCGGGAGACGGCCCGCCGGGTGGCGGAGATGGCCGCCACGGTCCCCGGGGTCACCGATCTCTACATCGAACCCCAGGTGCTGGTGCCGCAGCTCCACGTGAGGATGAACCGGGACCGCCTGGCCGAGGTGGGCCTCAGCCCGGGCCAGCTGGCCCACGAACTGGAAACCGCGGTGGGCGGGGCCGTGGCCGGGAGCATGCTGGAGGGCGAACGGTCATTCGACCTCTTTGTCCGGCTTCAGCAGCCGGCCCGCGACTCGATCAAGACCCTGCGCCGGTTGCCGGTGCGGTTGCCCGGCGGCGGCTGGGCCCGTCTGGGGGATCTGGCCCGGGTGCAGGAATCATCCGGCCCGAACAGCATCTCCCGGGACAACATGCTCCGGCGGGTGGCGGTGAGCTGCAACGTCCAGGGCCGCTCCCTGGGCGAGGTTGCCTCCGACCTGCAGAATGCCATGAAAAAATTGGAAGCGAACCTGCCCGAGGGAACCTTCCTCCGCTTCGAAGGGCAGTTCGAATCACAGCTGCGGGCCACCCGGCTGATCCTGCAACTCTCGATCATCAGCCTGGCGGCGATGGTCTTCATCCTCTTCGGCCAGTTCCGCTCGCTCAACCTCTCGCTGCAGATTCTGGCCTGCCTGCCGGCCGCCTTTATCGGCGGGCTGGGACTGCTGATGGCCACCGGCCAATCGTTCAGCGTGGCCGCCCTGGTGGGATTCGTCTCCCTGGCCGGTATCGCCGCCCGCAACGGGATCCTGCTGGTGTCCCACTACCTGCACCTGGTCCAGATCGAGGGGGTGGCGGTGACCCCGGACCTGCTGGTTCGCGCGGGGAAGGAACGGGCCGCACCGGTGGTGATGACTGCCCTGACCACCGGCGCCGGGCTCTTGCCGCTGCTCTTTTCCGCCGGGGAGACGGGCCGGGAGATTCTCTACCCGGTGGCCACGGTGGTGATCGGTGGGCTGATGACCTCGACACTCTTCGAGTTCATCCTCCGGCCGGCGCTCTTCTGGACCATCGGCCGCAAAGCTCTGGCCCGGCTCACCACCGGCACCGACGACGGGGAAGGCCGCTAAAGCGTAATCAGCAACCGACCTTGCGCTTGAATTCCTTGAGGCGCAGTCTCAACCGCTCGGCCTTCTTGCGCTCGTCCTCCAGCTCCAGGCGCCTCATCAACTGGTCCAGTTTGCGCTCGATCCGCTGAACTTCCTGCATCGCCGCGTCGGCGTCGCCGGTGGTGTCCAGTCCGGCCAGCCCGGCAGACCTGAGGGCCTGGTTGAATTCCTGGGCCGCCCGCTCAAAATCCCGCTCCAGACGCTGGAGTTCCTGTTCCTCACCGCTGAGTGGGCCCCGGGGCAGCAGCGTCAGTTCTCCCGTAGCCGTGTAGTTGTAAACCATCATGGCGCCCAGCAGCAGCAGGACCAGCAAAACGATTTTCTTCATGGTGCCCTTCTCCCGGGAGGAATTGACACTTCCTCTCGGTTTGTCATACGATCAATCGAGTTACGGGTTACGACCAACTTATCGGCAAACTCCGACAATTCCGATAGATAGAGTCTGCTGGCCAACGTTCGGACACGATCCCATGCTGAAGAAAATCGGGCGCTACGAAGTCATTGGCGAACTGGGCCAGGGGGCCATGGGTATCGTCTACAAGGGCAAGGACCCGCGCATCGGCCGGGTGGTGGCCCTGAAGACGATCCACCCCGGCACGGCGCTGAGCAAGGACGAGCAAAAGGAGTTCTACGAACGGTTCTACCGCGAGGCCCAGACCGCGGGCAATCTCTCCCACCCGAACATCGTCACCATCTTCGACGCCGACGAAGACCACGAAGCGAAGATATCCTTTATCGCCATGGAGTTCATCGAGGGCCAGTCGCTGCAGCAGCTGCTGGACGGCGACCGGATCTTCACCGCCGATGAGACGCTGAAGATCGTGCTGCAGATCGCCGAGGGCCTGGGCTACGCCCACCAGAACGGCATCATCCACCGGGACATCAAGCCGGCCAACGTGATCCTCACTCCGGACAACCGGGTCAAGATCACCGACTTCGGCATCGCCCGTATCGAATCTTCCAGCCTCACCCGCACCGGCCAATTCCTCGGCACGCCCTACTACATGGCGCCGGAGCAGATCGCCGGCGGCCAGATCGACGGCCGTTCGGACCTCTTCTCGCTGGCCGTGGTCTTCTACCAGTTGCTGACCCGGGAGAAGCCGTTCTCCGGAAACAACATCACCACTATTCTCTACAAGATCGTCAACCAGGAACCCCTGCCGGCCACCACGATCAACATCAGCCTCTCCGGCGGGTTCGACATGGTTCTGATGAAGGGCCTGGCCAAGAACCCGGCCGACCGTTACCAGGATGCCGGACAGATCGCCGCGGACTTCAGGCAGTTGCTCCAGGGTGAACCGCCGCTCCATGCCGGCACCGCGGCCACCATGATGGCGCCCCAGGCGCCCTTCCCCGGCCAGACCATCGACTCCTCCAGCCTGGCCGCCCCGGCGGCGGTTCAGGACAGGGGATCCACCACCGCCGCCACCTCGGCAGTGAGTGCCCCGGCCCAGCCGGCGGCAGCGGTGCCCGCACCCAAAAAATCGAAGAGCCACGCCACCCTGATCGGGTTCGCCGCCGCCCTCACCGTAGTGGTGGTGTTCCTGGTCAGCTACCTCTTCTTCTGGAACGGCCGGGGTGACAGCCCTTCGGGACAGCACCCCACGGATCCGCCCGAAATGCTGATGGCCCAGAAGGAGACACCGCCCGGGGAGTCATCCGCCGCCACCGGTGAACCCGTGGAAACGGAAGCCGGCGAGGCCACCGAAATCATCGAACCGCCACCCGAGAAGCGGGCGGCCGCGGCAAAGAGTGAACCACCGGTCCGCACCGAGCCTGAAAAGGCGGCCGCCACGGCTCAGCAGCAACGCGAGGAAAAGCGCGAGGAAGAGAAGACTCCACCGCCACAGGTGACCGCCCCGCCAAAGGAGACGGCACCGCCCCGGCAATCCCCGGTGGTGACCCCGCCGGTCACCAGTCAGCCCGCGCAGCAG
>RCNC010001637.1_pt1 | contig 15161 bp, 14 predicted proteins | sample 2041301 | NCBI WGS metagenome assembly RCNC01 (sample SAMN09708231, study PRJNA481090) | Marine sediment metagenome, whole genome shotgun sequencing project. | biome: marine sediment; feature: ocean; material: sediment; isolation source: Sewage treatment plant 13A marine sediment (STP13A) ... | reverse complement strand
GAGGGCAGATTCTTTGATAGAAGAATAATAAAGATACCCCAGAGTAAGGGGTATCATAGTTACTTTAAGACGATGATTTAGATTATTCTTCTTAGAAAAACCTAATTACATTTCAATACTGTCTCAATCTGGTATTTTGCATTTTGAGCATAATCCCCGTATTGTGCATTTTTGAATGCACTACATGCAGATGCATTATCACCCTTACCAACAAAAGCATTGCCCAATTCATAATAATATTTTGCCTTTGCAGTAGCATCACCTGTGTCTCCTTGTATTGCCGCATTTAAAGATTCAATAGCAGAATCCCATTTTTTCTGGGCTACATAAACTTTGCCTAACTGGTAATGAACATCTGGAGAATCATTGCCATATTTAATAGATGATTTTAAATTTTTTTCAGCTTCAGCCCAATTTTTAGCACCAATAGCAGCTACAGCATTGTTGAACATAGTATTTTTTGCCAGCTTCTTTGCCGACCCAGCAGTCTTTTTATCACCAGTTGATCCAATTTCAATGGCTTTATCACAAGCTGCCAACATCTGTTCTGTATTGCCTTGAGCCTTATAAATCGTTGCTTTTACAAGAAAAGGTTTGGCATATTTTGGATTCAACTCAGCGGCCTTATCCATAGATGCAAGAGCAGCATCATATTCTTTACTTTTATATTCAGTACTCCCTTTTGCATAATAAATTTGAGGAATTACTGCTGAAGACTTTTTACTTATCTCGGCATTTCCATATTTATCAGAAACAGTCTTTGCCTCCTCTAAGCCAGCAATTGCGGCATCAAAATCTTTCTTTTTGTAATTATTAATTGCCACAGTATAATAAAGCAATGGAAGTTGTGCCTCTGCTTTTTCCTTTGTCTCACTTCCTTCATCACCCAACTTCTCAGAAATGCCAATACATTTATTGAAAGCTTCAATAGCGCCTTCTGGATTAGATTTTGACAAGGAAGCACCTTCGTTAAATGCATCAACGGCTTCTTTCATTGATTGTGAAAATCCCGTAAGGGAAACTGTAAAAAGCAATAAAAACAATAAACTTTTAACATTTCTAACTGTAATCATTCTCATTTTTTTTCGATTTTATTCGTATACAATTAATTAATCAGTTTGCAAATATATAAATATCTGCATATTTAAAAAAAACTATTCGACCAACTCCATTATGGGTTTACCAAAACTTGCATCTGGTAATGGAATATTTAACAACAATGAAATTGTTGGAGCAATATCAGCCATATCTACATTCTTGTATACAACATTCTTGCCAATTTTCCACCCATACCAGACAAGGGGGACCTTTCTGTCATAATTATATCCTGATCCAAGTATTCCTTCATCGTCCATTTTCCATCCTGGTCCTAAGACAACCATAACATCACCAGATCTTTTGGGATTATATCCATTCTGAACCAGGGCAAACAAGTTATTTTCAAAATGGGCAGAGTAAAGGGTTGATGCTGTAATGGCATGTGCAACACCTGTAAATTGAACCATAAAATTCACCACATTATCCCTTATCTCATCTAAGGGGATACCGGCATCTTCAACTAATAGCCTGTCAAAATATATTTGATTACCAAAAAAGCCCCTCACCCAGTTTCCTGTTCCATATTTGACATTTAAATAGCTTTTCAATAGAGACAATGCCTGGTTTCTCTTAAATAGACCCACAGGAAGCTTAAGTTCATCAAAATAGGTGGATTCCTTTGGCATCCCACGTGATGAGGTCATAAAAACTAGTACATTCTCTTTCCCAAGCATATTCTCAACCGATTGGAGTAAATGTGAAAGTTGAAGGTCCATTCTAACCATCACCTCCTCCATTTCCATCGATTCCTGTCCAAATGTATTGGCTACTGGTCCAAAAGTAGAGAAATTTATTGCTAAATAATCAGTAAAAGTATCCTTTCCTAGCCCTTCATCAACCATCAACTGTACAGCCATATCCACAATTAATGTATTCCCAAATGGGGTGAACTTTAAAATGGAGTAATCTCGCTCATTTCTACCTTTTTTACTAAGTTTATCTAAGTCGTAAGGTAAATTAGTTTTTCCGTGAAAGTTTTTATCATTTTTCAATAATTCAGGGGGAGGAATAGTATAATTTTCAGCTTGATATAATGGTTCCCAGCTACGTTCAAGATAAATGTCAGCAAATTTCTTCTCATTAAATTCATTTAACCAATCTGGTAAGGAATCTAAATAATAGGAACTGGTCATCCAATTTCCTGATTTATCATCAAACCAGTATGCTGCATCTGCAGAATGACCTCCACTCAAAATTGAGGATTCATAATTAAGGCCAATACTAAAAACTTTGGACTGAAGCTGGTTCGAGAATTTCAATTCGTCAGCAAAGCCTGAAACCATCATCTTACTCGGAGAAAAAGGCCCATTTTCAAAACTACCGCCTACTGGTTGAACAGAAGGATCATCGGTGCAAAAAACAAGCTTTTCATTTAAGATCTCAAACCAACTATGCGCCACAATACCATGACCGGATGGTTGGGTTCCAGTAGTAATTGTAGTATACCCGGATGCTTCAGCTGTATTAAAATAACTATAGGAAGCAGATTTTACGATTGTCCCATTATTCATTAGCTTTTTGAATCCATCCTCACCATACTTATCCCAATATTTTTGTACCTGGTCGGGCCTCAGCTGGTCGAATACGATTCCTAAAATGAGTTTTGGCTGTTCAGAAGGTATTCCGGCCGGCTGCTGAGCCTGAAGAAGGCTCAATGATAAAAAAAACACCAACCCGATTAACAATGCACTAAACTTCTTTAAATCAACCATTAAGTTTTTGCTTTTAAATCTTCAATAAATTTTAAGCTGCAAAGATAAGCTAATAAGCTAAATGGTATAACAATTTTAAAAAATTGTCCATCAGCATCGTAAATTGCAGATTATTATAATTGCCTCACTTAGTAAATGATTGAACCTTCCACCGGCAAGTGATTGAATAACGAATAGATTTAAAAATCTAGAATTTAGTTTCAAAAATTACACATTAAACCTGATATGCAGTATATCGCCATCCTCAACCACATATGCTTTACCTTCGATATGAAGCTTACCTTTATCTTTACAGGCCTGTTCTGAACCCAGACTGACAAAATCATTATAATGCATTACTTCAGCCCTGATAAAACCTCTTTCAAGATCACTATGAATTACACCAGCAGCCTGGGGAGCAGTCATCCCTTCACGAATAGTCCAAGCCCTGATTTCTTTTGGTCCCACTGTAAAAAAGGTTTTCAAGTTGAGAAGTTTATAAGCCGAACGAATCAGTTTGTCTACCCCAGGCTCCAATAATCCCATTTCTTCCAGAAACTCATTCCTATCAGCTTCTTCTTCCAATTCAGCAATATCAGCTTCCATTCCAGCTGCAATCACCAGTAATTCAGAACCTTCAGCTTTCAATACTTCTTTCATTGCCTCCACATACTGGTTTCCTTGAACAGCCGAGCCTTCATCTACATTGCATATGTAAAGAACGGGCTTGGCGCTAAGTAGTGAGAGGTCTTCAATAAATTTAGCTTCTGCCTCCGTTACATCTGCTGTTCTTACCGGTTGAAAATTCTCCAGATGCTCTTTGTATTTATTAAGGGAATTGACTCCTTCCCTTGCAGTTTTATCACCTGTTTTCGCCTGCTTGGCTAGTTTCTCAATTTTCTTTTCTATAGACTCAAGATCCCGTACTTGCAATTCAAAATCAACAATTTCTTTGTCCCTTACTGGATCTATTGAACCTTCAATATGTGGTAGATTTTCATCATCAAAGCAACGTACAACATGAATCAGTGCATCGGTATTTCGAATATCTGAAAGGAATGTATTTCCCACTCCTTCACCTTTACTGGCTCCCTTCGCCAAGCCAGGAATATCAACTAACTCGACATTTGTTGGGATGATTTTCTCAGTTTTTTGGAATTTCTCCAGCTCATATAGTCTCAAATCTGGAACATTTACCATTCCAATATTTGACTTATTAGAGCTAAAAGCGAAGCTGGTAATTTCAGCCTTTGTATTCGAAATACAATTAAATAAAGTAGTTTTCCCTATATTGGTCAATCCAATAATTCCACATTTAAGCCCCATTTTTGCTAGTTTTTCTAAATTCTTGGCGAAATTACATTTATTCTCTGGTTTTTAGAAACTTTTAACAGCTTGCAATCGTTTAAACTGTAACAATGATATATTTTCTGACATTGGAAAATTAAAGGGTGAACTAGTTCTAGTCATCCCATTTTTTCCTGTGCCAGGAATAATTTTATTGCGCTTTTGTGTTAAATAAATAACATTTACATAGTTAGTGGGTTAAACAAAGGAATTTTTATTATTTTTATTTTTTGAAACAGCTCTATTAATACCTTGAAAAAATATTTCACCCAAGTAGCACTAGTATTGTTGGGGGTTTTTTGTTTTGAGTATTCTTTCGCTCAGATAAGAATATCCGATGATAAAACTGAACCCCCGGTTACAAGAATATTATTTGTTTTAGACTGCTCACAAAGTATGGCAGGTACCTGGGAAAGTGATAAGAAAATTAATATCGCCAGGAAGTTCTTGATCCATACTATTGACAGCCTTGAAAAAGCACCCTACACTGAAATGGCCCTTCGTGTATACGGACACCAGAGTCCAGTGCCTCCACAGGACTGTAATGATACAAAACTAGAAGTGCCTTTTTCAAAAAACAACTCATCCAAGATACGACAAAAGCTACGGTATTTAATACCCAGAGGGACCACTCCTATTGCCAATTCTCTTGAAAAATGTGGCAATGATTTTCCTAAAAGTGATAATAGCAGGAATATTGTAATTCTTATTACTGACGGAATTGAGAAATGCGAAGGGGATCCATGTGAAGTTTCAGCTAAGTTGCAAAAAGAGGGCGTTTATTTGAAACCATTTATAATTGGAATTGGTCTGGATCCAGAGTTTAGGAAAACATTTGAATGTGTAGGACGACTTTACAATGCTGATGAAGAAGAAAGTTTCCAGAATGTCTTGGGGGTAGTCATTTCAGAGGCCCTTAATTCAACTACCGCTCAGGTAAATTTACTCGATCAGGATGGCTATCCTTCTGAAACAAATGTAAATATGTCATTCTACGATACGGAATCGGGCAAATTAAAATACAATTATATTCATACTATAAATCGTAGAGGCAAACCAGATACCATTACACTTGATCCATTGGTTACATACCGAATGGTAGTACATACTGTTCCAAAGGTTGTTGTAGAAGATATTGTTGTATATAAGGGCAAACACAACATCATTGCAGCCGATGTTCCACAAGGATATATGAAAATTGTATCAAATGGAACCCGCTATAAAAACCAACAGGTAATTGTTCGAACAGCTGGGGACATGAGTACCATTAACATGCAGGTAGTAAATGAGCCTGGAAAATACCTTGTTGGAAAATATGATCTTGAAATCCCAATTTTACCAAGGATTTTTGTTAAAGATCTTGAAATCAAACAATCAACTACAACCACAATCACCATCCCAGTTCCTGGAATTGTTACCTTATTAATGACCAACCCTGGTTATTGTAGTATATATGTGCAAAAGGGGCCTGAACTGGAATGGGTTTATAATGTAGGTCCTGATATTAAAAATGAAACGGTTGTTTTGCAACCCGGAAATTACAGGGTTGTATTCCGTCCAAGATACGCGAAATCAAGTTATTATACCATTGAGAAAAGAATTTTTGTAAAGTCTGGTAGCTCCCAGTCCTTGAAATTATAATTTCAATCCCATTAAACCTTCCATACCTAATACCATCTAAGAAGAAAAAGAATTTTAATCCGGATCAATTTAAATGACATATACGGATAAGGAGCTTCTTGAACTATTCAGGGATGAAGGAAGTGAAACAAAAGCCTTCAACTTGATTGTCCGAAAATATCAGGAAAAACTATACTGGCATGTTCGGAAAATTATCATTATTCATGATGACACGGATGATATTATTCAAAATACTTTTTTAAAGGCCTGGAGAAATCTTAAAAACTTCAAGGAAAAAGCACAATTATATACCTGGTTATACCGAATTGCTACCAATGAAGCCTTTTCATATATCAAACAAAAAAAGAAAAACAGCATTGTGCCTTATGAGGATTATGAAAATTATTTGAGCAATACACTCGAAAGTGATGTTTATTTTAGCGGTGATGAAATTCAAATGAAGCTGCAAAAAGCGATACTGACCTTGCCAGATAAACAAAGAATGGTATTTAACATGAAGTATTTTGATGAAATTAAATATGAAGACATGTCAGAGATCCTTGGAACTTCTGTAGGAGCATTAAAAGCTTCATATCATCACGCGGTAAAAAAAATTGAATATTTTTTAAGTAATAATTAAACCTTTTGATTTACTTTTAATCTAATGATCAGGAATCAGCGAGAAAAATGTAAAAGATGGAGTTTGATCTGAATAAAATGAAAAAAGAAGGCATGTTCCATGTTCCAAAAGACTATTTTGAAACATTGCCAGAGAGAATCGATGATTCCATTAAGGCAGAGGAACATACTCATTCTGAAATAGGGAAAAGGCCTCGAAAATTATGGTCAGCTCTTTTAGTAGCTGCATCCATAATTGGATTCATGATGATAGCTTATTACAGCATTAATTTTCTGATCACCAATAGAAGTGAATCAATGATTTCAAGCAACAATGCTCTAGAGTATATTGATTTTTATTCCGAAGACTTTGATGAGGCATTTATTCTCGAAAATATTATAGAAATAAATGATAATGAGAAAGATATAGATGATTCATCAGAAACGCTAATTTATTTTTTAATTGATGAGGGGATTGATGAATTTACCTTATACAAGGAACTTTAAGTTTAATATTATGAAAAAATTAAATTTCACAGGACTTACCCTGATATTCATATTTGTATTTTCATTCAATGGATTGTCACAGGCATATGACATCGAAAAACTGGAAAGGCTAAACTCACAGAAGATCGCTTTCTACACTCAGAAATTACAATTAACATCTGCAGAGGCTGAAAAATTCTGGCCGGTTTATAATGAATATCAAAGAAAGAAAAACGATATTCTTCTTGAAAAAAGGGATACTGACAAATACCTAAGACAAAGTTTTAGTACACTGACTGATAAAGAAATTGAAGATATTTCAGATAAATATATTGCATTTAATAAAGCTGAAGCTGATTTACTTACAACATATCATGAACAATTTAAAAAAGTACTGCCAATAAAAAAGGTAATAAAATTATACCAGGCTGAAAATCAGTTTAAGGAAATGCTACTACGACAAATTAGAAATAACCAGCAAAGGAAAAAACAAAATCCTAACTATCAATAATTAAATATAGTTTATTTGAAAGAGCATTTTATTGGTTTTCTTCTGATGAATATTAGTTAAGCGGACCAACTTCATTTTCTACTTCATTCAGAATTTCACAGGATTTCACAAGTGCTTTCATAGTCGTATGATCTTCATATAATGGTCTGTCAATATCAAGGAATTCTACATGTTTTCGAACTACTTCCTTCGCTTTAGTAACACCTTTCCCAAAAGTATAATCTCTAAAATCCAGAGCTTGTGCCGCAGCCATAAACTCAATTCCCAGGATACCATATGCGTTATCCAAAATCTGGAAATTTTTTATCGCTGTATTCATCCCCATTGATACAAAATCTTCCTGATCAGCTGCAGCCGGAATGGATTGAATTGAAGCCGGAGCAGACAAGATCCTTTGTTCAACAATCTGCATATCGGCAGTATACTGACTTAGCATCATTCCTGAAAACATACCTGCCCCTTTTGTTAGAAACGCAGGCAATCCCACACTTAATGCCGGATTATTCAGACGGTTCATCCTTCTTTCTGACATCACACTAACCATAGTAATAGCAATCCCGGCCATATCCATAGGTAATGCAACCGGTGATCCCTGAAAATTTGCACCAGATATTTGTAAATTCTCATCAGGAAAGAAAATCGGGTTATCTCCCACTCCATTCAACTCAATCTCAACCTGGATCCGAGCATATTCAAGAGCGTCATGGGCGGTCCCTATTACCTGTGGTGTGGAACGCATTGAGTAAGCATCCTGAACCTTACATGCAATTTTTTCCAACTGAAGGTCACCTCCTTTTACGAGCTTCTGAATGGCTTTCGCACTTCGTATAGCGCCTTTAAATCCTCTCACTTCATGCAATTTGGAAGAATAGGGTTTCATATTGGCTTTTAAGGCCTCCAGTGACATTGCGGCCGCAATTTCGGCCTGCTTTAGCCAATTAGTTGCATCATATAAAAATAATGCACTCATAGCTGTAAGAACATTGGATCCATTTATAGTTGCCAGCCCGTCTCTGGCTTTTAAACCAGGTATTTGTATGCCAGCTTTTTCCATGGCATTCTTACCATCCAGCAACTCACCCTCAAAATATGCCTTTCCTTCTCCCAAAAGTAAAAGTGCAATCTGGGACATGGGTGCCAGGTCCCCAGATGCGCCAACAGACCCTTTCTGACATACATATGGAGTAAGGCCTTTATTCAGCATTTCAATAAGTGTCTGTGTAATCTCAGGCCGGCAAGCTGAATTTCCGTGTGCATGAACATTGATACGACCAAGCATCGCCCCTCTAACATATTCTTCAGGCATAGGATCACCAATTCCGGCAGCATGATTGTATATTAAGTACTTCTGAAAATCTTTGACCTGGTCATCACTTAATACAAGCTCTGAGAATTCTCCAATACCTGTATTCACACCATACATGATTTCCTTAGCTTCAATCTTTTTCTCGAGCATCAGCCTGCATTTTTCAATCCTCTTCATTGCATCAGAATGAAGACTTACCTTTTCCATATTTCGGGCCACTTTTACTACATCTTCGATGGTTAAACCAGTTCCATTAACAATTAAAGCCATAATTTCATCAGATTAAAATATAGAATCAAAATTAAAAAAACTCCTAAATATGAAATATCGAGATATTATGTTTGCCAACATAAAGACCATCAAAAACTGAGGTTTGAAAAAATAAATTATGGTTCAGGAAGATTCAATACAACATCCTGCAAAAAGACTACTGTTTTATTCATTTCTTCATACATAGGCTTATCAGAAGAAATAAATGGCACAATTTTACGGTATTCCCTGATAATCTCTTCAAGAAATGGAGAAGATTTTAGAGGCCTGCGAAAATCAAGTGCCTGTGCCGCATTAAATAACTCTATGGCCAATATTCTTTCGAGGTTTAAACAAATCTGGTAAGCTTTTGTAGCTGCATTCGCTCCCATACTTACGTGGTCCTCCTGCCCCTTCGAAGATTCTATTGAATCAACTGAAGCAGGTGTTGACAACTGTTTGTTATGGCTTACCATTGAGGCAGCAGTATATTGAGGAATCATAAAACCTGAGTCCAATCCCGGATTAGCGATTAAAAAAGGAGGAAGGTCTCTCTGACCAGAAAGAAGCTGGTAGGTGCGCCTTTCAGAAATGTTACCCAGTTCTGCCATGGCGATCGCAAGATTATCAAGAGCCAATGCAAGTGGTTGGCCATGAAAGTTACCTGCTGAAATAATTAAATCCTCCTCAGGGAAGATAGTTGGATTATCGGTAACGGAATTTATCTCATTCTTAAATACATAAGCCACGTAGTTTATAGAATCTTTACTAGCACCATGAACCTGCGGTATGCACCGAAAAGAATATGGATCTTGTATTGCTTTACCTTCTTTGGCTAATAAATCACTATTTTTTAACACATGCCTTACTCTTCTGGCAGTCTTGATTTGCCCTTTATGGGGTCTGATAAGATGTACATTTTCATAAAAAGGTTCTATTCTGCCATCAAATACATCCAATGATAAGGCACCAATCACATCAGCTAATTGCGATAACTTGAATACTTTGAGTAGACAGTTTACACCAAAAGCACTCATGAATTGCGTACCATTTAACAAAGCCAGTCCTTCCTTACTTTGCAAGTCTAAAGGCTCCCAACCAAACTTTTTTAAAACAACTTCAGAATCAACTTTCTTTCCTGCAAAATTTACCTCTCCCAAGCCCAATAAAGGCAAACTCATGTGGGCCAGAGGTGCCAGATCTCCTGAAGCTCCAAGGGATCCATATTGATATACAACTGGAAGGACATTATTATTAAAAAAATCGATGAGCCGTTGAACTGTTGAGACCTGAACCCCAGAATTTCCGTATGAAAGTGACTGTATCTTTAGAAACAACATCAATTTCACCATTACATGTGGTACCTCATCCCCAATTCCACAGGCATGGGACATAACCAGGTTCTTTTGTAGTGTGCCTAGATCATGCTTAGAAATGGATCGGTCATGCAAAGCTCCAAAACCAGTATTTATACCATATATAGGTTCATCTGAATCCTTAAGTTTCTTATCCAGGTATATCCTGCATTTTCTAATTCGGTCTTCTGCCTCAGCTGACAATTCGATTCTTATATCATTTTCAAGAATGTCCTGAATATTATCAAATCCAAGCGTTTTCGAAGATATTATGTGAACTTTACCTGGCATGTTGCTTTGAATTATAAGAGCTTAAGATATTTTATTAATGATGCGACAATTTTGAAATCAGTTCCTCTACATTTAACTTTTCCTGGTCTCCATTTTTCATGTTTCGCAGCGTAATAAAACCACCTAACATTTCATCCTGGCCTACAAGAGCTACAAAATGTACGTTCTTACTATTCGCATAGGACATTTGTTTTTTCATTTTGGCACGATCAGGATACAATTCAGCTGAAATTCCAACGGCACGGACCTTTTTAAGAATGGTGAGGCAATGTTTTTCTTCCTCCTCTCCAAAATTCACAAACATCAATTGAGTTGTTTGGGCCAGTTCCTTTGGAAACAAATCGCTTTGCAACATAACATCATATATTCTGTCAGCACCAAAAGATATGCCTACACCTGAAACATCATTCAACCCAAAGATACCTGTCAGGTCATCGTAACGACCTCCCCCACATATACTCCCGATTTCCATATCTTTTGAAGCAATCTCAATGATTGCGCCTGTATAATAATTGAGGCCACGGGCTAATGACAAATCAATTTGAATTTCTGATTCTAACTCAAAAGGTGATAGATAATCCAATACTGCCTCTAATTCATTAACTCCCTGCATGCCAATTTCAGATGAGGATAGAAGCCCTGACAACAGTTCCAACTTCTCAATGGAAGTGCCTTCAAAAGTAAGGATTGGCTGTAACTTTTCAATAGATCCTTTTGGAATCCCAGCCTCCAACAATTCCTGATTAACTTTTTCAAGGCCGATCTTTTCAATTTTGTCAATAGCAATGGTTATTTTCATCATTTGTTCAGACTGACCCATTAACTCAGAGATACCAGCCAAAACCTTCCTGTTATTTATTTTTATAAGAATCTTTAATCCTAATTTTTTAAATACCTCATCAGCTATTTGCACCAATTCTATCTCAGAAAGAAGTGATTTGCTACCAATCACATCCACATCACATTGATAAAACTCCCTATACCGACCCTTTTGAGGTCTGTCTGCTCTCCACACTGGTTGAATCTGATATCTTTTAAATGGAAATGTAATTTCATTTCGGTGCTGAACTACATATCTGGCAAAGGGCACTGTCAGGTCATATTTCAAACCTTTTTCTGAAATAATACTAGCCAGTTTTGATGAATCTATCACCTCTTCATCACCTGTTGCAACTTTTGAAAAGAAATCACCTGAGTTCAAAATACGAAAGAGGAGTTTATCTCCTTCCTCTCCATATTTTCCTAAAAGAGTTCCCAGGTTTTCCATTGCAGGTGTTTCCAGTGGTTGGTATCCATATTTAATAAATACATCCTGAATGGTATTAAAGATGTAGTTACGCCGGAGCATCTCATCCGGGCCAAAATCACGCGTACCCTTGGGTATTGATGGTTTCTGAGCAGCCATTTACACTAATTGTTTGATAAAATATGTGTGTCAAAGATAGGAAAGATTATGTTGCAGTTTGATTATTGAATCTCAAAAGTAAGAGTAGCCCAATTTGATTCATAATCAATGCCCGGCTCATCACTCTTGACCATATCAATGGTTCTGATATACCATTGCCCATGTTCCGAAATCTGAATATTTACAACTCCTTTAGAATTAGATTTTAGTTTTATTTCATTATGCTGGTGATCACTCTGAGAATCATGGTGGTGATCATCCTGTTGGTAGCCAATATAAACCAGTTGATTTTTAAGAGGTTCCCCATCTTTCAATAGTCTCACATGTAAAGTTTCATTTTCATTTAATGTATATGGATTCTCAATTGGTATAAACTCAATTGGATAGTCAAGAGTTTTTGCAAAATCATTTGAACTTTTATTCCCTACCTGGAATATTGCTTTTACATATTTAGCATATTTTTCCTTAGCAGGCTTATTTAACTCCTTGTTTTTCTTCCGGTCTTCCAGAACGTTTAAAACTCCATCATGTTCAAGATATTCATTAAATTCATCTCCTGTCAGCTCTATCATATTAAAATTTGTGGAAACCCCGGCCACATAAGTTCCTGGTTTACCTGTTTTAAATTTCAAACAGGTAATATTTTCTTTATCATACCAACTACTTTCATTTGGTTCAATTTTAAAATCCGGCCCTAACAGGGAAACATTCCTCATCCGTATTCGGTCAATTGAATTTTCACTTTTCCCAAATGTTCCATTGTAAACAAACAGCTCAGACTGAGTATATGGTTTTAGAAAATAGCTATCCAATTTGATAAACATGTCATGTGCAGAACTTATAATAAGTATACCAATCAGGATAAATATCTTTTTCATTTTGCTGAGTATTAAATATTTGGCTACGTGATTTTTTGAGGTAAGTCTTAAAACTTGAAATGCGAATTTATAGATTGGCTTTATAAACTTAACTTAAACAACTTTATTTGACCAGATTTAAAGACAATGGATAGCGAAATGCTTCTCCCTGGCCTGCCTTTACAGCGGCAATTATCACTAATATGAAGTTTAGAATTCCAAGCATTATTAAAAGAAATATTCCTACAACAATAAAAATCAGTGGAATACAAATCAAGTAATAAATTAGCATCGAAATTTGAAAATTCAGGGCCTCTTTCCCCTGATCATCGACAAAAGGCATTTCATCCTTTTTAACCAGCCAAATTATCATTGGAGCAATTATCTGTCCAAAGGGAATAAAGTGTACTAATCCTCCCAAATGACAAAGCATTGCCCAGGTTTTCTCGTCACTACTAGGCATCATGTTTTTATCTTTAATAAATATTTCTTCTTCATCCTCTTTATTTTGCTATCCGCTTGAAATCTGAATCCAGAAAGCCACCGGGTTTTTTCGCAGAGATAGTGTGTATTCCATAATAATACAGGTTACCATCCTGAATCCCAAAAATCATTTTAAATGACCAACCTTCTCTTTGAGACGGTTCAGGGCCCACACAATGTAGGAAATAAGCACTTTCATCATTAGAAACTATTGCTGATAATTCATCAGGGGTAACAATTTTAAAGTCATAAGGATAATACTTCATGATATCTTTTGGTTGCTGAACTTTGGGTGTCAGGTCTCCCTCCAGTAGATATAGAGTATTTGTTTTTATCTGAGACGAATTTTTGTTATAATACTTAAGTGGTTTCATGGCTGGAACATTTGGATTCTTCTTGAACTCCTCCACCCTGTTTTGTAAAAACTTTATCATAATCCCTAATTTATAGGAATAATTTTCATTCTCAACTCCGGTATATGATAATGGAATTGATCCAAATTCTGGCATTTCACTAATTGTAGAGACATCGGCCCCAAGCAACAGATTCAAAAAGGTGTAATTTACTCCATCCCTGTCTCTCTCAAAACGAGTCTGAGTCACCACGAGAAATGAATAGCTATTGTCTGTTCTTTTCTCATCAAACTCCTGTTCAGAAATAATTTCAAAAGGTGTAATTTCCCAGTACTTCCCAATTTCCTCCTTTATATAAACATTGTAAGAAGAAAACAGCCCTCCCTCTAATACAACCAGGGTTTTCGAATTGTAAAAAGCATCAATATCAGCCTCCGTGGGTAAAGGAGCCTGTGCAAAGAGAGTAATGCATATTGTACCAAATAAGAATGAAGCCAGGATTCTTTTCATTTTAGAGAGAGTTTAACAGGTTAAAGCTTAATAATAACATGACAATTTATAAAAATACAAAATTGCCAGGCCAATTCAAGAAATTTCTTTCGGTTTGGCTAAAGTTTCAAAGAAATGTGTAATTATTTTTAATAATCTGGGAGATTATTAAAGTAAAACTTAACAAAGGGCAAATATCAGAGATCTTATTTAGGGAAATAAACTGGATTTCTTTCATTAAATTTCCTAATATAAACAAACTTTAGTTGCTTTCTTTCTTTAGACTTTAGCAAAGAATACTCATCATGAAGCTCCGGATCTCTCATTAATGCAATTTCGAGGTTACCAGAGTTATAGTCCATTACTTTCCCTGTTTCAAAGTCAAGAATAAACTGTTTCATCTCAGTACGAGAATAGGTAGTAGCTCGTTGTGGGGAATAAAAATTATTATAATAATTGTAAGAATTATAACCGTATGGATTGTATCGGTTATAATAAGGGTCTACATACCTAGTATCGGTAACAGTTACTGTTCCTACAAAGTGACATATCCCACCCAATATAGTAATCCTGTTAAAATCTCCACCAATTTTTATATATAGAACCCCATTTCTTGAATAACCCCAAATATCCTCCAGTAATATTTCATTTCTTGTTGCATTATCGTCAAAGTAATACAAAACATCATTTTTTAAAACTTTATCAAAAAATTCAGGATCATGGTAATCTGCATTGGTAAGAATTTTATACTTAGGAAGAGGAGCATTTTGTTTCACTTGCTCAAAATTCATATAGATCCCATCAATAAATCGAAAATCATGTGTATACTTAACATTTTCTCGTTCCTCTTCCTCTTCTGTTGCATTTTCAGGAGCGCTGAGGGTCTCAGCCTGTGCAGACGCCACATATCATTTTTCTGCAGGTAGAACAGTTGCTCATGTGCCGGTCCACCCAGCGCCACCTTCATATCGCCATTGCCCATCAAGTTTTCAGCCCCCTTGG
>RCNC010001636.1_pt1 | contig 15163 bp, 8 predicted proteins | sample 2041301 | NCBI WGS metagenome assembly RCNC01 (sample SAMN09708231, study PRJNA481090) | Marine sediment metagenome, whole genome shotgun sequencing project. | biome: marine sediment; feature: ocean; material: sediment; isolation source: Sewage treatment plant 13A marine sediment (STP13A) ... | reverse complement strand
TCTTCGACGGGAACCTCGGCCCAGCTCGACCCTGTCACCTCGTTGATCTTCGCCAGGAAGGCGTTGGCAACGAACGCGTACCCCTTGTTGTTGGGATGGACTCCATCCAACGAGAAGTAGGTCCGGGCGGCCGTTTCCGAAAGGGTTTCGGTGTCATGGATAACCCGCAGGAAAAGGAAATGCCGATTCGCCTCTGGTTTGGCCGCACGCAAGGCATCCATGGCCGCATTGAAGTCCACGATCGGCAGGGCCGCCAACGGAACATCCCCGGTCCCGAGGATAGTCTCATAGGTCTGTTCGATCGCAGCGTTGTAGGGCCCGATGACCTGGGTGTCGAGGTAGGTCACCTCGGCCGCGCTCAGGGTCATGTCCGCCGGAAGTTCGCCGCCGGGCGTGCCCGGGAGGGTTGACCCGATGAAATCCGTGAAGAGGATGTACTCTGCATCCACTTCCTCATAGGTGAGCATAAGCGCCCCGAAAACCGCCTCGAACGTGGGCCGGTCCAGAAAGTAGGCGATGTTCCGGACATGGGGCAGTGTGGCCCCGATGATGACCGGGCTGAACCCGTTGCGGGCGGCCAAACCCTGGGCCAGGGAACCCAGAAAACCACCATAATTGGCGGCGAATTCCGCAGCCGGGGTGAACAGGGCGTTGGCCGGACCCTGCGGGTCGCCGCTGGTGGCCCCGAACAGGAAGTCGTTGCCACCGACCCAGGCCGTGACCAGGGCGGGGCCCTTGGCGATGGCCTGCCGGAACTGCGATCCCGTTTCGTAGCCCGGGGCCGGAGGCGCCGCGGGAACGGTCTCGTTGCCGAACAGGTTGATCAGATCCCCGGCCCGGTTGATGAACTCGAAGAAGGAGTTGGGACTGCTGAACGGGGGCGGGGCCGAATGACTGGTCGCCGCGCTATGAGCGTTCAACAGGTCGTGGCTGAACGCGCCCGGAACTCCCAGGTTGTGATACTGGGTGGGCTGGGCGACCGCCAACAGGAGTCCCGGAACTGCGGCCTGGGGAGTCGTCCCCAAAGGCACTACCCCCGAACCGTTGAAGTGAAGCACGCCCGAGACGATGCCGTCACCCACGTCGGTGGTCCCGATGCCGGGTGCGGCAATCCAGGGCTGGGTGAAGGTGTCCTGGTCCAGACCCATCTGGGTGGCCACGATCATCGGATAGCTGTTGGCCTGGCCGGCCTGCATCAAACCCGAATCCATGAAACCCGCGGTCAGGCTGTTGCCGATCGCCACGTAGGGCGTGCTGGCGTCAGCCGGGGTGGGGTCGTTCACCTGGCCCGTGGGATCCGATGGAGTATCCAGGGAGCATCCCACCAGCAGAAGAGCCAGCAGGAAAATCGTCACGGTAAAAATCACGCTGAGTTTTTTCATGTCCTGCACCTCCTCCTAGAAGTTGTAGCCCACGCCGACCCCGAAGAGGTTGGCCAGGGATTTGTAGGTACCGAAGGGGTAGTCGGTGGTATTGCGCACCGGTTCCCCGTTTTCGATGTTGGTCCGTTCCTTACCGACAACAAGCATGTAACTGAGGTTGAAGTCCCAGTTGCCGGTCTTGTAGAGGGCTCCGATCGAGTAGTCGTTGCGGTCGCTGTCGGGAAGCAGGGGGCTGACCGCGATCAGCGGCTGGGGGCTCTTGTCGTGCACGTAACCCGCCATGATGTTCCACTTTTCGCTGGCCTGGTAGTCGAAGCCGAAGCGAAGCTGCCAGGAGTCCTCGTAGTTGAAGTGGATGGTCTGGTCGAGGGCGTCGTTGCCGAAATTCAAGGCAAGTTTCTCGAAGGTGCTCCAGCCGAACCGCACGTAGTTGAATTCCGCCCGGAACTGCTCCACGAACTGGTAGGCGATTCCCAGCGAAAGGATGTCCGGCAGATTCAGATCGGCGCTCAGCTTCTGGTCCCGGCCCAGGCTTCCGACCAGGGTATTGCCCCAGGGGTCGTCGCCGGGGGCCACGGGCTCCAGGGTGGCATCGCCGTCATCGAACTTCATGGTCTTCTTGAAGTGGTAGCTGACCCCGAGAGACAGCTTCTCGTTGGGCCGGTACATCGCGCCCAGAGTCGGGGTGAGGTTGATCTCGCTTGACCCCTTGATGGTGGTGTGGATCGCGTTCCCGCCGAACTGGGGCTCGGGTGAATATTTTTTTAGCTCGAGTTCCTGGTGCGCGATGTCGATACCCGCGGAAATCGCAAAACCCTCGGCCACCTTCAGGGACACGGCCGGGGTCACGTAGACTGTCTGGATCTGAACATCGTGGCTGATCCGGCGCCCGACCCAGTTTTCCCCGTCCTTCCAGACGACGCCCAGGCCGTAGGGGGCGTAAACGCCGATGCCGAAGGACGCCAGGCCGCCGGGGTTGTTGGTGTAGTACACCCCGGGTACCGGGTAGATCTTGCTTTCGGCCTCACCGGTCGAGCTGGTGGGGTCGGTCTTGCTCAGTTTGCCGTTGAATGAAAACTGGGGCGCCACGAACACGGCGTTGGCTTCGGCGCGCTGACCCTCCATGAAGGATAGGCCGGCCGAATTGTAGAACAGGGCCGAACCGTCATCCGCCGTGGCGGTGAATGCGCAGCCCAGAGCCGTGGCCTTGGAGCCGGCTTCGTAGATGCTGAATCCCGAGGCCAGGGCCGAGCCCGAGCCGAAGACCAGCAAACCGGCGACCACCAGGGTGCAAATCATCCTTATTCGCATTTTGCCTCCTCTGCATTTCGTAAACAGACTCGGGTCTGTCCCAAAGCGCCGGTGCGCCAAGACCCCGGGTAAATCCGCATACCATGATCGATCGACCGTAGCACAGGGCCCATATGGTGCAAAGATCTTTTCAAACAGTCGAAAGTGGATCATATTTGCCCAGTTACCAGTTACCAGCGACCAGGAGGCCTCATGCTGTTTGTCGACCACCCGGAGGATTTCCGCAGGCTGATGCCCGGATTCCTGCCCGCACCCCTGTCCGGATCCATGGCGCCCCAGGAGGGGCTGGCCCTGCGCCCGGTCTGCCCGGCTCTGGTGGAAAATCTGGTACAGGCCGTGTGCGGCGCGGCCCCGAAGTCGTTTGAGAAAGCGGAATCCAGGGGCCCAGTCATGTCCGAATTTTGGGATTGGTGGTTCCTGGCCTCCCGCGCCCCGGAATCCCAGTATGACGTTCTGCGCCGGATCATCGACCAGGACGGGCCCTTGCCGGGTCCGGTGGTGTGCCTGGCGCTGGAGGGCGCCGGGTGCCACGGCCAGCAGGAACGACGCTGGGCGGCTGTGCGGGGCAACCTGCACCTCACCGTGGGGCTGCCGTGTGATCTGGAAGCCGCCACCTGCGGACTGGCCCTGACCATGCTGCCGGCCGTGGCGGTGGTCGATGCCCTGGGCGCTTTGAGCGAGGGGTTTGGTCAGCTCCCGGTGGTCGGCGTCAAGTGGGTCAACGACGTCCTGATCCAGGGTCGGAAGGTGGGTGGCGTGCTGACTTCGGCGCGATCGGTGAACGGACAGGTCCAGTCGGTGGTCCTGGGCATCGGCTTGAACGTGGCGGTGGCCCCGAAGATCGAGCCCTCGGCCTTCACGCCCGGCGTGACCTGCCTGGAAGATCATTTCCCCATGGGGGGAAAGGGACTTGGCACCATCCTGGCCGCCGTCCTGGAGGCCCTTGCCCGCCGGTTCGATGAACTTGCGACGATGGGCCCCGAGCCCCTGCTGGCGGCCTACAGGCAGGCTTCGGTGATTTTGGGCCGCCAGGTGGAAGTGCGCCAGGAAGATGGTTCGAACAGAAAGGGGATGGTTCTGGGAATCGGCCCAGACCTGGCTCTGACCCTGTCGGACAGTTCCCTGCCTGTGACGGCCGGCCGGCTCATCCTTCTTCCCGGGGATAGTTCATAATTTCATACAGTTCCATGGTGTTTGGCCGATCCAAGTAGATGGGAGGGAACCTCTTTAGCAGGATGGAGCCGCGGCCTGATCGGCCCGACGTAAAATGACCCCGGACATGCATGCAGGAACCGATATCAGGGTCGCCCGGCAGCTCGCCCGCCGTGGCGCGCCAGGGTCCTTTGCCTATGCCGCCTTCACGTTCATGGTGATGAGTCTGACGGGGCTGTGGGAAATCGCTCCGGTGCCGTCGGTTGTTGCCCTGGTTCTGACCTTGGCGGCCGGGCTGCTCCGCAAAAGGCTCAGCATTCGTTTCGACGCTGAATACCTCGCCAACCCCAGCAAGTGGGCTGGTCTGTTCATGGCGGCCACACTGGTGCTCGCGGTCAGCTGGGGATTGTTTTCGATCCTGGTGGCGAGAACTTTCGGGTTGGGTTGGGAAATGCTCCTGACCCTGCTGGTGACGACCGGACTGGCGACCGGTGGCATCAGCGCCCTGAGCGCGGATGTCAAGACCATCATCCCTTTCCTGGGGTTGATCCTCGGCCTTCCGGTCATCGCGGCAGGCACCCTGCCGGCCCCGGAAAGCTATCGCCTCGGTCTGATCTTCGGGCTGTACCTGGTCTACTGCATCTCCCAGACCCGCATCCAGAACCGACAGATACTGCGGGAACTAATGTCGGCGGACCTGCTGGAAAAACGCACCAGCGAACTGGCGGTGGCCAAGCGTGAGGCCGAAGCCGCCAACCAGGCCAAGAGCCTTTTCCTGGCCAACATGAGCCACGAGATCCGCACCCCGATCAACGGCATCCTGGGTATGACCGAACTGGCTCTGGGGACGGGACTTTCCGACGAGCAGAGGGAGTACTTGGAGCTCGCCCGGTTCTCGGGCAAGAATCTGCTGACGCTGGTCAACGACCTGCTCGATTTTTCGCGGATCGAAGCCGGCCAAATGGAACTGGAGCCCAGACGCACCGACTTGAGACAGCAGGTAGCCCGCCATCTGGAGGCCCTGACCACGGGCAACAAGGACTGCAAGGTCCCGGTCAACTGGGAGATCACCGACGAAGTGCCCGGGGCGGTGGTCCTGGACGACAACCGCTACCAGCAGATCCTGACCAACCTGGTCGGCAACGCGATCAAGTTCACCAGTCAGGGGAATATCAGGGTCACCGTGGATGCGGCTCCGTCGGACGGCGGCATGCTGGTCATCCGGACCGAGGTTCGGGATACCGGTATCGGGATCGCTCCGGAAAAGCACGACAGCATTTTCGGCACCTTCTCCCAGGCCGACAATTCCTTCGTGCGCGAGTTCGGCGGAACGGGCCTGGGCCTGGCCATCAGCCGCCAGCTGGTGGGGCTGATGGGCGGTGACATCACCGTGGAAAGCGAAGTGGGCGCAGGCAGCGTTTTTACCTTCACCATCCAAACCCTGCCGTTGACCGAGGAGCCGGCCCCGCCCGAGGCGGTCGCCAAGACAGCGTCCTTGGATTTGGAAGGAATGGCGGGCCTGCAGGTCCTGGTGGTCGAGGACAATCCCGTCAACAGCCGATTCGTGCAGCGGTACCTGGAAAAAACCGGGCACGAGGTGACCGTGGCGGCCAATGGGGAACTGGGGGTGCAGGCCTGGCGGCAGGGGTCGTTCGACCTCGTCCTGATGGATGTCCAGATGCCGGTGATGGACGGGCTCCAGGCCACCGAAGCCATCCGCGAGGCCGAGGGGGACCCGGAACGGCATTTGCCGGTGGTGGGGCTGACCGCCCACGCCTCGGCGGAGGACAGGGAGCGCTGCCTGGACGCCGGGATGGACGGCTACCTGACCAAGCCGGTGAACCTGTCGGATCTTGACAAAATCCTCGCAGACGTCCTGAATCAGGAACTGATCCCCGCCTGACGGGGCCCCGATACCGCGGAACATTCAACGGTGACCATCGTTCCTTTTGTCATGCGCAGCCGATCCGATCCCTGGAAATGGCCCGCCTGTATCGGGCTGACCGTCGTCCTCTTTTTGGCGACGGTGTTTCTGGTGCCTGAATCCTGGATCGATGCCTTCTTCTCCCCCCTGTCCCTGGTCGAGCGACTCGAAAGGGAACAGGTGACCCAATGGACGGTCATCCTGCCGCCGCCGGTGGTGGAAGAAGTTCCGGATCACCAGTTGCCGGCCGAAACTCCCCGAGGACCCCAACGGAGGACCACCGAACATCTGGACCCGGACTGGTGGACCCGCGGCTGGATCGTGAAAGCGTTCCCCCTGAATACCGATCCCGATCTGCGCCGAACCACAGCCGCCGCCGACAGCGTGGCCATCCTGCTGACGGCGCTGGGGGTGGAGCGGGATTTCCTGAGACGAACACGTCCGGACAGCCTGCTGGCCTCCCGGCTCTTTCTGCTGCAGGTGGAGGATTCCTTCAAATTCGACGAGCTGAAACCCTACCTGAGCGCCATGGCCCGGTCGCGGGACTACGCCGACATCCTGTCCCGCGCCGCGGACATGTACGACCATTTCCTGGCTCAGGAAATCATGACCCCGGATTGATGGCACCGCAGCCGCTCCAGGTGCCGGGGTTGCATAATTTGATATTTTGGTTAGTTTTAAAACTTGACCTGGGAAATCATGGTTTAGGTTGGGCCACCGGTCCCTCCTTGCCAATGTTCAAGTTATTGGAGGAATTCATGTTTCGCGTCACCAGGGCCGAAGAGCAGGCCGTCCGACTCATCATGCGCCTGGCTGCATTGGGGGAGCAGCTGACGTTGTCAGATCTCGCGGTGGCCGAGGACCTGCCCGAGCCCACGGTGGCCAAGCTGCTGGGGATGCTCCGCCGCGGAGGCGTGGTGGAGGCGGTCCGGGGACGAAACGGGGGGTACATCCTGGCCGATGTGCCCGAAAAAACGAGCGCGGCCAGCGTGATCCGCAGTGTCAGCGGGGAACAGGTTTTCGAATACCCCTGCAGCGAAACCCATGATCAGCCCGACTGTCCGCGCAACGAGGATTGCGGCCTGCGCCCGGTCTGGCAGCACCTGGGCAACCGGGTGGCCGAGGTGCTGGAGCAGACCAGCATCGCCGACCTGCTGCGGAGGGAACAGGCGTCTTCGAGCAATCTCCAGACCCTGTGGCCTCTGGCCGGCAAGTAGGGATATGGCCGGCAAGTAGGTTTTTTTGCGGGCAGCCCGCCGACCGGAAATCAGCGCCAGGCCTGGGCCAGCTTCCGCACCATCCACACCAGGACCCAGATTCCCATCAGCAACAGAACGGCGAACAGGACGAGGTTCAGAACCTGGGTTTTGACCGCGAAGGATCCCGGCCGGTAGAGATCGCCCAGGATGGCGGCGCGGGCGGCGTCACGGGTCATCACCATGACCGCCATCAGCACGGCCGTCAGAGTGGTCGGCCAGATCAGTCCCGCCGATTCGGGCCGGCTCCGGGCCCGCCATCCCCACACGATCACCATGACAGTCAGGACCAGACCGGCGGTCAGTAGGGCCGTGGCCACCGGGTCGGTCCCCATGAAAGCGCGGCGTGCGGTCCGGGGCAGGGCCATCAGGTACCAGATGCCGAAAGCCGAATTGGCGAGGGTCATCCAGGCGAAGGCCGACCAGCCTGTCCGGGCCATGAACGCTCCCGTCGGGTCGCCTCCCTTGGATCGTTGGCGCCCCCACACCGCGAGCATCAACCCCGCCACGGCCACGGCGCCAAAGACGGCGTGCAGGTAGCGGGGGACCAGGGTCGGGTCACCCAGATTGAGGTGGAGACCACGGGCGTCGGAGAAATATTTTCCGGGCCAGGCCGGGACAGCCGCCATCAGCGAAGTGTTGTTCGAGAACATGAAGGCGATCCACAGGAACAGGCTCACCGTGATCAAAAGCAGGGGTGTCCGGGCCGTGCCGAGCCGCTCGCGCTGGAAGGACTGCAGGTAGGTGCCGTAGTAGGCGAAGATCAGCACCACCACGACCGAGAACCAGCCCCAGCCCATCAGGATGCTGCTGGTGAAGAAGAACTGTCCCATCAACGTCTGCAGGAACAGCAAGGGGGCCACGCCCAGGGTCACGGTGGTCGCCACGAGCGAGGGCGTGGTGCGGGCCAGGGTGTCGGCCAGGACGGCCCACTGGTCGCCGTCGGTGCCGCGGCGCTGGCGGGCCCACCAGGTCAGGATGAGTCCGCCGAGCATGGCGTTCATGGCCAGCAGGTGCAGGAAGAAGGTCAGTTGCAAAAGGACCTGCAGCAGGAGAGCCGGCGCGGGCAGGGGCAGCGCGTCGGCTGCGGGCAGGATCACGTTGGCGGCCACAGCGATCATGACGCGCTCCCTTCGGCGGAGTCACCTGGCGACGGGGCGTTGCCCATCTCATGCAGGTACTCGATCAGCAATCCGCGCTGGGGTTCAGGCCCGAAATATCCCGGCATCTCATCGGTCCAGTCGCCGATCTCCTCCAGGAGTTCACCGATCTCTTCCCGGGACATGCCTTCCATGGAATCGGACAGGCCCCGGAACCTGTCCGGCGTGTGACAGAGACCGCAGGACAGATCGAATGCGCGGGCGCCGGTCATTTCGCTCGGTGGGTCGGCGGTGGCCGATTCCGGTTTGAGGCTCATGAGGTAGGCCGTCAGAGCGGCGTTTTCCTCTTCGGTGCCGTACCAGGGCGGCATGAGGGCCCGCATGTATTCGAGCCGGGGAATCAGGCTGGCGACGGTTTCTTCATTCCAGTGGGTCAGGTAGGGCACCAGCCCGTTGTAGCCGTTTTCGGTGTGGCAGGGCTGGCACCAGGCCAGATAAAGGTCCGCGCCCAGGCGCTCGGGATTTTCACGTGCTGCTGGGGAAATCCACCTGGTGCCCGCAGCCATCCCGTTCTCGGCGAACCAATCTTCCTGGCTCACCAGCATGCCCGTGCTGTAGAGATATCCTTGAATGGTGAACGGTTTGCGACCGGCCTCCCTCAACCATTCCCCGGCGCCCATGGTCAGCAGGGCGACCAGCAGCATGCCGGCAACTACATAGGTGCGGTTGATCCGGGGCAGAACCAGGGGAACCAGCGTCAGGCCCAAGGTGATCAGCAGACCCGCCCGGAACCATCCGGCCACCTTGGGTAGAACGACGATGGCGCCCAGGAGGGCTTCGTTCTGTTCCCAGATGTCCACTGATCGTCCGTACCACATCGCGCTCAGCACGACGCCGACCATGGCGCAAAAGGACCAGCCGGCGTTCCAGCGGGTCAGGCGCCAGCGGAAATCGTCGGCCTTCAACAGGGACGCGGTCAGCAGGGTGAACAGGCCGGCGATGGCCAGCCCGGCGAAGGAACGGATCATCAGGCTCGGCCAGTAGGTGGGGTTGAAGAAGCCGGTCCAGAAGTCCTGGTTTTCCAGCCACCCGTCGGGGGTCAGCATGAAGGTGATGATTCCGTTGATGACGACCAGGCTCAGATAGGCGGCGATGAAATAGATCCAGCCGACGATTTCGTGAGTGCGTGCGTCCAGTCGTTCCCAGCCGTAGTAGTAGACCAGGGCGGCGGCGATCTCGACGAAAAAGAAGACCCACTCGATGGCCCAGCCCCACACGTAGCCGTGGATGAGGGCGGAGGTGCCGTGGGGGGAGATCAGTCCTATGGTCGCCCAGATTCCCACACCGGATATGGCCCCGAACACCAGGGTCAGCAGCATGAAAAAACGGCTGTGGCCCTTGACGAAGGATCGCAACCGTTCGTCTTTGGTGCGGCGTGCGCGAATTTCCGTTAGGACCAGCCAAAGGCCTCCTCCGACGGCAAAATGGGAGACAAAAACGTGCAGCACGGACACCACCGCCATGAGGACTCCGGCGCCCATGCCCAATTCCCAGACTGGATAATTCATGATCACACTCCCGGCCGCTGGTTGGATCCCAATCGTAGGAGCCGATCGTTGGTCGGTCAAGTAATCCGTTACAATTTAAGGAGTTAAACAGGACCTGAGAGGTAGGGTTTTAAGGAAGGATCACAGGAAACGAACCAGTCCGCCCCAGCGTTCATCCACCTTGAAACCCTGTTTCTGGTAGAACCGCCGCAGGAAGAAATGGGTCTTGATGGTCTTGATGCCCAGGGACGTCAGCCGGGTGCAGAAATCCGCCAGGATCGCCCGGGCGATACCACGTTCGGCCAGGGCCTGGGTGACGACGATTCCGTCCAGGAAAACGGCCTCGTCATCCAGCTGGCGGTACACGACACCACCGATGATCTGCTCGGCTTCGTCGGTGGCGACCAGGTAGCGGTCGGCCTCGCTGATGGTCTTGGGGAAACCGGCGTTCAGGAACAGCCGGTAGAGCTGGCCGACCTCCGCCGGTCCGGCGGGTTCACTGACGGCGTAGGCGTGCCCGTGTTGGTCGTGGATGATGGATTTGACGATCACCTGGCTATGGGAGGGGTCGCCTACGGCGCGGACTTCGACGGTGTCGGCGCGCATCCGGTGGGGGAAGGCCAGCCGGTTGAACGCGGCCCGGTCGTCGGGGTCGGTCAGGGCCGACTGGAGATCGGACAATTCCACCATCTGCGTCGCCCGCCGGTTCGGATGGCGGAACATCCTGACCAGCAGCCGGTCGAAGATGTCCTGCAGGCCCGGGTCGGAGTTCTTGAAATAGGTGTTCCGGAAAAGGGTGAACCGGGCGATCTCAGGCTGCCGGTCCAACCGGTAGAGCCGGCTGAGTTCCTCGAGGATTTCCAGGCGTGCCTTCAGGTGTGCCTGGGGATTGAGGTTTTCCCATTCCTCGAACCGGTGGATGGCGCCCAGCAGGTTCAGGGGCAGATGGTAGTGCTCTTCCAGGGATTCGATGAACCCAGTCAGGGCGTCGATGAAGCCCAGACCCATTTCATCTATCCCGCTGCGGCTGATTTCCTGTTGCAGCTCCTTCAGCCAGACCAGGGCCTCGTCGGGGCCGAGGGCTTCGACGAAGGACTCAAAGATCCATTCGCGTTCCAGGTACTCCTGACTCCAGGGATAGTGGCTGACGATGTGCTGGTACATGTTGCGCCAGATGGGCCGGATGAGAGACAGGGGTCCGGTGTAGGTTTTCCATCCCGACAGGTTGTTCTGCACCGCGCCCCTGCGGAAATCGGGCTCGGGCACGACGATGTTGTTGGGAGTGATCAGACCGGGGATGATGCGCCGCCCGCTGTTGCGCCAGCCGCGCACGACCACGCTCATGGCCCGGACCATCAGCTGGTGCCATCGCATACGGGTCGGGGGCGCCGTACCGGGTCCGCGAATGCCGCTGAATTCGCGGATCTTCTCCCACACGGTCAGGTCGCTGACGTAAGCCATGGACAGGGCGCCCAGCTCCGGCCTGAAGCAGCCGAAGTGGGGCAGCATGGCTGTGCCGAAGGGATAGCCGCCCAGGGTGATGTACCAGTAGATGGTGCGCCGGATGAGGGTCTCGTCGAAGTCCTGCCGGATGATCACCTGCAGATCGAAATGTTTGCCCCCGGTGGTGTTGACGCTCACCCGGTATCGGGAATCCTCGAAGCGGGAGATGATGCGCGAAACCCAGATGCCGCCGGGCCCGATTTCGTCGAGAACCAGATCTTCGCCTTCGAAGGCGAGCATGAGGGAGTGCTTCAGGAAGGTCGTGCCGACGAGGACTTCCCTGAGCCGCTGGATCTCCTCGTCGCCGAGGCCTTCCTGGAAGACGATCTTGCCTTCCCAGGCGGCGGGGTCCAGCCCGGGATTGTCCTTTTGAAGCCTGTCCTCGAACCAGGCCGCCAACCCCGTGAACTCCCGGTTGGCGCAACGGGCGAGCTCGGGGTCCTGGTCGTGCATGGCCCAGCTGACGAGTTCCTCGCGGATGGGACCGTAGAATTCGGGATGGAAGCGGCCGAAGTCGGCCAGCAGATGGAAGAGGTCTTCGAACAGTTGGCGGTTCCGTTCGGGCGCCGGCCAGTCCAACTGGTCGCGGTAGGTCTTCAGCCTTTGGCGCAGGGCCTGCAGCCGGCGGGGTTCTATCTGGGCCTTGCTGATGGCGTGGAAACTCTCATCGTCCAGGAACGGCAGACCCGATTCGATGAAAGCCGGCAGGTAACGCAGGTAGTCGGGGGTCGGCTGGTCCAGGACCAGAACCTGATAGGCCCGACAGCGCACGGGTTTTTCCCGGTGGCCGGCCAGGGCTTCGAGGCGCCGGCGGATGACCCGGCCCTGGCGGGCGCCGGCCCGGGAGAGTTCGCGGTCTAGCGCTTCGACCGCCTCCAGGGCCTGCCCGAGGTCGCCGAAGAGGGCCTGGCTGGACAGGGCGTTGACTTCGCTCACCTGGCGGTCCACCCGTCCCGGCTCGATCGGGCCGGAATAGCTGGCGCCTCCGTCGCCCGGCAGGTGGATCTGCTCTCCGAAGACACCCAGTTCCGTGTCCCAGCCGGTGCGGCAAGGGCCGAAATTGATGAACTCGGAGTTGGCGACCCACATCAAAGGCTGCCGGGCCATGAGTCCCAGATCGATGACCTGACCTTCCACCAGGTATTCCAGGTCACCGATCCGAACGCGCCCGTCGGCTCCGGGGGCCACCGTCAGGGTTCGGCCCGTTTCATTGTTGACCAGGACGCCGCCGCGGGGCTGGACCGCGTCTTCCAGGACACCCAGATCCCGGAAAAACCAGCGGGGGATGCGCACCGAGTAGGGACCCACCGTGAGAATCCGCACGCTGGAGCGGTAGAGCTCGGCGATCTCGTCGGAGAAATTTGCTTCGATGACCTTGCGGCGATAGGACCCCTTGGGGGTCAACTCTCCGCGCTCGGTGCTGAAGTCCCGCTCCAGCAGGACAAAATTCACGACCCTTTCGAAGGGCGCCAGCACGGGGTTGGCGGTGGTGATGATCTGCTGGAAGTATTCCCGGCGATCGTCCGGATTGGTCAGCGACTGCAGCACGTCGTCCTCATCGTCGGGCACGATCAACAGCGTGTTGTAGCTGCGGCCGTCCCCGGCCAAGAAGGTCCGTTTGATTCCCGGCACCTGCTCGAACACGGATTCCACCACCCGGGGGGCGATGGTCTGCCCGCGGTTGTTCTTGTAGATGTCCTTGATCCGGTCGACGATCTCCAGGTGATCGCCCGCGGTCGTGCGGAAGAGGTCCCCCGTGGCCAGCCAATGGTCGTCCGAGTCCTCGTCGGCGACGGCCAGGCATCCGGCGGGGGCCTCCTCGGGCAGGTACCGGGCAATGTAGCACCCGGCGATCTGCAGTTCGCCCTTGTCCGCAAAGCGGACCTTGACCCCCGGCAGGGGGATGCCCACCGAATTTTCCACGTAGTCGCCGGGCGGAGTCATGGTCAGGCCGCCCGTGCCTTCGGTCATGCCGAAGCCGCTGCACAGGCTCACTCCGTGCCGGTGGAAGAAGCGGAACACCTTGGGGTCGAGGTAGCCCGCGGCCGAGAGTCCCCAGGCCAGCCGGTCACCGACCACGTCGCGGAAGATCTCATCCTGGGGCCGTTCGATCTCCTCGCCCTGGGCCAGTTCCATGACGCGATCGCGGATCTGGACCCAGCGCACGGGCACGCTGATCAGCGCGGTGGGCCGGACCTGCTGGAACTGGGCCAGCAGGGTGGCCGCCGAGGGGTTGCCCGCGAAGATGTAGGTGCCGCCCCAGAAGATGGTCCCCAGCATCTCGAGGTACCGACCGAAGGTATGGAAAAGGGGCAGGTAGCAGAGCATGAGCTCGTCGCGGCCGACCTCGGGCAGGGCGGCGGCCCGGGCGAACCGTTTGGTCACCAGGTTGTACTGGCTGAAGACCACGCCCTTGGGACGGCCGGTGCTGCCGGAGGTGAACATGACGGTGGCCGGTTCGCGCATGGTGCGCCGGGGACGGTCGGCCAACACGGCATCTATCTGGGCGGTGTCCAGCTGGGCCCGCCGCTCGTCCAGCAGGAAAATGCCTTCTTCGCCGACCCGCGCACAATGGTTCAAGGTGTAGATGACGAAGGGCTGCTGCGTGCGGGCGCGGACCGCCAGCAGGGTCTCGAGCCGGTCCGGATGGTCGCAGACCGCCACGGTCACGCGCAGTCGGTCGAAGATCCACACCAGATCCTCGGGGCCGAAATGAATATTGAGTGGCGTGACGAAAAGGTCATTGGTCAGGCAGGCCAGGTCGCAGCACGCCGAACCCAGGCTGTTCTGGCAGTACAGGGCGATGCGGGGACCGTCATGCTCGCGTGAACTCCCGGATTGAAGATCGGGCCGGGGGCCTTCGTTCAGGAACATGGCCGCGATGGAGCGGACCCTTCGCCGGATCTGGTCGTAGTTCCAGCTCCCGCTGCCCGGTTCGGCCAGTTCCTGGAACAGGATGTGCTCGGGCTGTTCGGCCGCCCTTTGGTCCAGCAGGTCGCCCAGGGTGAAACCGATGTTCTCGCAGATGGTGAAGGTGGTCTCCGCCCAGCGCAGGCGAACCCCGGCATCGGGCAGGGCGGTCAGGAAATCGGGGTGCCGGGTTACGGCGAGGTAGTCGCGCCACAGATCCTGGTCCTGCGACCGTCCGGTTCCGGACGCCAACAGCACCTCGGCGCAGCCGAGAATTTCGTCCGCGGTCTCCGGGGACAGGGCATCGGGTCGGCGCCCCTGCAGGGGACACAACGGATCCAGCAGGGCCCGCAGGCGGGTGGCTGCGGCTTCCATCAGTCGGCCTGACCGTTGCCGTCGGGGTCGGTGATCAGCCGGTAGCCCACTCCGTGCACCGTCAGGATATGACGGGGTTTGCGCGGGTCGGTCTCGATGATCTTGCGCAAGGACAGGATGAAATTGTCCACCGTCCGCGTGGTCGGGTAGGCGCCGAATCCCCAGACGCGGTCCAGGATGGTTTCCCGGTCCACGGGTTCGCCCTCATGTTCGCTGAGCAGGCGCAGGATCATGACCTCTTTTTCCTTGAGGTCGACGGTGCCTTCGGCGGTGACCGCCTGATAGGCCCGCAGGTTGACCTCGGCCCGGCCGATCTTCAGCAGGTTCGAGGTCTCCTGGCCGCGGAACCAGTCCTGGCGGCGGAACAGGGACTTGATGCGCGCCAGCAGCTCGGCCAGGTCGAAGGGTTTGGTGATGTAGTCGTCCCCGCCTTCATCCAGGCCCCGGATCCGGTCCTGGCCGGCACTGCGTGCGGTCAAGAACAGGACGGGCACGCGATCGCCCTCGTTCCGCACCTGTCGGCAGAAGGCGAAACCATCCATGCCGGGCAGCATCACGTCCAGCAGGATCAGGTCGATGCCGCCGGCCCGCCAGATTTCGAGACCCTCTTCGGCGCTGGCGGCCGAAAGGGGTTCGTACCCTTCGAGCTCCAGATTGATTTTCAGTCCGTCGGCGAGGTGGGCGTCGTCCTCGACGACCAGGA
>RCNC010001635.1_pt1 | contig 15164 bp, 8 predicted proteins | sample 2041301 | NCBI WGS metagenome assembly RCNC01 (sample SAMN09708231, study PRJNA481090) | Marine sediment metagenome, whole genome shotgun sequencing project. | biome: marine sediment; feature: ocean; material: sediment; isolation source: Sewage treatment plant 13A marine sediment (STP13A) ... | reverse complement strand
CGAATTTGAGATTAATTCCTTTGGAACCATTTACGAGGTGCTCTTTATCTGGGATGAAGCGAATAAAGACGGGAGCTATGATAAGATAGAAGGATTGACTGTTGATGAACCTGGAAGAAAAGCATTTTATGGAGTGGGCTATAAGGATCATCCACGGGGCCCAAGAACAGGTTTTTGGGGCTGGGACTTCCCCGGTCTGCTAACTGCTGTACATTTAGATGGCACTATCAATGATTCCAGTGACCGGGACCGGGGCTGGACCGTGGAACTGGCACTTCCCTGGGAAGGCCTGGAGGTGCTGGCAATGGCCGATGAGCGGAGTCTTCCACCTCAGGATCATGATGTATGGCGAATGGATTTTTCACGCTTTAACCAGTACAAAGAGGCTGCACCCTCCAGGGATCCGGGTGGCTGGGTATGGAGTCCACATGGTACCTGGGATTCACATGTGCCTGAATGTTTCACCTATATCCACTTCTCATTGGATGATGTTGTAGTGAAGTAGGACAAACAGGTTCTTTCTTAGCTTAGTTGATGTTTTAACTCTCTATAACAGTTTCAGTTTCTGTATCCCATTTTAGATATTTCCTTTGACGTAAGGATTGAACACCCATCATAGAGGCTACAACTCCGTAAAGGCCAAGATTCTGGTCGCATTTCAAGGCTTCATCTTTACGGATGGCATTCTGTAGATTCCGATGATGTAATGTGATATCTTCTGCACCGCTCTTCTTGTGGGTGTAAACTGAAGGTCCCTCAATGTCTTCACCTGTACCGCTGATAACAGCTTCGTTGGTGGCCTTCTGCGGTGTTATGGTGAATCCCTCCCTGGTGAACTCCAGGGTGGCTTTGTGTCCTCTGATCACGTGGCGAATGGGGGTGTCATTTGCCATAGACGAAACAAGCATGACTGTGGTTTTTTCAGGATAGTCCAGCATGATGTTATGGGTATCCGGAATCTCAGCCAGGCTATCCACAAAGTTCCATTTACCTCCGTTTGCAGCTACGTAATCAGGGTAAGTTAGGCCCAGCGATTTAATGATTCTGGTTACCCGGTGGATAAACAGGTCTGTTGCAATTCCTCCTGAATAATCCCAATACCGTACCCATTCAAGGTACCTGTGAGGATCCCAGGGGCGTTTGGGAGCTGGACCCAACCAGGCTTCCCAATCCAGATTCACTCCTGGCTTGAGATCCGGATCGGGTTTTTTGGTCCAGAAATCATTGGCATAATTCCTGGAATAATCGATCTGTGCCATGACCACTTTTCCGAGAGCACCCTCCTGAATCATTTTATGAGCAGTTTCATATGAATCGTCCGACATCCCCTGCACTCCCACCTGCAATTTCAATTTTGAATTGGCCATTTTCTCAACGATGTGCTGAGACTCTTCAATGGTATGTGTCATTGGCTTTTCCACATAGATATGCTTCCCGGCATCGATGGCATCCAGGGTCATCTTGTAATGCCAGTGTCCCGGAGTGGCTACGAGCACATAATCGATAGCTTTGTCCTCCAGTATTTCCTGATAGTTTGTGCTGGCCCGTGCCTGGGTTAATTCCTTTGCCTGGTCCAATCTCTTCGTATAGACATCACAGACTGTAGCAATCTCCACATTGTCACTTTGCTTCATCTCAAGCAGAGCCCTCATGTGCGAATTGGCCATGCCCCCACAACCAATAACGCCGATCTTGATCCTTTCATTTGATCCGATGATTCGGGCGTAGCTTTTTGCAGACATACCCATGGTGCTTCCAAAGGTGGCAATTCCGGCTGTTGACATAGCCAATCGTTTGGCAAACTGCCTTCTGTTCATACTGCTCTTTTCCATAGTCTATTGTTTTTTTGTATTTATTCAGGCTGAATTTAAATAGCTGAGATACCTACATCTTCCCACTTCTGACTGTCCACAGATTTCTCCAGGGCTTCAAGCACCCGTACGCAATTCAGGATACTGTCATATGAACGGGGTTCCTTTCCGGTTCGGAACATTTCCACCATTGTTGTATAACAAAGGGCTGGATCGCTCTCTTCCACACGGGATTTGAGCTCAATAAGTCCATCTTCTGTCTCTACAGATGTTTCCCAACCACGGGAGATATTCTTTAGAATCAGAGTGACAAATAATCCATTTTTGTAAACCAGGTTGGCACTGCCGGTTTGCCCTTTCCTTGTGATCCTCACCCGTTCGATATCTTCACCAAACATATACATCAGTGGCTGTATAATATGTACCCCATAAAAGAATATTCCTCCATATTTCGAATCCAGCTCAACAGGTCCGGTTCTGACTACCTGGTTGATCTTCCCAAGGGATTCAACCTGCTTCTTGATATCGAAGGTTGAAGCACTTTGGGCAATTGTACTGTAGGAAGTGACGGGTGTTCCATGCTTGCGGGCCAGTTCCAGGAACTCTTCCCCCTCAGCGGCCCTGTAACAGAAGGGCTTGTCAACGAAAGTGGGAATGCCCTCTTTGATAAAGGGGGTTGCAGCCTTCAGGTGATATTTTGCATGCCGGTGATCAACGATCAGTGCATCAATTTCGCCCAGCATTTCCTGGGGATCTTTCACTATATGAGGGATATTTCCTTTTTCGGCAGCATTCCTGGCAAACTCATCTGTTTCGCCCCAGACATATTTAACTTCCGCCGCAGGAAATTTCTTATCAATGTTGAACATTCTCCCAAACCCGATGGTATGAGAATTTTCAGCGCCGATGATCCCGATCCTTAGTTTTTTTAAGTCCTGGTCGGGACCGTTTAGAAGTTGTGATGCAAAAGCAGTGCCTGGTGAGGCAGCAAAAGCAGATAGAGCCGCTCCCGTCCCCATGGTCTTAATAAATGATCTTCTGGATTTCATATGTTGAGATTTTTCCTGTTGAAGTTAAAGTTTCATTTCCCAGCCTTCTTCATAGCTTCGCGACCAGAGCTTAAGGGCCTCTTCATCGTCGAGTATGTGACCGCTTTCCGGATTAATTTCAAGAGAGTGACCCACACGCTGGGCTATGTTGCCCAGTTGTACCAGCAAGGTACTTCGATGTCCGGATTCAATATCGGCATTGAGCTTGCTGCTTCCATCCCGTATCCCGTCAAAGAAATTATTGATGTGAATGGCATCCAGATTATTAAAGGGACTAACCAGGTTTCCGGTATCCATCTTCTGCTCCGCACTTACCTCTTTTATGATATTGTTTTGTAGATCAAAAATAGTGTAGTTGTTGCCTCCCGGAAATAACATACTGCCATTTTCACCATAGAAGATCACCCCGGCGCCACTTCCTTCAATGGGTTTTCCGTTGCAGGATCTTCCTTCCCAGGTCATGGAAACCCTTTCTTGAAAATCGATATTGATTACCTGTGTATCCGGTGTTTCCCAATCATCCTGATAGCGGTACCTTCCACCATTGGAGCTTACTTTTACCGGATAATCAACATCCAGGCCCCAACGCAGCATATCTATCATATGTGTACCATTATTCAGAGCCTCACCTGTTCCCCAATTCCAGAACCAGTGCCAGTTGTAATGAACCAGGTTGTCTTTATACGCTTTTCTGGGAGCCGGTCCCTGCCAGAGGTCCCAATCGAGCCAATCCGGTACTGCCACCTCTTTACCAGTTCCAATGGGGCCCCGGTTATTTGCATACCAGCCCTTTCCAAAATAGGCGCGTCCAATAACTCCTTCTTTTAGTTCCTGCATGCCCTGGACTACATTTGGGAAGGAGCGGCGCTGATTGCCCAGCTGAACAGCTTTATCGTACATGCTGGCAGCCTCAATAAGCAGTTCTCCTTCATGGGGATTGTGACTGCTTGGTTTTTCAAGATAGACATGTTTACCTGCCTGCATGGCCAGCAGGGCGGCAGGGGCATGCCAGTGATCGGGTGCGGCGATTACCATGGCGTCGATTTCCTTATCCTGAAGTGATTCGCGGAAATCCCGGAACCCTTTAGTTTTTATGTCCTGGGAAGTTTCTAATTCCGTCTGACATGCAAGGATTGCCCTGCTATCCACATCGCAGATATGAAGCACTTCACAATTTTTCTGCTGAGCAAAATTGGAGGCCAGGGCTTTTCCTCTTGCATTTACCCCCATCACAGATACGGCTATTCTTTCATTGGCGCCAATGATGCGGCTGTAGCTTTTTGCACTGAATGCGGGCAGTATGCCAGCAAATGAAACTGCAGCTGAAGCCGCTGTTGTTTTCTTAATAAAGTCTCTTCTGGAAGTTGAACCCATAACTGATATTTTTTATTTTGTTTCTAGTTAATTATCTGATTTGTTCTATTTGATTTTCACATCAAACAATACGCTATTCGCCTTTTTCACTTCTGCAGGATCCATTTTAATTATTTCACGATCGTAAGTCATCAGGCCGTTTACTTCTCCTTCAACATCTGTGGTTTGAGTATAAATAGCTGCAGCTAAACCTTTTTCGATAAGTAGTGGTATTTTTTCGAGCAACTTCCGGTAATTGTCAAGCAATACAGTTCGATCGTCGTAATTGCGGTATCCCCAGTTTTTATCTTGCTGCCAGAGGTGCTGATCCACCGGAAGGCCCAGTCCTCCAAATTCGCCCAAAACAAGCACCCTGTCCCTGGTGATATTTGGCGCATGATTATTCAAATCAGGCATTCCGGGTCCCGGGTATTGGTGGTGATCAACGGTGTGTCCTGCCGGGAAAAAGTTGCCGCCACTGGGGCCGTTCACCAATCGCGATGGATCATATTGCATGGTCCATTTAATAATTTCCACCGTATTAAACTGTCCCCAGGCTTCGTTAAAGGGTACCCACATCACAATTGACGGGAAGTGGTAGAAGTCGTCCATAATTTCTTTCCACTCCTTGCGGAACTGGTGGGCCGACTGTGCTGTACGTTGCATTTCTCGACCATCGTAACCTGAAGGGCCACGCCAGTCGGCTCCTTTGTCTCCATTTGGCATGTCTTGCCAAACCAGCATCCCCATCCTGTCGCAATGATAATACCAGCGGGCTGGCTCCACTTTCACGTGCTTCCTGATCATGTTAAAGCCACTTTGTTTTGTTATCGCGATGTCGTATTTCAAAGCTTCGTCGCTTGGGGCTGTGTACAGGCCTCCGGGCCACCAGCCCTGGTCAAGTGTGCCCAACTGGAATAGTGCTTCGTTGTTCAGGTACAATCTTTCATGCCCGTCATCTGTTATTCCAACGCTGATTTTACGCATGGCAAAGTAACTGGAGACTTCATCAATCTTTTTGCCTTTTTCCTCGAGGGTAACTTTCAGGTCATATAAATATGGATTATCGGGCGACCAGAGTTTAGCATCTTCTATGTGTAAGACTACAGCTGAATTAATTTTACCTTTTGCTGAAGCTACTTTTACTTCATTTTCAAAGGCCTCTATTTTTATCTCGTAATCATCTCTTATTCCGGTTCTGCTTTTTGCTGTAACTGAAACTTGATTGTTATCGATGTCAGGTGTGATCTTTAAAGAAGAGACCGATTGTTTTGAAACAGGCTCCAGCCAGACTGTCTGCCAGATTCCGGAAACAGGAGTGTACCAGATCCCACCTGGTTTAGTCACCTGTTTACCACGTGCCTGGGTTCCTTCGCTGGTGGGGTCCCAAACCGAAACCACCAGTTCTTGTTTTCCTGAAGATCTGAGAGCATGTGTAATGTCGATTGAAAAAGGATCATAGCCGCCCTGGTGAGTGGCAAGCTCAACTCCGTTAACAAAAATGGTGGCCTCCCAGTCGACTGCTCCAAAATTCAGAAGGATGTCTTTGTTTTTCCAGTCTCCGGGAATTTCAAAATAGCATTTGTACCATAACAATTGCTTGTCGGATAGTCTTTTCCCAACACCCGATAGTGCCGATTCCACGGCGAAGGGAACAAGGATTTTTCCATCATAAGCGGCAGGCTTATCTGTGTCTTTTTCGACAATGGCATAATCCCATAATCCGTTCAGGTTAAGCCATTGCCCGCGCACCATTTGAGGTCGCGGATATTCCTGTAAAACCGCTTCAGGATTAAGCTCTTCTGCCCACTTACTGGTAATCCTGTCTGTTTGTAACTTCCAGACATCCTGGGCGCTCAGGTGATTAGTTAAGAGTAGTAGGATTCCAATTGCACTAAATAGTTTTTTCATAGTTTTGAATGGATATCTTCAAAATTAGTGTATTCTGATTTCTAGTTTTTGATTCTTTTCAAGATTCAGAGGCTCAAATTCCAGCTTGATCTTTTTACCGCTTGCCTTCAGCTTTGTTTCCAGTGTTGTTCCGTCAAGAGTAAGCTCTACATCATTCACCTCACCATCTAATAATGAGTTCAGGTGAATTTCTTTTAAGTTCAGACGTCCATACATAGGCTGAATGGAGCAAATTTGGCCGTTCTGATCTACTTTCTGTGCATATTCACCCCAGGCTTCAGCTGCAATAAATGCTGATTTAAAATCTTCAGGATTAATAGCCGGATTAAAGCCTATTTCTCCATTTGGGCCATTATATGTAAAACCACTGGCAGAAACAAAAGGAGCATATCCACTCATAGCACGCGTGTAGTGATTTCCATATTCTATCTCATTATATGGATTTCTTCTGTCGGGTGAGTAGCGTTTGTGTACAGCCTTTTCAACTTTCAAGCCCTCTTCAATCATCCCCTCGGAGATGAGGGTGGCTGTTAATTGATGTTCTTGTCCCGTCCAGACTTCACTGAAATATCCGACTACCAGTTTTTCCCATTCATTGTTTATTTTACCTGGTGCTTTATCAGCACCGCCCTTGGGAAAGGTACACACGATAATACCCGGTTCATCATCATTGGCGTACCAGCGCTTGATTGGAATCTCTGCATTTTCCAGATAGCTCCCATAATGGTCAACATAGTTATATTTCATGATCGACTGCAGGGCTGTTTTTACCTTTTCGTCGGGTAGAATATCTCCCAATCCCACCTGGGTTGACCAGTATTGCCCCAGTAATTGGTCGGTATGGCATCCAATATTTGTGTTGGGTGCATCCAGGTGTTCCTCATCCAGCTTTTGAATGAAATATTCACCATTAAATAATTCAGAAGAGATATTCTCATATGCTAAGTCTGCAATATCTGAACAGGTACGAGCGAAACGCTTGTCGCCCATTTCTGCTGCCATCTCGGCTCCGGCCTTTAAAGCCGCTGCATACAGGCCACTTATCCAGGTGATCTTTCCATACCAGATACGGTCCAGCGTATTGTATTGAATGCCTTCAAGAATTCCATCGGCTTTGCCTGTTTTTTCCTTGTCGTGGTCAATCATGAACTGAATGCTTTGTTTGATCTTTGGCCAGTTGTCTTTAAGGAAAGTATTATCAGGAGCCATGGTGTGCTCCCGGTAGATCCGCATAATAGTCCCGGCATGCCCGTCAACCGCATAATCACGTCCATCCTGCTGTCCCATTCCTGAATATTCAGCACTTCTATACTGGATGATCCCGTTTTCCTGGTAAGATAATCCCAGATCTATTTGTTCCCTCAATTGTCTGGCTAAATCCGGGAATACACGTCCCAGTGCCTGTTCATAGTGAAATACATGTGTACAGGTACCGTGTCCCAGGTAAACTCCTTCCATGGTGTAAAAACGCCCTTCGTTATCCGGATCGTCGCTTAGATCATCAAATCTTACGCAGGCATTGGTTGCCAGGGTGCTGACATTCAGAAAGGTGCGGTCGAGAAACCAAAGTGGTAAGGAGGAATTATACCAGGTATGGTGCCAGTTTTTTGTTTCGTCAAGCAACCACGTGTTTTCAATCACATAAGAACTGACCTCGGATGCATCCTTAAACCTGGCAGAATAGTAGTGTCTTAAATTCTCAATGTTTTTCCAGTGATGTGCCTCGTTCCCCAGATGTATGTTTGGGAAATTCCAGGAAATCAAATAGGTAAATGTTTTGCTTTCTCCTTTTGCCAGTGTTACTTTTCCTGTAACACTTCCAACCAGCTTTTCTCCCAGTTCTGCTCTGGCTTCCCTACTTTCTTCATCGGAGAAATACATGGGCAAGCCATTTAAATATATTGCTTTGGCAGAGGCAGTTCCTTCCTCCAGCAAGGTCAGTGACATACTTCCCCAATCGGGCAGATCATTTTTGTGAAGATCACCGCTTTCACAAATCAGACGTGTAAACCCATTCCCTTTTTCTGTTCTGTTGATGTGCTCTCCATCTTTCCCTTTCCCTTTCAAAAAACACGACATATTCTGTAGCCAGCCGTTAATCTCTACCTCAATATCGGAATCCTGGGTATTGGTAAGGGTATATTCAAGTACTGTAAGTGGCAGACCCGAATTATCAGCATCGGTGGGAATAAACGGGGAATAGGCTTTTAATGAAACTGAAACCGGCAAAACGGGGTCATTGTAATACACCTTGCCGAGCGGATATTCTCCTTCGAAACGAATGTCGGAAAAACCGCTCTGGTTTAAAGCACGATAGAAAGTCTGGTTCCCCTGCTTTATGGTGAGCGCAAAACCATTCTCCCATTTTTTTTCCTGTGCCTGTGGGTTTATATAAAAGCGGTATCCGCCTTCGTTGCCTGGTTTCAGCATGGACACATTGAAAATATCCCAGTACCAGAGCTGGCCGTCACCACCGAGGTATACCTGCCCGGTGCAAATTCCGCCCACGGGCATACCAATGTATTTCAAATCTTTCGTTTCAATGGATTGTGCTGTGATAACTATCAGCAACAAAAGCAGAATCATCAATGTTTTTTTCATGCTAATTATCTTTCTTATTCAATTCATATCGTATCAGATAGGCTTCATTTCCATTATGAATCATGCCAATTCCCCATTTTAATCCTTCGCCCATAATTACCGTGTGTGTTAAATCTGGTCGATAAGCACCAGGCGCATTGGGTCTGTTTTCTACTTCTACTGCTAAGCCAGGGTCATTAAAGTCGATACCATCTGCAGCATATTCAAATGTATTACTTATGGATGCTAATGTGGCAAGCCCTGTTCCCTGGGGCCAGATCATTACTTCATGGCTCCCGGGAAGGATGGGGCGGTCCAACTTAACGAAAGGACCTTTGGGGCTTTTAGAGTAAGCAACTCCCATTTGGGTATGTGCCGGTCCGCCCTGTCCGTGAATGCGACTGCGCCCTTTGTAATATAACCAGTAAAGTGCATTCCGATATAATAGCGAGGCATCATCAATCCTGTAACTATCGAATTTTTCTGGTTCAGGGCTTACCTTTAGAATGGGATCATCACTTAAGCGGATAAATGGTCCGTCCGGAGATTCGGCAACAGCCAGTCCCAAAGCCGTTATGTCGGTAGTTGAATTGTTTTCAAATTCTCCTTTTTCATTCCCGGGGGTAGGTTTTACACCCGTGTAATAAAGCCAGTATTTTCCTTCAGCATAAAGAATATTGGGAGTAAAGGTGGCCTGTGAATCAAAGGTGCCTTTATTCCCCAATCCAAGGATTTCTCCCTGCTCTTTCCAGCTAAAGCCTTCATCGCTTGAGGTGGCGTACCACAGGGTGCCCCAGTAGCCCGAGGCACGACCGTAAACTTTGGTGTAATAAATATAATAAGTGTCGCCTACTTTTATTACATCACTGGGATCTCTCCGGCTGCAGCCTGTCTCGTGGCCAATGCCTGTTACTTCATCGTATTTGAAGGTAATTCCGGTAAGATCATTCTTAATGTCCTGTGCAGAAACGCCTAAGCTTGTAAGAAACAAACTGATGAATATGAAAGTTAAAAGTGAATTCGAATTTTGCATGAGGTTTTTTTAGAAACATATTGTAACATGAGTAAAAATAATGAAATTAAACTTGTCGCCATGCTCCTTGATCTTCATAAATTATCTTCTTAAATTGAGTGGCTGAGCATATTGGATAAACCAGACTCTAAACCAAATAACTGATTTATGGAATCAAATAACTCGATGAACCGCAGAAAATTCATTGGTTCGGCAGTTGCTACTGCTGCAACCATTACCGTAGTTCCCAGGCATGTACTGGGTGGAAGTGGATATGTAGCTCCTTCCGACAAAATTACCGTTGCCAATATAGGTTGTGGTACACAGGGTTTAAGGGAGATGCCTGGAATGTTACAAAATCCTGAACTCCAGGTAGTGGCCGTCGCAGATGTAAATAAATTCACTACCGACTACCTGGACTGGTCTTCTCAGGGCATCCGAAATTCGATCCGGAAAACACTTGAGGATCCAAATTGGGGTTCTGCCTACCAGGGGATACCGGGAGGAAGGGATATTGGAAAGGAATATGTGGAGACCTATTATGGCAAAAACCAGCCTTCAGGTAAATATAAGGGATGCAGCTCTTACGAGGACTATCGTGAACTGCTTGAAAAAGAAACAGATGTTGATGTCGTTAAAATCATGACCCCGGATCATCACCATGCATACCTGGCTATTGCAGCCATGAACAAGGGCAAGCATGTGATCACACATAAACCTATCGCCAACCGGATGTCGGAGGGAAGGCTCACCATTGAGACAGCAAAGAAGTCAAATGTAAAGACACATCTGCTGGCCTGGAGTGAGCTGCCTGAACACGATCTTATTTTGAAATGGATCCAGGATGGAGTCATTGGAAATCTAAAAGAGATACACAACTGGTCCTACAGGCCGGTTTGGGAACAATGGCCATCCCGTCCAAAGGAATCAAAACCCATCCCCGATGGCTTTAACTGGGAGCTGTGGCTGGGACCTGTGACCGATCTGCCCTATCATCCCTACTATACACATAACCGTTTCCGCGGATGGTATGATTTTGGAGGCGGAAGCATTGCAGACATGGGGCATTACAGTCTCTTCCCCCTGTTCCTTAACCTGGGTATTGATATACCCCCCGTAGCTGCAAAGGCATATGGGACCACCCATCGCTATGTGGATGGTAATACTTATAAATGGGTTGAAAATGATGTTGCCTTTCCATTATCCAGCCTGATCCAGATTGAATTCCCGAAACAAAAGTTACTTCCTGCTTTTGACCTGTTCTGGTATGACGGGGGAATGAAGCCCTTTATTCCTGAAGAGCTGAAGGAAGATAAGCGTGATATGCCCAATGAGGGGATGATGTTTGTGGGAGATAAGGGGAAAATCCTGGCAGGATTTCACGGTACAAAACCGGAGATCATTCCTTCCAGGCTCATGAAGGCCTATCAGGGAGAGAAAGAACTACCCGAAAGAGAAAGAGGTCCTCGCTCCAATACCTGGGCGGCAGCCATCAAGAATGATGAAGAATCGCCCGGCAGCTTTAAATACGCTGAAACGGTTACTGAGGCCATCAACCTGGCTGCGGTGGCTTTGAGAGCAGGTAAAAGGGTGGAATATGATTCCGGGTCGATGAAGATCACCAATGATGAAGAGGCCAACAAATATCTGACACGGGAGTATAGAAAAGGTTGGGAACTTACATAAATGAAGTCAAGCTATTGCTTCACAATCTTCTTAACAAATATCCCGGTGCTTGTGCGTAGGGAAAGCAGGTAAACGCCACCGGAGGCTGCATTAGGATTGTTTGGCATGTTGCTCCATAGGATTTCCACTGTTTCTTTGTACGATGCTTCCCGGGTCAATTGGTAGATGAGTTTCCCTGTAATGTCGCGGATCTCAATGGTGATATAATCCGGCTGTGGAAGCACATAGCTGATCAGCAGCCTTTCGCCAAAGGGATTTGGACTGACCGATAGTTCGATGCCGGGTTGGCTCCCGGTGTAAGTGTTCAGGTCAGTTGATACCCCATTCCCCTGCCCGGAAAAGTGTATGGTTTGAACCGGGTGCAGCGGATCTGAGCTTTCAATGGTTAGAGATTCCTTGTACAGGCTGTCATGCTCGGGGGAGAAAACAATCTTCAGGCGCAGGCTGTCTCCTGCCTGGATTTGAAGGGGTGTTTGCAGTGGGGGCTGGATGGTAAAATGATCCGGGTCGCTGAGCTGGAACTCCGCGATGTTAAGCGCTTCGATGCCCTTGTTTCGCAAGCTAAGATATTCGAATTCGGAATCATCGACTGATGACTCAAAATGCAGGAGGGTATCGCTGGGGCTCAGGCGGGGATCCATATAGATTCCTACTGCTTCCCAGGCTGCTCCGGCCGACTGGGCCTGCTGCGAGTTGTCGCCAAAGAGGTCTTTAGCTGCCTGGATGGAGTAGGTGGCCGCATCCATATATCTGGAATCGGGGAGCAAATAGTTTGTCAGGTTCCTGTAGGCAATGGCGCTTGCATCATCAAGTCCAATGCCGGTGACCTGGAATGAGACTCCGTCGTCGTTTTCACCCGATCCACCTTCAGTGAGCAAATAATACCAATGGTTCTGTACACCACTATTGGTATGAACCCCTCCGTTATCGTTTGTGTTTATGGTATTGTACCAGTACTCACCCAGGTAGGTGTCGGGGTCGGAGCGTGCTTTTGGGTTCTTCAGGGACCGGAGGGCTCCAATTTCATTAAAAACATCCTCACCGGTCAGCCAGTCGCCTTTGTCCCTGCCCTCTGCGTAAAACTCAACGGCCGCCCCAAAAATATCACTGAAGGACTCGTTCAGGGCTCCGGATTCGCCCTGGTATACCAGCCTGGCTGAATGATCGGTAAGACCGTGCGAGATTTCATGGCCCACAACATCAATGGCTCCCCAGGAACTGTAAACCTCTCCATCGCCAGATCCATAGCCCGCATATGAACCGGCCCAGAAGGCGTTGTTTTGGTCATTACTTTCTTTCCAGTTTGCATAGGCTATGAGGGCCCCCCCGTCATCGTCATAGCTATTACGCCCAAAGGTCTTCTGGAAGTAATCATAGGTTTGTTCGCTGGCCCAATGAATGCCTACACCTACATGGTTGTCCTGACTCATAATGGGGAAGGTATCCTGCACAAAGTCAACATAATTTGAAAAACCCAGGGCATTCTCCGCGTTGATGGTAGCGATTCCTTTTCCTCGCGTTGTTTCCCGAAGCCGGTATGTGCCTTCTATGCTTCCTACCCAGTTATTGATGCTGTATGCATGAATTTTCGCATTGTTTCCCGAGTTGGAATAAAGTGTTACAGTGCTATTACTAACCTCAATATCATCGATTTGCCAGCCAAAAAGACTGTTGTCATCCAAGCTGGAATATGCCGCATCTGAGGCAAAGTCGAAGCGGATATTTACGCTTTGGTCGAGGTAGTCGGACAGATCGAAATTTACCTGGGTCCAGGCCTCCTGTCTGCCTGCCCAGCCAGGGATTCCCGCACCCTCCCTGTGAATTTCACCAAAACTCCACAGGCTGGTACTGGTGTAAGCCGGAACGGGCCCGGTCAGCACCTCCCAGGTACTTCCCCCATCTGAACTAATCCGTACGTTAATGCCATCCCATCCATCATAATTTCTGTTATAGTCGGAAGCTCCATCAGGGTCTTCCATGGCGTAGCGGTGATAAAAGGTCAGACCGAGCTGAGATCCGGACAGCATGATGGGATCGGTTTCTAAAACCACATGCCAGGCATCGCTATATCCTCCAGGGGTGAAATCAGCCGTATCGGCCACCCACCAGCTTGTACCGGATCCCTGGTAGGCATTCCACTCATCAGGGTGCCAGTATGCTTCATTATCGGGCCATTCGCTTTTAAATATGGTATCAGATATGGTGATATCTACCTCACCGTTGTGAAGGCTGTTTCCCTTTGTAGGTATGTTTTCATGGTAGAGGGTGGGATACTTCCCCACCAGTTCACCACTATGTGCATCGATTTCCACATCATAGCGTCCCAGCGGATCTACCGTGGTGATATCGAAACAATACACCAGCCTGTAGTGCTCAGACTTTTTCTCTTTGAATCCCGACGAAAGTAGCAGTTTTCCATCCTTTATGTCTGCATCCTGACCGAAAGACAGGCGGGACATCAAAGCACTATTTTGCTTGGCCTCCTTTGTGTGCAGGCCCAGATGACTGCAGGCAAATTGGTAGGCTTCCTGCCTGTTCAGAGAAGGGGCCAATTCAACCATGGGCTCGCCAACAAGCTGGCCATGGGCATGGGTCACCCGGTCTTCTTTCAGGTGCACTATATACTGAGTGCGGGCCAGTTCAAGGCCTTTGTAATGTTGTGTATAACGAATATGCCTGTTGCCCTGGGGACCGGTGATTTCTTTCTCCGGTATAAACTGCACATGGGCCGGAAGCTTAAATGCCTTCCGAAGGCCCGTAAAGAAATCATCCTCGCTCAGGGAAGCTGAAGCATCCAGCTTGATGTCTGATGGCAACTGTGTATCAGGGTTCCATTTAATCACTGCCTCAGAGAAGTCAGTCTGATCCAGAGATTCCTTCAGGTCCTGGGCCTGGATGGGTAGGGGGGGAAGAATCATGAAGCTGAGCAAAAAGATCAGAACAGGAAGCAGGGAGAGGAAGGATCTTAATCTCATAGAGGCTCACGGAATGAGTAGAATCTTAAAAGTAGAACAAATTTCGGGAAGAAGAGTTTGCTTTAATTGGTAAAGCACCAAAGCTAGCATATGTTAACCTGAGGTTAAAAGTAGGAGATTATTAGCCCGTGGCTAAGCAAATCGATCTTACAATTGTTTAATACAAACAACTGAAGCTTAAGCGGGATGTTATTTTTACCAATAATATGGTGTGCAGTACTTGGCCTCGGCCCAATTGAGGAACCCCATTCATCCATTGAATGGCATTGGGAGGATGAGTTCAGTACTGAGGAAAAGGATAAAGTTGAAGACTGGCTGAACAGTGTGACAGGTGCTGTCGAATCAACACTCGGGGTTTATCCCTTCACTATGCATTACTATATCCACCGGCGCAAGGGATCCTCAGAGCCAGTTCCCTGGGCCAGTACCCGTCGCCATAATGTTCAGGGAGTTGATTTCCATATTGATCCTTCTTATAGTTTACAAGCCTTCCTGGATGACTGGACCGCTCCTCATGAGATCAGCCATTTATCCATACCATACCTGGGACAAGAACAGTCCTGGTTCGCCGAAGGATATGCAAGCTTCATGCAATATCAAATCATGCAAAAGCTGGGCATTTGTTCAGATCAAGAGGTTGGGGAAATTTACGCTGAGAAAATAGAGAGAGTGAGACCCTACTATGATCGGGATCAGGACTTTGTTACAGTATCCAGAGAGCTTAAGAGCAGGAGCCGTTACTCAGTCATGTACTGGGGAGGTGCAAGCTACTTCATGCAGATCGACA